>Ga0209498_1000539_pt1 | contig 23377 bp, 16 predicted proteins | sample WalLakDeSediment_FD_184131 | JGI IMG/M metagenome (GOLD analysis project Ga0209498, IMG submission 184131) | Lake sediment microbial communities from Walker lake, Nevada to study Microbial Dark Matter (Phase II) - Walker Lake 11/02/13 Deep... | ecosystem: Environmental > Aquatic > Freshwater >...
GGATTACCTCATTAAGCAGCAACCTCAAATCATTTTCCTTTAGTTGTTCGCCCGTTCCTTCCTGGATCAGAAGGTAGTAGCGGCTGCCGCTCATTATCGGCACATAAACCGGTTTTTGCCAGCGATGGGGCTTAAGAGGCTGGTTTATACTCAATCCATCGCCAAAGCTATCAATCTGTTCGCCGTTCATAGTCAGATAGATTCCTTTAACTTCCGGAAAAGTGCTTACAGTCATCACCAGCGAATTGAGCGCGGCAAGGCTCTGGGCAGATCCGTTCAGCTGAACCAGATCCGGTGAAAGATCAAGGACAAGGCGGCCATTATTTGAATTAAAATCAACTTCAATATTTATCTCTTTGTCGGGGATAGTGCGATAAAGAAAACTGCCGCGGGCAGGACCGCGGATCAGTTCTTCCAAGGCGGTTTGCAGAAGGTTTTCCGTTGCGGCAACTAAACGCGTTACCGGCACTAAATTACTATTGTCATCAATAAAATAAAGGGTTAATCTTGTTTCATCAACTCGCTGCCCGGTAATTACCGGACTGTAGAGCGGTGCTTCCGAAATACCGTTTCCATTGTCACTGAGCAGTGGTTTCAGATCAATCAGATCAATATAACCGTCTTCGCCACAAACAACGATTAAATGAGGGTGCCCGGACACAATTAAACGCTCAACGCGCATGGCCACTTCCCAGCTGTTCAGCTCGTTTCCATCCCGGTCCAGCAGAATCATCTGGGTATAGTCTTCCTTATAATGACGCCAGGAGCTGGTCACAACGTGCTGCCCTTCTGCTGTAAAAGCGAAGAGAGAACCGTCGGCAATCCGTTTCGTCCAAAGCAAATCTTCGGCCAGATCAAAATAATAAAGATTTTCCAATGCCCCTTCCCTGCTGCCGTAAACCAGGAAGCGGTTGTAATTTTGGGGGTTGAAAATAACCGTTGCCGGCTCAAAAGGCAGGGCAGTGCTCCATAGCTCATAACCAAGCGAGTCATATACTATCAACATGCTGCCCTGCACAGCAACCAGGCGGCTGCCGTGTTTTGAAACTGCAGCCAAAGATTGGCCTTCATAGGACCAGATTAATTCTCCCTCGAGATTAACGGCATTTATTACCGGCAGCTCGTCTTCAATAGAAGTGTAATAGATATTGGCTTGATCGAGATATTCACTGGGAAAAAAGAGGTTTTTAAGGGGCCCGGTTTCCCTGCTCCATTGCAGTTCACCGGCCTGGTTGTAGAGATCAAGATAATAGAAATCCTCATCAGGCTTCGACCGGGCAGCAATTACCCAGGAAGCATTGGGTGAAAAAGCGATCTGATCAACCGGATCCCCCTGATTGTCCCACCAGGCCTGCTGATCGGCAGATGTAAAAAATAGCCTGCCGCCGCTGGTCCCAACCAAAACATATTTGCCGCAGGATGAAATTTTAGCGTGCAGCGGAGCAGTAGTAAATATTTTATTCCAAAGCAGCTTACGGTCCCGATCCAGCAAGCTGACCGTATCTGTATCTGTGCTTAATACTATCCCGGTGAGGTTATGGTCGACGCTCAAAGAATAGATCCCGGAGCTGGTAAACCAGAGGTCGTAGAGGGTTTCACCCTGCTCCTGGGTTTGCGGATCAATAGTTATACCCGTGCTTTCAGCCGTCTGGAAAAATTCTACGGTAAATAGAACCAAACCGGCCAAAACGAATAAAACAGCCATTCCGACTATATAATAAAACGGTTGTATCCGTTTCATACTCTCAACACCCCCGGATTAACAAACCAGAGTGGAGCTATTTTATCACAAATAAAGTCTTCATTCTTTTAATAAATGATTACGGATTATTAACGTATTTTAATATTTTATCCTTTAGCAAGAGGCAGGGAAATATAGAAACGGCTGCCCTCGCCCAATTCACTTTCCACCCAGACCCTGCCGCCATGCTTGGCCACAATTTCGCTGACGATGGCTAAACCAAGCCCTGTTCCGCCACCTTCCCGTGAACGGGCCCGTTCGACTCTGAAAAATCTTTCAAAAATGTAGTTCAAATCTTCTTCCGGAATACCACAGCCGGTATCTTCTACCTTTATTACTGCTTCAGGTTCATCCCGGTACAGTGAAACATTGACAGCGCCTCCGGACAAAGTATAGTTAAGGGCATTATCCAAAAGGTTGCCGACAGCCTGACGCATCTGTAACGGTGAACCGTAGATTTTAACTGCCTGGTCAGGAATTTCATCATTCAAATCAACTCCAGCCCGGACAAAGCGGTAGTGGTAGTCACCAACTAGATCACGAAGAAATTGATTAAGGTTAATTTCTTCCCTCTCAATATCATTCTTTTCCAACTTTGAAAGCTCAAGCAAATCATTGACCAGGGCAGTCAGGCGTTCCAGCTCGTTATCCAGGTCATTGATAAAATCTTTACGCTGTTCCGGTTCCATTTCGTGCTCTTTAAGAGCCTTGGTTAAGAGGCCCATAGTTGTAAGTGGTGTGCGTACTTCATGAGCGACATCGGCGGCAAATTTTTTCAGATTACTGGTATAGTAGTTCAGCTTTTTAGCCATAATATTAAACTGTTCGGCCAGGCGGCCCAGCTCATCGCCCGAGGAGAATTCAATATGTTGATCCAGTTTTCCTTCAGCCATTTTTTTTGTCGCTGCTGTCAGCTCTTGAAGAGGGTTTGTGAAACGACGGGCCAGGATTACCGAACCGCCACCGACCACAGCCATAGCCAAAACTGTAGCGAAAAAGAGAAATCGGCGAATATCTTCAAGAATTCGGTAGACTTCTTCCATGGATGCAGAGAGAAAAACTACGCCTGTTATTGTTCCGTTCTCTTCCTTTACCGGCACAGCCACCTGCATTACCTGATGGCGGATCCTCTCGCTGTAACCAATACTGCTGCTGACTGTTCCATTAAGAGCCGCTCCGACAATTTCATGATCGAGGTTTTGGTTAAGCAGCCCGCCAATACGTAATGAATCGCCAACGACCACTCCCTGCTGGTCAGTAAAAATAACCCGGGCCTGGGACTGACGGCTCATATTCTCGGCCAGGGCGCTCAAACGAACTGAATCAACCTGCCCGCGCAGTTGACCGGCGACAAAATCTGAAGCAAGAAATCCCGAGCGTTCCAGGCTTTCCAAAAAATTATTCATGTAATATCGCTCAAGGGTATTGTACAGGTAAAAGCTGATGATCACCATAACCGCCAGAATAATTACTAAAAATGTGGCTGTCAGGCGGAAACGGATACTGTAAAACCTGGTCATTAAAGATCCTCCCTGATTTTATAACCGGTACCCCAGATAGTAAGGATCAGCTCTGGTTTGCCCGGATCTTTCTCTATTTTTTCCCTGAGATGCCTGATATGCACATCCACTGTCCGCACATCACCATAGTAATCATAACCCCAAACCTGCTCCAGAAGCTGTTCACGTGAATAAACATTGCCGGCATTAGCCGCCAGAAAACTGAGCAGGGCAAACTCCTTTGTGGTAAGGTTAATATCAACTTCTCCGAGACGTACGCGGTGCTGTAAAAGATCGATCTGCAGATTTCCGATCTGAATGAGCTTCTTAGCTTCTTCTTCGCGCAAAATGCTGCGCCTCAAAATAGCCTTGATTCGGGCAACCAGCTCACGCGAGTTAAAGGGCTTGGTCAGGTAATCATCAGCGCCGAGCTCGAGGCCGAGAACTTTGTCGATATCCTCACTGCGGGCAGTTAACATGATGATTGGTATATCCAGCTTCTTTCGAATGCGGCGGCAAACCTCGAAGCCATCCAGTTCCGGTAACATCAAATCGAGAACAACTATATCAGGTTTCAAATCAAAAACTTTCTGCAGCGCTTCTTCACCATCATAAGCCTGTTCAACTCGGAAACCTTCTTTTTCCAGGTTAAAAGAAAGGGCTTTGACCAGCGTTTTTTCATCATCGACAACTAATACCAGTTCGTTACTCATTAGCTGCAGCTCCCATCATCAGCTTTTATGATAATATTTCATAACTTCCTGGAAATCTTGCCATACGTCTTTCTTCTTGCCGGGGTCACGCAGTAAAGCTGCCGGGTGAAAAGTGGCTATTAAGCGGCGGCCCTCGATTTCATGCCACTGGCCCCGTGAACGCGTAATTGAAATATTTTTATCGATTAAAGTACGTGTGGCCAGTGCCCCTAAGCAGATGATTATTTCCGGATCAATCAATGCAATTTGCTTTTTTAAATGGGGTAAACAGGCGTCAACTTCTGTCTGCAGAGGAAGGCGGTTGGCAGGAGGGCGGCATTTCACCACATTGGCGATATAAACCTCATCACGCTTAATCTTAGCTGCCTCCAGAATCCGGTCAAGCATTTGGCCGGCCCGGCCGACAAAAGGAACCCCCAGGCGGTCTTCATCGGCGCCGGGGCCTTCACCGATCAGCATCAGTCGGGCATGCGCATCTCCGTCTCCAAATACAACCTGCCGGCAGCCGCTTCTCAAAACACAGAGGGAGCAGTTCAGGCAGATTTTTTTTAACCGATCCAGCTGTAATCCGGACTCTTCCTGCTGCGGCGGGGCAGATTTGTTATTGTTCATCAGTTCAAAAAGTGACTGCTGACGCTCGGTAATTAAGATCACCCCATTTGGCAAAACTCGGGCTTTACACAACAGGTGCCGGGTATTATTCAACAAAAGAGGCGGCTATTCCTGCCTAGCCGGGCATCAAGCAGCTGATGACCCGGAGCAATGCCTGCAGCGCCGGCGTGAAGGTTATGTGACTTTACTCAGGCGGAACCACCAGCAAAGCCTGGCGGCGCTTAAACCTTATCAAGGCAAATTCCATCAACCGGCTGACCAGCTCCCTGTAACTGACACCGCTGGCTTGCCACATCTTGGAATACATGCTGATGCTGGTGAAGCCGGGCATGGTATTAATTTCATTGACGATTACATCTCCCCTATCTGGTCTGACAAAGAAATCTACCCGGGCCAGGCCGCTTGCTTCAACGGCCCGGAAAGCTTTTAAGGAATATTGTTTGATAATATTTTCTATTTCTGCTCCCAATTCAACGGGTACGATAAGTTCAGAGCGGTCATCAATATATTTAGCCCGGTAATCATAAAATTCATTACTGGGGATCACCTCACCCGGCCGGGAAGCTTCAATTTCAAGATCTCCCAAAACAGCACATTCAATTTCCCTTCCCTCGATATACTCTTCTATAACCACTTTATCATCATAGAGCAGCGCTTCATTGATCGCTGCCTTCAAGCCTGTCTGTGAAAAAACCTTGGCAATACCGACACTTGAACCGAGGTTTGCCGGTTTCACAAAACAGGGGAAGCCAATTTCCTGTTCTATTTTTTGCCGCCAGTATTCATCCTGACCGTTCCACTGCCAGCGGTTAAAGTGAATGAATGGGGCCACCGGCAAATTATGTTCTTTAAAAAGTGTTTTCATCACCACTTTATCCATCGCTGTGCTTGAAGCAAGCACACCTGAACCTACATAAGGAATGCCGGCCATTTCAAACAAACCCTGGATGGTGCCATCTTCGCCATAAGGGCCATGCAGTACCGGGAAGGCAAGATCTATGGGTTGATGCCGCCACTCCGCCGCAGCTGTATCTGACTGAACAAGCAGGCCGGGCCGGGACGGATCGGTCAGTAAAACAGCAGGGACCGCTTCCGCCGGTGGGCGCTTTTCCCACAGGGACTGCCAAACATCAGGTCCGGTCAGCCAGGAACCTTCACGCGTAATCCCGACAGGGATAATTTCATAAAGCTCTGTATCGATCGCCTCAATAATCGAAACCGCCGACCGCAGCGAGACAACATGTTCACCAGAGCGTCCCCCAAAAATAACTGCAACTCTTTTACGCTTCAATTTAGATCATCCCCGATGCAGAGTTTATAAATACAACCCGGTCAAAGTATTTAAATTATATCATAACCGCCAATTTTATCGCTCGGTCAAAACTTATTGCAAAAATGGATCAGACAATATAAAGTTGCATTATAATCAAAGTGTATCAGGCCCTTTTTAAGTAAGCTGTTACCCGGAATAACTGAATCTGCTTAAACCAGATCATTTAAGAAAGGTCCCGCTTAAGATGAAACCACCGGTAGTCCTGCTGGGGGCTAACTTTTACACCGCCCTGGGCGCCATCCGCACCCTTGGCCGCAGAGGGGTGGAAGTCTATGCCATCGATTATCACTTTCCCACTGCATATGCTCTTTCATCGCGCTATGTGACCCGTAAAATGCTCTGCCCCGATATAAACAGTGATGAAGAAGCTCTAGCCGAATTTCTGCTAAAGTTGGGCCGGGGTTTCCCTGAACGTCCGGTATTAATGGCTACGGCAGATAGTTATGCACTGCTGATATCACGCTACGCTGAAGAACTTGTTCGTTATTATCGTTTCCCGGATCTGCCTCCGGGTTTGCTGGAAAGAATTATTGATAAAAAAGGCCTGAGCGAGCTTGCCCGAGAACATAACCTGCTTACCCCGCAAACCTTTACCGTCAATAGAAGTTCCGATCTTCGGGCTATCGCCGAAAAAATTTCTTATCCCTGCATTATTAAACCGGCTCTATCGCATAAATTTGTTAAGGTCTTCCGCCAGAAATGCCTCCTTGCCAATAATAAGGAAGAGCTTCTAGCGGCTATGCAAACAGCCCGTTCCGGGGAGCTGGAAGTAATGGTTCAGGAGATTATCCCCGGCTTTGATGATCAGATGTATGTTTTCGATGTTTATATCAACCAACAGGGTGAAGCTACCCACACTTTCAGCGGCCAAAAGATTCGACAGTTTCCGATAAATTTTGGTTCATCGACCCTGACCCACCATCTCTACGACCGGGAATTGACCGAACTGGGCCTGGATTATATGAAGCGCCTCGGCTATAAAGGTTACGGTGAAATCGAGTTTAAAAAGCATCCGCAAACAGGAAAATACTACCTGATCGAAATTAACGCCCGCCTGAGCACGCTCAATATTCTCTTTGACAAATGTAAAGTGGAATTTACCTATATTATGTACAGGGATTTAATCGGTGACCCGCTGCCCTGTTTCCATCTTGAAACAGACCAACCCTGGGCTTTCTGGCATGCCTATGAAGATATGATCAGCATTACTGCTTACCTGAAAAATAAACAGCTTACCATCGGCCAGGTATTAGAACCATGGCTTTCACACCGTAAAGCGCATGCAATCTGGGCTGCCGACGACATTAAGCCGCTATTCGCCTTCGCCCGTGTTATCCTGGGAAAGGCTTTGGGCAAACTACGCCGCTTGATCAACTATCCAAAAAAACAGGCTTAAGCTTTAAGTTGGGCATCTTTCAGTATAACCCAATAGTATAGTGTTGACTTCTCCACTCAAAAATGGGACAGCTTTTGCAGCTGTCCCATTTTTAACTGGATTGCAGAAGCAGTCTTTACGCTTCCTCTTCTTTCGCTGCCTTTGCCGCGGCGACAACCTGCTCGGCTACCTGATGGGGAACTTCTTCATAGTGCGAAAAAGCCATACTGAAAAAGCCCCTGCCCTGGGTCATCGACCGCAGATCTATCGAGTATTTAAACATTTCGGCCATCGGAACCTGAGCACGAATTTTCTGCAGGCCATCTTCAGGTTCCATACCCTGGATACGGCCCCTCTTGCTGTTCAAATCGCCCATGATGTCACCCATGAATGCTTCCGGCACGATTACTTCAACATTTAAAATCGGCTCGAGCAGCGCAGCGCCGGCCTGTTCCATACCCTTTTTGAAAGCCTGGGAGGCGGCAATTTTAAAAGCCATTTCAGACGAGTCAACGGTATGGTAAGAGCCGTCGACGAGCTTGACCACAACATCGACAACCGGGTAACCGGCAACAACACCTTCATCCATTGCTTCACGGACACCTTTTTCCACTGCCGGGATATACTGGCGCGGAACGGCTCCGCCAAAAATTTTATCTTGAAATACTAAACCCTGTCCGGTTTCAGCAGGTTCCATCTCGATATAAACATGGCCGAACTGGCCGCGGCCGCCGGATTGTTTCTTATGTTTACCTTCAACTCTCGACTGGCCCCGGATTGTTTCTTTATAAGGAACTTTTGGTGTCGAAAAGTCGACTTCAACACCAAATTTCTGAGCCAGACGGCTGACAATAATCTCAAGATGAAGTTCTCCTAAACCGGAGATGACTGTCTGTTTCGTTTCTGCCCTTCTTTCGAGGCGGAATGTCGGATCTTCTTCCAGAAAACGGGAGAGCCCGCTCATCACTTTATCTTCATCGCCCTTTGTTTTCGGTTCTACGGCAAAGGAAATCACCGGTTCCGGGAATTGAAGGGCCGGAAAAACAATAGGCTGACTGCGATCGCAAAGGGTATCACCTGTAGCAGTATCCTGTAGTTTGGCCACACAGGCGATATCGCCGGTAACAACTTCTTCCATCGCAATTTGATTTTTACCGCGCATAGAAAAAACCTGCCCGAAACGTTCTACGATTCTTTTGCTTGAGTTATAAACCTGGCTGTCTGGTTTAACCATCCCGGAATATACGCGGAAAAAGTTGATCCTGCCGACATAGGGATCAGCAAGGGTCTTGTACACAAAAGCTGAAAGCGGCTCGGCCGGACTGAGTTTGCGGGTAATTTCTTCTTCACTGTCCGGCAGGTGCCCTTTAAGTTCTTCCTGATCAAGCGGCGAGGGAAGATATCTTTTAATCAGATCAAGCAGCGGCTGGGTGCCGAAATTCCGGGATGCTGCAGCGCAAAGAACCGGAACGATCTTGCCTTTAAGCACTCCCTGGCGCAAACCCCTGTTAATCTCTTCATCGCTTAAAGTCTCGCCTTCAAGATATTTTTCCAGCAGGCTGTCGTCTGCTTCGGCAACTGCTTCAATTAACTTTTCTCTTAAATCCTGGGCCGGCCCACTTAGATCTGCAGGGATCTCTTCTTCTTTAACCTTCATTCCGTCATCGGAAAAGAGAAGCGCTTTTTGGGCAACCAGATCAACTACACCTTTAAAATTAGTTTCTTTTCCGATCGGCATCTGCAAAGGTGCGACATTAAGTCCAAAGTGTTTTCGCAGCTGCTCAAGAGTTCCTTCATAATCGGCGTTTTCCCGATCCAGCTTGTTGATCACTACAAAGCGGGGCAGATTAAAATTATTGGCATAACCCCAGACCTTCTCGGTTCCCACTTCTACCCCGGAAACAGCGCAAACAACCATGATCACACTGTCAGCTACCCGTAGCGCGCCAAGGACATCTCCAATGAAGTCAAAGTAACCGGGTGTGTCAAGCAGGTTAACTTTAACGCCATCCCACTCGAGGGGGGCCAGGCCGACATTTATAGTTACTTGTTTCTTGATTTCATCGGGGTCAAAATCAGTGGTGGTGTTACCCGAATCAGTTTTTCCCAGGCGATTTATCGCCCCCGATGTAAAAAGCAGCGCTTCAGTAAGGGAAGTCTTACCGGCACCGCCATGGGAAATTAAAGCTACGTTGCGAATATTTTCGCTGGTGTACTTCTTCATGCATAGCCCTCCTCAAAATAGCCCGGCCAATTATCCCGGCCGGTAGAAGTATTATAACCGAATAATTATTGCAGGGTGGGAGAAATCGGAAGTTTTTCAATCGCTAAAAATTTTGCTTTCCTCCCGGTTACACCCTAACATTATCGCCATAAAAATGCAAATAGAAAATGGTCTGAAGATCGCCAATACACCCATTCTGAAGCTTAATTCATTGGGGTCATTCTAGTGTTAAGCGCGACTTGACATACTCCACCAGGCCGCCGCGGCTGATGATCTCCTGCATAAAAGGAGGAAAAGGTGCTGCCTGATAATTTTGGCCGCTCTGGAGGTGAACAATCAAACCATGGTCCAAGTTAACCCGGAGCTTATCGACTCCCGGTAAAAGGGCCGACAGGTCAGCAGGACATTCCAGGATCGGCAGCCCGATATTGATGGCATTGCGATAAAAAATTCGGGCAAAACTACGGGCAATGACACAGGAAATGCCGGCCCCTTTAATGGCCAGCGGCGCATGCTCACGCGAACTGCCGCAGCCAAAATTATTACCGGCAACGAGGATGTCGCCGGGCTGAACCAGTTTAGGAAAATCGGGTTTGATATCTTCCATCAGGTGCCGGGCCAGTTCCCGCGGCTCAACAGTGCTTAAATAACGGGCAGCGATAATTGCATCAGTATCAATATTATCGCCAAAAACCCAGACATTTCCTTCCAGGATCATTAAAGCACCTCCTCCGGATGAACAATTTTTCCGGCTATCGCCGAGGCTGCGGCGACGGCCGGACCGCTTAAATAAACTTCACTTTCGGTATGACCCATTCGGCCGATGAAGTTGCGGTTGGTCGTAGCCAGCGCTTTCTCTCCCCGGGCCAGAATACCCATATGCCCACCCAGGCAGGGGCCGCAGGTCGGTGTGCTAACCGCCGCTTCGGCCTCGATAAAAGTCATCAGCAAGCCCTCTTCAAGGGCCTGGCGGTAGATCTGCTGTGTGGCCGGAATAACTAAAAGTCTGACCCGGGGGTGAACTTTTTTGCCCCTGAGTACAGCAGCGGCAATACGCAGATCTTCAATACGTCCGTTTGTGCAGGATCCAATCACAACCTGCTGAAGTTCTATTCCGGCTGCTTCCGTTACCGGCTTGACATTATCGGGGGAAGGGGGGAAAGCAATTTGCGGTTCCAAGTTGGTCACATCAAAACTGAAGGTTTGTTCATAAACAGCATCGTCATCGCTGTATACAGCCTCGAAGGGTTGGGACACCTTTTCTTTGAGGTAAGCAAAAGTAATGTCGTCGGGCTGGACATAGCCGCATTTACCGCCTGCTTCAATAGCCATGTTGGCCATGGTCAAACGGCCATCCATGGAGAGTTTTTCAACAGCTGTTCCGGCAAATTCCATCGCCCGGTAACGGGCCCCGTCAACTCCAATTTGGCCAATCGTAAAGAGGATTAAATCTTTACCGCCCACCCACTGAGGTAAAGGACCTTTATATTCAAACCGCATCGTCGCAGGCACTTTGAACCAGGCTTCACCGATGGCCATTGCCGCTGCCAGATCGGTGCTGCCAACACCGGTGGCAAATGCACCGAGCGCCCCGTATGTGCATGTATGTGAATCTGCGCCGATAATCACCGCGCCGGGCCAGACCAGGCCCTGTTCAGGTAAAAGGGCATGCTCTATACCCATCCTACCGACCTCGTAATAATGTTTAATACCGTATTTTTCGGCAAAACGCCGCAGCACCATGGCCTGTTCAGCTGCGGCAATATCTTTGTTAGGGGTAAAATGATCCGGAACTAAAACTATTTTTTCTGGATCAAAAACCCGGTCCAACCCAAAACGTTCAAATTCTTTGATAGCCACAGGGGCAGTAATGTCATTTCCCAGGGCCAGATCAATCCCTACACTGACCAGGTCTCCGGGAACAACTTTATCTTTGCCGGCCTTTGCAGCCAGTATTTTCTCCACCATCGTCGATCCGCTGCTTTTATTCATCGTTCACCGTCTTTCATAAATATCTTTACTCCTGCACACTCAGCTTTCCCGGGTAATTTTAGAACCGCGCAGCAGGGCTACCTTTCCTGTGCGCACGATCTCTTTAATGCCAAAATGATACAGCAGCAATTTTATCGCTTCCAGTTTTTCATCGTTTCCGGTTACTTCAATAATCATCGAATCGGGGGAAACATCAACTACTTTACCGCGAAATGTTTCGACAATCTGCTGAATGTCGCTACGGCTGCCCGTTGCTGCATTGACCTTGATCAGCATGAGCTCACGCATAACTGAGGGTTCGTTGGATAGATTGCTGACCTTGATCACGTTGATGAGTTTGTGCAGCTGTTTGGCAACCTGCTCGATCAGTGTTTCGCTGCCGTCTACGGTTATGGTCATGCGGGAAATCCCCGGGGTAATCGTTTCCCCCACGGCAATATTTTCAATATTAAAACCGCGTCGTGAAAAAAGACCTGATACCCGGGTCAGCACTCCGGGCTTGTTTTCGACAATAACAGCCAGAATGTGTTTCATTGTTAATCACCCCTGACGATAATTTCATTAATCGGACGGTTCGGCGCCACCATCGGGTAAACATTTTCTTCAGGATCAACTGAAAAATCGATCAAAACCGGCCCTTTTTCAGCCATAGCCTGCTCAATGGCTGCAGTTGCTTCCTGTTCATTGGAAGCGCGAAGCCCTTTCGCCCCATAAGCTTCTGCAACACGCACAAAATCGGGATTGCCCTCCATTGAGGTATGCGAATAGCGCTTTTCATAGAAAATATCCTGCCACTGGCGGACCATTCCGAGATAGCGATTGTTGATCAGGGCAATAGTAAGATCAATTTTATTGTAGACTGCAGTTGCCAGTTCCTGAATGTTCATCTGAAAACTGCCGTCACCGGTTATACAGATCACTTTTTTATCAGGTGCAGCCAGTTTGGCACCGATTGCAGCCGGAAAACCGTAACCCATGGTTCCCAGACCACCGGAAGTAATGAAAGTTTGCGGTTCTCGAATAATAAAGTGCTGAGCCGACCACATCTGGTGCTGACCGACATCAGTGGCCAAAATTGTATTCTCCCCGCTCAAACGGCTGAGTTCCCTGATCACAAACTGGGGTTTCAAAACATTTTCGGCATTATTCGACCCAAGCGGCATCGGGTATTGCTTCTGCCAGGATTCGATCTGTTTAAGCCATTTGGCAGTATTGCCAGGGCGAAGCTTTTTTAAAATTTCCTCTAAAACCAGGCGGACATCTCCGACGATGGGAATATCTATGATAACGTTTTTTCCGATCTCTGCCGGATCAATATCGATGTGAATTATTTTGGCTTTATTGGCAAAGGATTCAAGCTTACCGGTTACCCGATCATCAAAACGCACCCCGGCAGCAATGATCAGATCAGCTTCGGTCAGCGCGTAGTTTGCTGTAACACTGCCGTGCATACCGGGCATACCAAGATACAGTTCCCCGTCACCGGGATAGGCTCCCAAGCCCATCAGGGAAAGGATAACCGGAATACGCGCTATTTCAGCCAGCTCACGCAGGGCTTCCGATGCCCCGGACCGGATCAAGCCGCCTCCGCCGAAAATCACAGGGTGGCGGGCATCACGAATCGCTTTGACGGCCCTGCTGATCTGGCCGGCATGCCCTTCATAAGTCGGTTTATACCCGGGAATATCACACTTTTTGTTATAACTAAAAAGGGCTTCCTGGTCAAAAACATCTTTCGGAATATCGATCAGAACCGGTCCCCGGCGACCGGTCGAGGCGATATAAAATGCTTCGGCAAGAATCGTGGGCAGATCTTCGATATTCTTGACCAGGTAGTTATGCTTGGTAACTGGAAGGGTGATCCCGGTAATGTCGGCTTCCTGGAAAGCGTCTGTACCGATAAAAGCGCTCGCCACCTGGCCGGTTATTAAAACCAGTGGGACCGAATCCATGTACGCATTGGCAATACCGGTAACCAGATTGGTTGCTCCCGGACCGGAAGTGGCAAAAACAACTCCGGGGCGGCCGCTTACCCTGGCATATCCGTCAGCAGCATGCACCGCCGCCTGTTCATGCCGGACCAGCAGATGCCTGATCGATGCATCGTACAGCTGGTTGTATAACGGCAGTACCGCACCTCCGGGAAAGCCAAAAATAATTTCGACGCCCTCTTTTTCCAGGGCTGAGAGAATCATCGCTGAGCCCCTGGTCATCTTTTGCTTCATAATGAATCACCTGTTTCCTTATTAGCCTCTTCTTCAAGAATTGCCCCCCTGCCGGCTGAAGAAACCTGGCGGGCATAACGTTTCAAATAACCCCGGTTAATTTTTGGTTCAGTGGGTCGCCAGGCCTGACGGCGCAGTTTTAACTCATCTTCAGGAACATTAAGTTCCAGAGAATGCTGCGGCAGATCAATTGAGATCTGATCACCATCCCTGATCAGGGCAATCAATCCGCCGGCAGCAGCTTCAGGAGAAACATGGCCAATTGAGGCTCCCCTGGTCGCACCGGAAAAACGGCCATCGGTAATCAGGGCTACCTTTTCATCAAGACCCATTCCGGCCAGAACCGAGGTAGGGGCTAGCATTTCACGCATACCCGGCCCGCCGCGTGGTCCTTCATAGCGAATAACGACTACACTGCCCTCAGCAATAGTGCCCCCGTTAATCGCATCGACCGCACTTTCCTCACTTTCAAAAACCCTGGCCGAACCTGTAAAGCGCTGCATTGATTCTGAAACTGCACCCTGTTTGACAACAGCGCCTTCGGGGGCCAGATTACCGAAGAGAACAGCCAGACCTCCCTGCGGACGGTACGGCTCTGCTATGGAGCGGATTACCGCGTGGTCAATAACTTCAACCTCATCCAGGTTATCAGCGACAGTTTTAGAAGTTGCAGTCATCAGCGAGGGGTTGAGCAAATTGGCCTCAAGCAGCTCTTTCATTACGGCGGCAACCCCGCCGGCTCTGCCCAAATCTTCAATGCGATCGGTTCCGGCCGGACTGAGCAGGCAGAGCTGGGGTGTACGCCTGCTGATTTCATTAACCCGGCCCAGATCCAGCCTGAAACCGCATTCATGGGCCAGCGCCGTCAGGTGCAGGAGTGTATTTGTCGAACAGCCCAGGGCCATATCAACTGCCAGAGCGTTATCAAATGCCTCGGGAATAAGTATTTTACCGGTCGTGATCCCGGCTGCAAGCAGATTCATTACCTTAATACCGGCTTCCTTGGCCAGCAGCAAACGGTCGGAACTGATCGCCGGGATCGTTCCGTTGCCGGGAAGGGCAAGACCTAAAGCTTCGGCCATACAATTCATCGAGTTGGCGGTAAACATTCCGGCACAGGAACCGCAGCCCGGACAGGCCCTGGCGGCCATAGCTTCAAGCTCTTCTTCTTTCATCCGGCCGGCCCGGACAGCGCCGACACCTTCAAAAACAGTGCTTAAATCAACTTTGGATCCTTTATACTCGCCGGCCAGCATCGGGCCGCCGCTGATCATTATCGCAGGCAGGTTCAGCCTGGCTGCGGCCATCATCATACCCGGGGTGATCTTGTCACAGTTGGTGATTAAAACCAATGCATCAAAACAGTGCGCTTCAACCATCACTTCAACGCTGTCTGCAATGATTTCGCGGCTGGCCAGAGAATAATGCATGCCGGCATGGTTCATGGCGATGCCATCACAGATGCCGATCGTTGAAAATTCAAGTGGTGTTCCACCGCCAATCCGCACTCCGGTTTTTACTGCAGAGGCTATACTATTCAAATGGACATGCCCCGGCACTATTTCGTTAGCTGAGTTAACAATACCAACCAGAGGGCGTTTAAGTTCTTCGGGGTGTAATCCGGATGCCCGGAAAAGTGAGCGGTGCGGCGCCCGGTCGATACCTTGTGTTACCTGGTAACTGCGCATGGCCAACCTCCTTAAGCTTTATTTACCCAAGCGGTGTTCCTTCAGTCAGAGTTAATGCCCGGAAGCGTTCGATCAGGCGGCGGGTAATCGGACCGGGTTCTCCACTGCCGATCTTGCGCATATCTACCTCGATAACCGGGATAACTTCAGCCGCTGTTCCGGTGAGGAAGCATTCATCGGCCACATAAAGATCGTGACGGGTAAATGGCGCTTCCTGAACCGGGATACCCTCCTGCCCGGCCAGTTCAATGACCGCCTCACGGGTAATTCCAACAAGTATACCCAGGTACGGAGGCGGAGTAATCAGTTTTCCTCTACTGACGATAAATATGTTATCACCGGTGCCCTCACAAATATAGCCCGGCCCGCTGATCATCAGCGCTTCGAGCACTCCGGCCCGGTTGGCTTCAATCTTGGCTAAAACATTATTCAGGTAATTAAGCGATTTAATTTTTGGATCGAGCGCATCGGCAATATTGCGGCGTGTGGCAACCGTGATCACAGTAAGTCCTTTTTCATACAGCTCTTCAGGGTAAAGTACTATTTTGTCGGCGATGATGACTACACTTGATTCTTTACATTTTCGTGGATCCAAACCGAGATCGCCAACTCCCCGGGAAATTACCAGCCTGATATAAGCATCCTGCAGTTTATTGGCATTAACAGTGTCAACAACTGCCCTGATCATTTCCTGCTGAGTATAGGGAATTGGCAGCATGATCGAATGGGCTGATTCGTACAGCCTGCGGACATGCTCCTCAAGTCTAAAGACCCGGCCATTATAAGCCCGAATACCTTCAAACACCCCGTCACCATAAAGAAAACCATGATCAAAAACAGAAAGGACAGCCTCATTTTCCGGTACCATCCGGCCGTTCATAAAGATTATCCGGCTCATCTGCATCACCCCTTCGCATAATTTACTGGAGAATATAAAAATACCCTTCGCCCAAGGGGCGAAGGGACTTCCTCCGCGGTACCACCCTTTTACCTGCATTCCCCCTGTCAAGGGACCTGACTCTCTTTGATTATGGTAACGGTATCAACCCGGCCCGGTTTACTTATTTTCAACCGGACGGCTCCGGACCGACATTCAGCAATAAACTTTACCGGTTTTCAGCTGCCCCGGCTCTCTGGGGAAAGCATCTTGCTTACTCCTGTCCTTCGTCGCTTTTTACAGTAAAAGATTGCCTTTAATTATAGCTTCACCGGTTTAGAGTGTCAACATCTCCGGGCTGTTTTATGCTTCTTTTTTTATTGGCTAGTTTTTTATTGGCTAGTAACCAGGACCTGTTCAATAATTCAATTACGCTTACAGAACCTAATTCGTGATCTCGCATTGTTTTTTCTTTATTGCTGAAAGCCTTAAGTGATTATTGACCGGCCAGCATAGAATTAATGGCGAGACAGGGGCTGAAACTGGCTCCCGCCATTAAAATAACAGGTTACCGCTTCACTAAAAACAGCAGCGTAAAAGAGGGCCGGGTTTAGTCGGCAGGGCGCTAACCCGCCGGGTAGACGGCATTGTCATCATCTGTCCAAATCAGCGTTTCATCAACCTGGAAAATAGCGTCGAAACGGAGATTGTCTGGTCCGCTTTTTTTGGGGTCAACGGTATTGATTGCTTGTCCGCCCCGACAGCTGCTGTTTAGTTCCAGCGGCGGAAGCAGCCCTTTGCGTCTTTTGAAGAAATCGACAGCAACATTGGGGAAAATAATATAGGAAAGGACATCTTCTTCCTGTTCGATATAATCGGCTATTTCTTTTTTTGCTTCTTCCAGCTGAGGTTTTAGCAGATCAGCCGGTCGTCCGCTAATCGGCTTTTCGCCTTTGAGTACTTTTTTAAGCAGATCGGGGTTAACTTCACCCGGGGGCTTGCCATATAAACCGCGCAGATAATTCTTGATTTCAGTTGATATCATCTTGTAACGTTCACCGGTTAAAACATTCATTACCGCCTGGGTCCCGACAATCTGGCTGCTCGGTGTTACCAGGGGAGGATAACCGAGATCGGCCCGTACTCTTGGCACTTCAGCCAAAACTTCTTTTAAGAGGTGGGTTGCTTTCTGCTCAGCAAGCTGTGAGGTAAGGTTTGAGATCATTCCACCGGGAATCTGGTAGCTGAGGACATTAGTATCTACACCCATCACTTCCCGCGGTATCTCGTAGCTGCAGCTGATCTCCTTAAAGTGTTCACTTACTTGTGATAGCAGCTGCAGATCGAGGCCGGTATCATAGGGGGTTCCCTGGAAAGCGGCAACCATGCTGTCGGTAGCCGGTTGGCTGGCGCCCATTGCCAGGGCGGCATTGGCGGTATCGATAACGTCGACACCGGCTTCCACTGCTTTCAGATAAGCCATAGAGGCCATTCCGCTCGTATAGTGGCAATGAAGCTGAACGGGCAGCCCAACTTCTTTTTTCAGGCGGTCGACAAGCTCAAAGGCATCATAGGGGGAGATCAAGCCGGCCATATCTTTGATGCAGATCGAGTCGGAACCAAGTTCTTTCAGATCCCGGCCGATACGAACAAAGTAATCGTTGTTATGAAGTGGGCTGATTGTATAACTGATTGTACCCTGGGCATGTGCCCCTTCTTCTTTGGTTAAATTAATGGCTTTCTCCATATTGCGTAAATCATTTAAGGCATCAAAAATACGAATAATATCGATACCGTTGGCAACGGCCTTCTTGATAAATTCAGCCAACACATCATCCGGGTAGTGGCGGTAGCCGACGATATTCTGACCACGCAGCAGCATCTGTAACCGCGTATTTTTTAACCCTTTACGCAGCTGCCGCAGGCGATCCCAGGGGTCTTCATCGAGAAAACGCATGCAGGTATCAAAAGTCGCTCCGCCCCAGACCTCCAGTGAATGATAACCGATCTGATCCATTAACTCAATAATCGGCAGCATCTCCACAAGACGCATTCTCGTAGCCAGAAGCGATTGATGGGCATCACGCAGCGAAGTATCTGTGATTCCTAATTTTCTTTTTTCAGCCATGCGTGTAAAGTCCTTCCATCAGAGAACTATTCCAGGGCAATCAGGTTGACAACCTTATCTTCTTTATCCAACCTGATCAGGGTTACACCGCGGGCATAACGGCCCATTAGCGAGACCTGTTCCACCTTCTGCCGGTTGACCACTCCCTGGGCTGTAATAACCAAAAATTCTTCTTCCTGCCCGCTTAGAATAACAAAGATTGCCAGCGGCCCACTCTGCGAAGTCGTTTTCATCCCAATCATGCCCTTGCCACCACGGCGGTGGGCGCTGAACTCTTTAACGGCAACCCGCTTGCCGTAACCTTTGGCCGAAGCAATAAGCAGCTGGTGGTCTTCAGTGACCAGATCTGCCCCGACCACCCTGCTCTCAGGGTTCAGCTTTACGGCTTTAACCCCCCGGGCAGCCCGACCCATCGGCCGAACCTGGTTTTCCGGAAAGCGGACAAAGAGGCCGGCGCTGGTGCCGACGATCACTTCTTTCTGGCCGTCGGTCAGTTTTACAGCCATCAATTCATCTTCAGCAGAGAGATTCAGAGCAATAAGGCCGGTTTTACGGGTATTTTTATATTCTTGAAGCGAAGTTTTTTTAACCATGCCGCGCACGGTAACCATCAGCAGAAAGCGATCGTCACTGAATTCAATAATCGGCAGTGTAGCTGTAATAAATTCTTTTTCTTCCAGAGGCAGCAGGTTGACGAGAGCAGTACCACGTGATTGGCGGCCTGATTCAGGAACCTCGTGGATCTGAAGCAGGTAAACCTTGCCCCGGTTGCTAAAGCAAAGCAGTTTATCGTGGGTAGAAGCTACATGGCATTGTTCTACCCGGTCATTTTCGCGAGTCTGTATGCCCAAGATCCCTCTGCCCCCGCGGTGCTGACTGCGATAGGTGGTCAACGGCAGTCTCTTGATGTAACCGCGATCAGTCAAAGTGACAACCACATCTTCCTGGAAGATCAGGTCGGTTAAAACGACTTCACCTTCGTCGGCAACAATCTGGGTTCGGCGTGCATCGCCATGTTTTTCCCTGATTGCAGACAGTTCATCACGGATAATGCCCAAAACAAGGAATTCATCTTCCAAAACGCTGCGCAGGTAGGTAATCTTTTCCAGCAGCTGCGTCTGTTCTTCAACCAGCTTCGAAATCTCCAATTGAGTTAAGCGCTGCAGGCGCATATCGAGAATAGCCTGGGCCTGCTTCTCAGATAAGGCCAACAAATTCATCAGGCCTTCACGGGCGGTCTGCACGTCTTTCGATGCCCTGATCAGGGCAATAACTTCATCGAGACGATCAAGGGCAGTCAATAATCCTTCAACTATGTGCAGCCTTTCTTCGGCCTTTCTGAGATCGTACTGAGAACGTCGCCTGATTACTTCTTTCTGGTGCTCGAGGTAATAAGCAAGCATCTGTTTTAATTTTAAAACCTGCGGCTGCCCATCAACCAGAGCCAGCATGATTACGCCAAATGTCTGCTGAAGGGAAGTGTATTTATATAGCTGGTTGATAATAACCTGTGGTTCGTAGCCGCTTTTGATCTCGATAACAACACGCACCCCGGAGCGATCAGATTCATCGCGCAGGTCGGTGATACCCTCCATCTTGCGCTCTTTAACTATTTCGGCAATTTTTTCAACCAGTTTAGCCTTGTTTTGCTGGTAAGGCAGCTCGGTAATAACCACCTGGTCACGGCTTTTATCTTTCTTTTCAACCTGGACAACACCTCTCAACTTGATAATACCCCGCCCGGTCTGGTAAGCATTATAGATCCCCTCATGCCCGACAATAATACCCCCGGTAGGAAAGTCGGGGCCTTTAATAAAGTGCATTAATTCCCTGGTTGAGGCCTCTGGATGCTCAATTAAATGATCAATGGCATCGATCAGTTCATTAAGATTGTGCGGTGGAATGTTAGTGGCCATCCCGACCGCGATACCGGAAGAGCCATTGGCCAGCAGGTTTGGAAAGCGAGAGGGCAAAACTACAGGTTCTTCAAGACTCTCGTCAAAATTTGGCCTGAAGTTAACTGTCTCTTTTTGCAGGTCGGTTAACAGTTCTCCGGCAATAGATGAAAGGCGGGCTTCCGTATAACGCATTGCTGCGGCAGAATCCCCATCCTGTGAGCCGAAATTCCCATGTCCGTCAACCAGGGGATAACGGGTCGAAAAATCCTGGGCCATTCGAACTAGGGTATCATAAAGGGCCACGTCGCCGTGGGGATGATACTTACCTAATACTTCACCAACGATACGGGCAGATTTGCGATGCGGTTTGTCATGGGTTGAGCCCATCTCAGACATAGCGTAAAGGATCCGCCGGTGCACCGGTTTGAGCCCATCGCGGACATCGGGCAGGGCTCTGCTGACTATGACGCTCATGGCATAATCAAGAAACGATACTTTTACTTCATCGTAAATACTAACCGGCACAACATTTTCTCTTTCAGACATATGTTCTCCTTCGCAAAACTGCCTGTATAATAGTTTGTGTATGAAATCAATCGGTCTGAGTTCGCTTAAGGGCAGCAGTCAAACTCCGGTCGATTTGGCTGACGGCTGGAGAGTTCAATAACAGTTAAATTTTATCACACATTGCCGAAGTAAAAAAGGTACCGCTATGATTAACCCTTTTTCTTAGGGCGGCTTGTTCGCTTGGGCCCCATTCTTTTCAGAACCTGATCGATCTCTTTTTTTGCCGACGGATCGATCTGCCAGGCTTCTGCTCTTTTTCTCTTTCCCTTGATAATATTTAGGGTCAAAATATTTTTCGACCAGCGGAATGAGTCAACATCCTGCCATAACCAGAATCCGCGGGATGAGGATATGCCTTTTTCCCGAAAGGCAGGGCGCTCTATCTCGCGCAAAATCACTACCAGAATCAGGGCTCCATAGAAATAAACATAAGTCAATGGGCCCAGAGGCAGGGTTTCATCGGAAGAGACGGTGCTCTGCAGTTCAAAACGGGCTAAAAAGTATGATGCCGCGGCAATTATAATGATCAAAAACAGGGAATCGGCATTATAGCGGGTAAATAATTCGCGCTTTACCTTTAGTAAAACAGGTCCGAGTTTCAGATAACGGTAGTAAAGATAGACTAAGACAATCAGCAGAAGAAAAAAATAGGGAAAAATAAGCCTGAAAATCACAGTAAGTCCCCCTTCCGGTTAACCTCACACTTTGGCAGATTTGTTTAATTAAAACACGAAATACGGATGAGGTAAACATTCAAATATAACTACACGGATTTAAAAAGCCCGTGGAAGGCACAGCTTTTTAATCCGGTCAGTGAAAAAAACGCTCCGCCTTTTTAATTTTGGTCTGCAATTATTATTTTAAAGAAGGAATTTTTTAAAGACTGTAGAATATTTCTAAATATTATAGGCTATGCTGAAAGCAACTCTGCGCTTTTAAATGCCATTAATCAATGCATCGCTTATAAATGACATACCACCTGAATGGGGGAGGTGAGCATAAGAAACTTTAGATGTTTAATTCCAAAAAATTGAGGAGGCGCTAAAAAGTATGACTGCTAGAAAACTATTTGTTTTTTTGTTGGCGGTGGTTTTTTGCCTGAGTTTGATCATGGTAGCCGGTTGCGCACAGCCTGACGTCGCCCCGCCGGTTGATGACGAAGACGTCGCTGAACCGGAAGCACCTGTCAGCAAAGTACGCTGGACCATGGCTTCCGGCTGGGTGGCCGGGGTCTACTATCCTTTATCCGGAGCAATGTCGCGCGTTGCCTACGAGCACATGGACAATATCAGCCTTACCGCTGAGTCTTCGGGAGCATCCGTAGCCAATGCCCGCCTAATCGGCTCGAAGGATGCAGAGCTTGCTATTCTACAAAATGATATCGCTTATTATGCCAGGAACGGTTTGCAGATGTTTGAAGGTGAAGCAGTGCCCGAGATGGTTGGCTTCTTTACCCTCTATCCGGAGCATGTCCAGATTGTCGCTGCCACCGATGCCGGAATCAACAACCCGGGAGATCTGGCCGGTAAAAGAGTGGCTGTTGGGCCCCTGGGCAGCGGAACCGAAGCTAACACCACTCAGGTTCTTGAGGCATACGGCTTAACTTTTGATGACCTTGCAGCTGTCGAGCGGATCACCGCCAGTGAAGCTGCTGACTTCCTGCGTGACGGCCGCATCGATGCCGCTTTCTTCACAGTAGGCCTTGGCGCTGCCGCAATAGAAGAGGTGGCGTTGGTTAAAGATGTTGTCATCGTAACTGTTGAAGATGACAAGATCGACTGGCTGATGGAAACCTACCCCTTCTACTCAAAGGAAGTTATTCCGGCAGGCACCTACTCGAACGTGCCCGAAGCGACAACCATAGCCGTTCTGGCCATGATAGTCGGGCATGCCGACCTTCCTGAAGAACTGGCTTATGAATTCACCAGCAGTATTTTCGAAAATCTCGGAGATATTCACAGAGCTCATGAGCGCGGCCAGCTGGTCACCCTGGAAACGGCACTGAATGGAATGCCTATTGAACTGCATCCCGGCGCAGCACGTTATTACCGGGAAAAGGGCCTTATTAACTGATAATGCATCCCGGCCGAATGATCAAGAGGTGCGGGGCTGCCTTACAGGTTCTCTGCACCTCTTTTACTAATAACTGATATTAGCTATGGAAAGAGGTGGCTTCCTTTGGTGATAGACAAAGAATGGAAAGCCCCGGAACTGCCAGAAGAGCTGGAACGTTTAACCGAAGAAGGCATGACCAGAAAAATTACCGGAAACCTGGCAATCGCAATATATGTTATTGGAGCTTTATGGGCTCTTTTTCACTTTTATACGGCGGGCGCAGGGCAGCTTACAGCCAGCCTGCAGCGTTCGGCACACCTTTCAGTAGCCCTGGCTCTCTGCTTTCTTTACTTCCCCTTAAACAAAAAAAATGAAGAAAGTTTTTATAAACTCCCCCTCTATGATATTCTATTTGCCCTGATCAGTTTCAGCGCCGTCTTTTATGTTTTT
>Ga0209498_1000540_pt1 | contig 23375 bp, 19 predicted proteins | sample WalLakDeSediment_FD_184131 | JGI IMG/M metagenome (GOLD analysis project Ga0209498, IMG submission 184131) | Lake sediment microbial communities from Walker lake, Nevada to study Microbial Dark Matter (Phase II) - Walker Lake 11/02/13 Deep... | ecosystem: Environmental > Aquatic > Freshwater >...
CCAACCAGCGCTTGCGCGCGGCCGCTGGCGACCTGGAGCGTGAGGTGGCCGACCGCACCCGGGAGTTGAAGGTCGCGCTGGCCCAGGTCGAAGACCTGCGCGCGGTCGCAGCCGAAGGCGAGCAGCGCTTGCGTACCGTGCTAGATGCGGTGGGCGAGGTCATTTTCCAGATCGACGAAGACGAAGCTTTGACCTTCCTGAACCCCACGTGGGAACGCATGTCCGGGATGGCAATCGAGCAGTGTCTCGGCCGCCCGTTGACCGACTTCCTGTCTGCCGAGGACGAGACCACGGTGCATGAGGCGTTGCGTTCCGTTCTAGACACGGGCCAGCAGTCACATCGCTTCGAAGCGAGTCTGCGCACGGTGGACAGCCTTTCACGATGGGTGGCGGTCCGCCTCTGGCCCAGCCATCCGGGTTCGGCCAGTGGCGGCGTGACGGGCACGATGATCGACGTGACCGACCTGAGGCTGGCGGAACGCATGAAACGCGAGTTCACGTCCACCGTCAGCCACGAACTGCGCACGCCACTGACCTCCATCACCGGCGCCATCGGCCTGCTCAACGGCGGCACCGCCGGCGCTCTGCCCGAAGCCGCCCGCAAACTCGTCGCCATCGCCGACAAGAACGCGCAACGGTTGCGCGTGCTGATCGACGACCTGCTCGACATGGAAAAACTGCTCGCCGGCAGGCTGCCCTTCGCCTTCCAGAACCTTGAACTCCGGACCCTGCTGGAACAGGCACTGAGCGAGCACCAGCCCTTCGCCGACAACCATGGCGTCCGCCTGACGCTGGCCGACCACGCCGATCAAACCCAGGTGCGCACCGACCCCGGCCGCTTCCAGCAGGTGCTGAGCAACCTGCTTTCCAACGCGGTAAAGTTCTCGCCCGAGGGCGGCGAGGTGGTGGTGACCGCCCACTTCGTCGCTCAGGCGGTCCGCATTGAGGTCCGCGACCGGGGCCCTGGCATCGACCCCCAGTTCCACCCGCAGGTCTTCCAGAGATTCGCCCAGGCCGACGCCTCCGATACCCGCCGGCGGGGTGGTACCGGCCTCGGCCTGGCCATCGCCCGCGAACTCGTTGAACAGATGCACGGGCATATCGGCTTCGAGTCCACCCCCGGCAACGGCGCCACCTTCTGGTTCGAACTGCCGGTGCCGGGTTCAACCAGCGAATCCGGGGCACCCCAGGATCGCGATGGGCGGGAAGAATCCGCGTTCCCGACTTAACCCCGCGTATTCAGCACAGGAGAAACCCTCGTGAACATGGCCCGCTTTTCCCTTGCCTTTAGCCCCGACCCGTCGCCCGCAGCGGCCATTGCACTCGCGGACGCCGCACTCGCCAGGGGCGCCGAGTCCCTGATCCTGCTGGCCTGTGACGGCAACGGATGCAGCCCGGAGCAATTCGACAGCTGGCTGCGCGGGCTGGCCGTCCCCATCTGCGGCGGGGTGTTCCCGCAGCTGATCCACGACTGGAAGAACCACGAACGGGGATACATCGTCGCCGGCCTGCCCGCTACGGCCACAATCTACAACGTCCCGGGTCTGTCGGATCCCGGCGCCGACTTCACCGGCATGGTGGAGGATGCCTTGGGAGATGCCAAACCTCCCCAGAGCCTCCTGGTGCTGGTCGACGGCCTGTCGAGCCGGATCGGGGCACTGCTCGACGCGGTCTACGACAATCTCGGCAGCGACCCGGTCTATTTCGGCGGCGGCGCCGGCAGCCTGAGTTTTCAATCCAGGCCCTGCCTGTTCTCGAACCGGGGCATGCTGGTGGATCACGCCCAGCTGACGGTGCTGCCCTGGCCGTTCGGGCTCGGAGTGGAACACGGCTGGGAGAAGTTCGCGGGGCCTTTCGTCGTCACGAATTCCACCCGCAACGTGATCCACTCCCTGGATTTCCGACCCGCCTTCGAGGTCTACCGCGGGTATGTGGAGGCGGACAGCGGGCGCAGCTTCACCGCCGACAACTTCTTCGATATCGCCAAGGCCTACCCGTTCGGCCTGGAGAAGCCCGATGGCAGCATCCTCGTGCGCGATCCGATCAGCCGGGGCGACAACGACCTGAACTGCGTCGGTGAGGTCCCATCGAACAGCGTCGTGCACCTGCTGAAGGGCCAGACCGCCAACCTCATCCGGGCGGCCGCGGCCGGTGCGGCCGCGGTTCCGCAGGGAGCGGGGCCGGCAATCCTCGCGGATTGCATCAGCCGCGTGCTGTTTCTCGAGCACGACTTCCTCCAGGAACTGGATGCCGTGAGGCAATCCATGGGCGACCGCCCGCTGTTCGGCATGCTTACGCTCGGGGAGATCGCGAACGGTGGCGACTACTGCCTGGAGTTCTACAACAAGACCTTCGTCCTTGCCGCGACCCTCGACTGAGCCGCCATGGAACCGATCCACGAGCACGCGTCGCGCCTGGTAAACCTCCAGTACGAACTCGCGCTGCTCGTGGGTCAGCAGTTGCGGCTGATCCCGATGCTGCGCCGTTTCTTCCCGCCGGCGCTGAAGTCGCTGGGTTGCCGGGCGGCGCACGTTTGGCTGTGCAGCGACACGGCCTCGCCGCCCGAATTGCGCTACACCTATCCGGCGCGGGACAGCTCGGTCTGGCGCGATGATCCCCGGTTCGCCGGGGCGGCGACCGAGTTACGGGAAATCGCCGCCCGGCCCCGGATTCTGCAGATCGGCGCCAGCACGCAGCTGCACCTGATGCCGCTGGGGAACATTGGGCAGTGCGTGCTGGTACGCGAGGGAAAGCCGCTCGAGCCCATGCTGGTCGAGGCGATCCGGCCAATCTTCGACCGCCTTGCGACGGCCTGCCGCGCGTCGCTCGATCACGAGCAAGTGGAACACCTGCGGGCGGTCGCAGCCGAGGGTGAGCAGCGCTTGCGCACTGTGCTCGAGACCGTGGGCGAGGTGATTTTCCAGACAGACGACGGCGGAACCCTGACCTTCCTGAACCCGGCGTGGAGCCGCATATCCGGGATGGCAATCGAACAGTGCCTCGGGCGCCCGTTGACCGACCTTCTTTCTCCCGAGGACACGGCCCAGTTCCTGGAGGCATTCCATGCCGCGCTCGACAACTACCGGGGGTCACTGCGACTGGATGCGAGGTTGCGCACTGTGGATGCTGCTCCCCGGTGGGTGGCGATACGACTCCGGCCCAGCCATCCGGGTTCGGCCGGTGGCGGCGTGACGGGCACGATGATCGACGTCACCGACCTGAGGCAGGCGGAGCGCATGAAACGCGAGTTCACGGCGACCGTCAGCCACGAACTGCGCACCCCGCTGACTTCCATCGCCGGCGCCATCAGCCTGCTCAACGGCGGCGCGGTCGGCCCCCTGCCCGAGGCCGCCCGCAAACTCGTCGCCATCGCCGACAAGAACGCCCAACGCCTGCGGGTGCTGATCGACGACCTGCTCGACATGGAAAGACTGCTCGCCGGCAAACTGCCCTTCGCCTTCCAGGAGCTCGAACTCCGGCCCCTGCTGGAACAGGCCCTGAGCGAGCACCAGCCCTTCGCCGACACCCATGGCGTCCGCCTGACGCTGGCCGATCACGCCGACCAGGCGCGGGTGCATACCGATCCCGGCCGCTTCCAGCAGGTGCTGAGCAACCTGCTCTCCAACGCCGTCAAGTTCTCGCCCCAGGGCGGCGAGGTGGTGGTGACGGCCCGCCCGGCCGATCAAACGGTTCGTGTTGAAATCCGCGACCGAGGCCCCGGCATCGACCCCGAGTTCCGCCCGCAGGTCTTCCAGAAGTTCGCCCAGGCCGACGCCTCTGACACGCGGCGCCTGGGCGGTACCGGCCTGGGCCTGGCCATCACCCGCGAGCTGGTCGAACAGATGCACGGGCGCATCGGCTTCGAGTCCACCCCCGGCGACGGCGCCACCTTCTGGTTCGAGCTGCCGGCGCCATCATCGGAATAGCCAGGATCGCCGCGGCCCGCTCCTGCCGCGATCGACCGCGGACCCGCGCACTCCGAAGACCCTTTGCGCTCACGAGGGCTGGGGCAAGGCATTTTGCAATTCGATCACAGTCGGCCGCGGGCGGGATGCTTGAATGGCGTCAACTCCCGAGACGGCAGCACCATGACACCGATCCTTTACGTCCTGCACAGCGGCAATCTGTACGGCACCGAGCGCATGGCGCTGGCGACGATGACCGGGCTCAGGCAACAGGACCATGGCCTGCTGCTGGCGCCCCCGGGCCCAGTCCATGCCGAGGCCCTGGCCCTCGGCATTCCCAGCCGGATTTTCAGGTCTCCCGGTGAGCTTCTGCGGCGCCTGGCGCCCGCATTCCGGCAGCACCGGGAACTGAACCTGATCGCCACCGGTGTCAGCCACTCCCTGGTGGCCCATGCGCTCTCGAGGGTGTTCGCCTGCCGGCTGCATCACCTGCACGTGGTGCATGGGGGCACCGACGAGCGGCTGTCCTACGGCCGCAAGGCCTTGCTGAACCGTCTGCCGGTGACGCTGGTGGCAGTGTCCGGCTTCGTGCGCGAACGGCTGCTGGCGCACGGCTGCCGAGCCGAAGGGATCCGCGTGATCGAGAACTTCCTGCCCGCAGCGGCACACCGTCAGCGCAGCATGAGCGCGATCGCACCCATCGGCCGTGTAGCGATCGTGTCGCGCGTCGACCCGATCAAGCGTGTCGGGCTGCTGCTCGACGCCATCCAGCGCCGGCCTGCGCTCCAGGCCCTGCAGTTCGAGATCTTCGGTGAAGGCAGCGAGTTTCCTGTGCTCAAGCAGCGCAGCGGGGCACTGCGGAACGTGCACATGCACGGTTACCAGCCCGATGCCGCCCAGCGGCTTGCGGACTTCGACCTGCTACTGCATACCTGCGCCGAAGAGCCCTTCGGGCTGGCGATTCTCGAGGCCATGGCCAGTGGCATTCCCGTGCTGGTTCCGAACGCCGGCGGTGCCGGAGCGCTGGTCGAGGACGAACGGACTGGGTTTCACTTTCCCGCCAATTGCAGCGGGGGACTCGCGAATCGGCTGGAAACAGTCCGGGGGGCTGCCACGGCCACACTGGCCTCGGTGACGGCCGCCGCGCAGCGCGAGATGAAGGCGCGCTTCTCACCTGAACGCGGCCTCGCGCAGTATGCCGAACTGCTCGCGGAGGCGTCTCATGCCTGATGCCAGGGAGGTAGTGATTTCCGTAGTGGTCATCGGCCGCAACGAGGGCGAGCGGCTGGTGAAGTGCCTGCACTCGGTGCAAGCCGCCGACACCGGCGGCAACGACATCGAGTTGATCTACGTCGATTCCGATTCCACTGACGGCAGCCCGGAACGCGCGCGGGCGCTCGGGGCCCGGGTGCTCCGCGTCCAGCCCGCCCGGCCGTCTGCGGCGATCGGACGCAATGCCGGGTGGCGTGCGGCCACCGGCAGCCACGTGCTGTTCCTGGACGGCGATACCGTGCTGGCACGGGATTTTCTCCCTGCGGCCCTGCGCGAGATCGAAACCTCCCCGGAGATTGCCGTCGTCTGGGGCCATCGCCGCGAGATCGCTCCCTCGGCCTCGCTGTACAACCGCGTCCTCGATCTCGACTGGATCTACCCGCCGGGCGACACCGAGTTCTGTGGCGGCGATGCGCTGTTCCGGCGCGAGATCATGGCATCCAGCGGCGGCTTCGACGACACCCTGATCGCCGGCGAGGAACCGGAACTCTGCGCCCGTCTGCGGGCCATGGGCTACCGGATCCGGCACCTCGACGTGCCGATGACCGGGCACGATCTGGCCATCACGCACTGGCGCCAGTACTGGCGGCGCGCGGAGCGCGCCGGCCACGCCTACGCGGAGATTTCGGCGCGCTTTGCAAACGCGACCTCGCCGCTCTGGTTTCGCGAAAGCCGCCGCAACCTCTGGCATGGCGGCATCGTGGCTGGCGGCCTGGCCGGTATTCCCCTGGCCCTTCTGGCTGGCATGCCCGGACTCGCCGTGGCGGGATTGGCCGCTGCCGCGGGCATCGTCGCCCGGACCGCCTGGCGCGCGCGCTGGAAGAGCGCAAGCCCTGGCACCCTGCTGGCCTACGCGCTGCACTCGCACCTGCAGCAGGTGCCGATCCTGTGGGGCCAGCTGGCCTGGCGCCGTACCCGCCGGCGGGGCCGGGTTCGCGGGCTGATCGAATACAAGGCGCCGCGGGCATGAAACGCTGGCTCGCGCGACTGCTGGGCCCCGCTGCACGGGTGGCCGAAGCGGCCGGGGCGCTGCGCCGGCTCTGGGCCTGGACGCGTCTCAAGGCCGCGATCCCCGGCCTTTCGGAAGACTGCGTGGTCCTCGGCCCGGTAGAGTTGCACGGCAGCCGCCGCATCACAGCGGGCCGGGCCCTGCATCTCTATCGCGACCTCTATTTCGAAACCATGGGCCCGGGCGAGATCGCGATCGGCGATCGCGTCGTGATATCGCGTGGCGTGCACCTGGTCGCGTTTGCCGGCATTCGCATCGGTGCGGGGACAATGATCGGCGAGTACGCAAGCATTCGCGATGCCAATCACTGCTACCGCGAAGATTGCGAGCTGCGGGATGCGGCCCACGATGCACGCCCGGTGACCATCGGCAGCAACGTCTGGATCGGCCGCGGCGCGATCGTGTTGCCCGGGGTCGAAATCGGCGACCGCGCGGTGGTCGGCGCGAACGCCGTGGTCACCCGCAACGTCGCGCCCGGCGCCGTGGTCGCGGGCGTACCCGCCCGGCCCATTTCCTGAGTCCGCCCGGCATGAGATCGAGCACAGCCATCGCAACCGGAACGGAACTGCAAACCGGATCCGACCCGATCGCCGGCATCGCACCCGTGGTCCTGGCCGCTTACCAGTGCGCTCCGGGCCAGGGCTCGGTCTCCCAGCTTGGCTGGGAGTGGTACCACCGGCTGGCCCGCCGCCGCCCGCTGCTGCTGGTCACGCACGTCCGCAACCGGGAACACATCGAGGCCTCCGCCGAGAGGCCGGCAAATGCCGAGATCCTCTACATCGACACCGAGTGGTTCGCCGGCCCCCTGTTCCGCCTGGCCCGAAGGCTCTTTCCGCGCAGCGAACACGGCGTGTTCCTGGTCGCGTCCCTCGACTTCTTCCTGTTCGACTGGCTCGCGCTGCGCGCGCTGCGCCGGCGCCTGCGTTCCGGCAAGCGCCCGTCGCTGGTGCACGTAGTGACCCCGGTCACGCTTGCCGCCCCCTCCGCGCTGCACCGCCTCGGCCTGCCGTTGCTGCGCGGACCGCTGAATTGCGGGCTGCACAGCCCCGCGGGCTTCGACCGGCAGCTGCGCGACGAGTCCCCCTGGGTGATCCGGCTGCGCCAGCTGCCGAGGCTCCTGGATGGCGTGATCGGCGCCACCCGCAATGCCAGCGTGCTGTTGACCGCGACCCGGGCGACCCGGCTGGACGTGCCAAGGAGGCACCGCGGAAAGACGCGGATGATGCTCGAGAACGGAATCGCACTGGAGCACTTCCCCGCCGCGCCCTGGCCCCCGGCTCCCGGTCAAGCGGAACCGTTGCGGGTCCTGTTCGTCGGCAGGATGATCGCCCTCAAGGGCGTGGACCTGCTGCTCGAGACCGTGTCCAGGCTGAAGCGCAGGGGCATCCCGGTCGAGTTGACCCTGGTCGGAGACGGGCCCGCACGCCACGACTGGGAACGGCTGACCCGTTCGCTGGAGCTGGGGGACACAGTCCGTTTCACCGGCGCGCTCGCGCGCGAGGACGTGCGCCGGGCGATGCGGGCCTGTCACGTGTTCTGCCTGCCCTCGGTGCGCGAGTCCGGGGGCGCCGTGCTGCTCGAGGCCATGGCCACTGCGCGCCCTGTGATCGCCCTGGACCATGGCGGACCGGCCGAGCTGGTCGACGACGCGGTGGGGCGTGCGATCCCGTTGCAGGATCCCGCGCAGGTGCTCGGTGACCTGGAACGCACCCTGGCGGAGGTCGTGGCGGATCCCGCAGCCTGGGCCGAACGTGGGACGCATGGCCGCGCGCGCGTCGAGCGTCGCTACACCTGGGAACAAAAGATCACAGCGGCCGAGGTACTCTACGAACAACTCGGGCGCGACGGGCGGACCGCTGACATCGGGCTGGTGGCAGCCGCGACGGGGACGGCCGAGGCCGACGTACGGGGGAATTGATCTGGTGACCGACACACAGGCAACCCTGCAGATTCCGGTGATGAAGGGCGGCGCGTTCCGAACCACCGTGATCCTGCTCGGAGCATTCTTTTCGGTGGCATTCATTGCCCTGACGCTCTGGACCTCCGACACGGCACAGCGGGATGCGATGACCCGGCTGGCACATTCCTATTCCAAGGCCGTGATGAGCTTTCGGGCCTACTACGCGGAGACCGTGGTCGGACGGGTCGGCGGGCTGGTGGAGATCACGCACGACTATCACGAGAACCCGCATGCCCTGCCTATTCCGGCCACCATGACCCTCGAGCTGGTCGACTTCATGAATCGCCACGACCAGTCACTGGCCATCGCCCAGATCAGCGACTACCCCTTTCCCTGGCGCGCCGACCGGGTTCTTACCCCGGGACAGCGCACGGCGTTGGACGCCCTCTTGAGAAGCGGCGAGGACATGCTGAACTGGACGACCTCCGAGGAGGGCGGGCGCGTGCTCCACCACGCGATGGCCATCCGCATGCATGAGACCTGCGTGGGCTGCCACAACAGCCATCCCGACAGCCCGCGGAGGGATTGGAAAGTCGGCGATCTGCGTGCGATCCAGGTGGTCTCCGTGCCGTTTCGGGGCGACGGGCTGTTGGGCAATGATCCGCTGCGCGTTACGGCAGGCTTCGTGCTGCTGTCGTTTATCGTGGCCCTGCTCGCCCTGTTCGTGATGGATTTGAGGGTGCGCCGCTTCCTCGGCCTGGCCCGCGACAGCGCAATTGAACGCGCGGAAGCCGCGACCGCGCTCGAGGAACAGGCCCGCGAGACCCAGGCGATCCTGGACAACGTGCTCGACGGGATCATCACCATTGATGAGCGTGGCAAGGTGGCCTCCTTCAGCGCGTCCGCGCAGCGCATCTTCGGCTACGCGGAAAGCGAGGTGATCGGACGGAACGTCTCGATGCTGATGCCCCATCCCTATCGCAGCGAGCATGACGGCTACCTGGCAAGGTACATTGCCACGGGAGAGGCGCGCGTGATCGGCATTGGCCGTGAGGTGACCGGACGCCGCAAGGACGGCGAGCACTTCCCGCTCGAACTGTCGATCTCCGAGGCCACCCACGACGGTCAGCCCCTGTTCATCGGGATCGTGCGCGACATCACCGAGCGCAAGCGGGTGGAACAGCTCAAGAACGAATTCGTTTCCAAGGTCAGCCACGAGTTGCGCACCCCGCTGACCTCGATTGCCGGTTCGCTGGGTCTGCTCGCCGGTGGCGCCGTGGGACAACTGCCGGAGAAGGCGCGGCCGCTGGTCGACATCGCACGGACCAACAGCAACCGCCTGACCCGCCTGATCGACGATCTGCTCGACATGGAGAAGATGGCCGCCGGCAAGCTCGCGTTCGACCTGCGGACCGAGACCTTGATGCCGCTGCTGGGCGAGGCCCTGGAGGCGAACCAGACCTACGCCGAACAGCTGGGCGTACGACTCGCGCTCCGCGAATGTGGGGAAGGAGTCGCGGTGCGCGTGGACCGCTGGCGGCTGATGCAGGTGCTCTCCAACCTGCTGTCGAACGCCGCCAAGTACGCGCCGCGGGGCAGCGTCGTGGAGCTTGCCGCCAGCGTGCATGAGCGGCTCGTACGGGTTGCCGTGAAGGACAGCGGACCCGGCATCCCCGCGGAATTTCACGACGGCGTCTTCCAGCGCTTCTCCCAAGCCGATTCCTCCGATTCCCGGCAGAAAGGCGGCACCGGGCTGGGGCTGGCGATCACCAAGGAACTGATCGAACACATGGGCGGGCAGATCGGCTTCGAATCGGCCCCGGGTGCCGGGGCGACTTTCTATTTCGACCTGCCAATCATCGGTTCGTCCACTGTACCGGGCGACACCACCACTTCTTCTGACACCACCCAAGCAAACGCGAGCAACCCATGAATCCACTTCAACGCATCCTCTACGTCGAGGACGACCCAGACATCCAGGCCATTGCGCGGCTCGCGCTGGAAAACGTGGCGGGGTTCACCGTCCACGTCTGTTCCTCCGGGGAGGCCGCCGTGCGCGAGGGAGCGGCATTCGCCCCCGACCTGGTGCTACTGGACGTGATGATGCCCGGCATGGACGGCCCGTCCACGCTCGCGGCCCTGCGTGCCCAGCCGCCATTGGCCAACACCCCGATGGTGTTCATGACCGCCAAGGTCCAGCCCTCGGAGGTCACCCACTTCCGCTCCCTCGGGGCGCTGGACGTGATTGCCAAGCCCTTCGATCCAATGCAGCTCGGAACGCAGCTGCGCGCCATCTGGGACACGCGCCCCGCTGACCCGGCCAGTATGAAAGTGCTTGTGACAGGCGGGGCGGGGTTTATCGGGTCAGCAGTCGTGCGCCACCTGCTCTCCGGCGAGCCGGGCGTCCGGGTGATCAACCTGGACTGCCTCACCTACGCCGGCAACCTTGAGAGCCTGGGTCCGCTCCGAGAGCATCCGGCGCACGTTTTCGAGCCGGTGGATATATGCGATGCGCAGGCCCTTGAGCGGGTCTTCGCGACACACTCCCCGCAGGTGGTGCTCCATCTCGCTGCGGAAAGCCACGTCGACCGCTCGATCGATGGCCCGCGCGCATTCGTCCAGACCAACCTCGTCGGCACGGCGGAACTGCTGATGGCCGCCCAGCGCCACTGGCAGGGTCTCGATGCCGCCGGGCGCGATGCCTTCCGCTTCATCCACGTCTCCACAGATGAGGTCTACGGCGACCTGGCCGACAGCGGTGGCCTGTTCACCGAGCAGACCCGCTACGCGCCGAGCTCGCCCTACGCTGCCACCAAGGCCGGCTCCGATCACCTGGCACGCGCCTGGCACCGTACCTATGGGCTACCGGTGATCATCACCAATTGCTCGAACAACTACGGGCCCTGCCAGTTCCCGGAGAAACTCATCCCGCACATGGTGCTGAACGCGCTGGCCGGCAAACCGCTGCCCGTCTATGGCGACGGTGGCCAGGTGCGCGACTGGCTCTATGTCGAGGACCATGCGCGTGCGCTCTGGGCGGTTGCCCGGCGCGGGCGGGTGGGCGAGACCTACAACATCGGCGGCCACAACGAGCAGCGCAATCTCGACGTAGTGCGCCGGATCTGCGAGCACCTGCAGGCCCTGGCGCCCGAACACGCGCCACCGGACGGCCGCTACGAGTCGCTCATCACCTTCGTCGCCGACCGTCCCGGGCACGACCGACGCTACGCGATCGACGCTGGCCACATCGAGCGCGAGCTCGGCTGGCGCCCGCAGGAGACCTTCGACTCCGGGCTCGAGAAGACCGTGCAGTGGTACCTCGACAACCGCCGCTGGTGGCGGCGGGTGCTGGACGGCAGCTACCAGCTCGAACGCCTTGGTGCGGGTGTCGCCGGCGTGTGCACAGCGGAGGGCGGAGCATGACCCGCCGCGGCATCATTCTCGCCGGCGGCACCGGCAGCCGCCTGCACCCGGTGACGCACGCCGTGTGCAAGCAGCTGCTGCCGATCTACGACAAGCCCATGATCTACTATCCGCTCTCCAGCCTGATGCTGGCGGGCATCCGCGAGATCCTGGTGATATCCACCCCGCAGGACACGCCGCGCTTCAAGCAGATGCTGGGCGACGGCTCGCAATGGGGCCTGCGCCTGGAATATGCCGTCCAGCCGAGCCCCGACGGGCTGGCGCAGGCATTCCTGATCGCCGAGAACTTCCTGGCCGGGGCGCCTAGTGCGCTCGTCCTGGGAGACAACCTCTTCTTCGGCAGCGGGTTCACGGGGCTGTTGCAGGCCGCCACCGCGCGCGCGGACGGCGCGACGGTATTCGCCTATCCGGTGGCCAATCCGCAGGCCTTCGGCGTCGTCAGCTTCGACGCTGCCGGCCGGGTGTTGTCGATCGAGGAAAAGCCCGCCCAGCCGAACAGCCGTTTCGCGGTCACCGGGCTGTATTTCTACGACGGCACGGTGGTCGAGCGCGCGCGCAGCCTGCAGCCCTCCCCCCGCGGCGAGCTCGAGATCACCGATCTCAACAACCTCTACCTCGCCGACGGCGCGCTGCAGGTCGAGCGCATGGCCCGCGGCATGGCCTGGCTGGACACCGGCACGTACGACTCGCTGCTCGAGGCGGCGCATTTCATCCAGACCCTCGAAAAACGCCAGGGCCTGAAGGTGGGCTCGCCGGAGGAGATCGCATGGCGCCAGGGCTGGATTGACGATGACGCCCTGTTGGCGCTCGCGCACCCGCTGGAGAAAAGCGGCTACGGGCACTACCTGCAGGCGCTGCTGGAGCACGGCCGATGAGCGCCCCGCAGGACAGCTCGCTGGTCGTCCACGAAACCGCCCTGCCGGGAGTGCTCATCCTGGAGCCCAAGGTGTTCGGCGACGCGCGCGGTTTTTTTCTCGAGAGTTTCCAGCGTGAACGCTACCGCGAACTCGCCGGCATCGAGGCTGAGTTCGTGCAGGACAACCACTCGCGCTCGCGCCACGGCGTACTGCGCGGGCTGCATGCCCAGCGGTGCCGACCTCAGGGCAAGCTGGTGCGCGTGTCCCGCGGCTGCGTCTTCGACGTGGCCGTGGATATCGACCCGGCCTCGCCGACTTTCGGTGGCTGGGTGGGTGTCGAGCTCTCCGACGAGAACCACCGCCAGTGCTGGATCCCCCCCGGCTACGCCCACGGCTTCCTGGTCCTCTCAGAGATCGCCGATTTCGAATACAAGTGCACGGAGTATTACGATCCGGCCGACGAGATCGGCGTTCTGTGGAATGACCCGGACATCGGCATCGAGTGGCCGCTGGCAAATCCGCTGCTCTCGGCCAAGGATGCCGCGCTGCCCCGGCTGGCGGCGCTTGCCGGCGGCGGCACGGCATCCGGCCGGCCGGGCGCGAGCGGCAGCCGGTGAGCCTGCTCATCCTCGGGCGGCAGGGGCAGCTGGCGCGCGCGCTCAGCGAGGCCCTTCCGGACGCGCAGGCCCTCGGCCGCGAAACGCTCGACCTCGCCGACACGGCGGCCATCGCGCCGGCCCTCCTGGCGATGCGTCCGCGGGCGATCGTCAACGCCGCGGGCTGGACGGCGGTCGACCTCGCCGAGTGCGAACCGGCCGCCGCCTGGCGGCTCAATGCCAGCGCCGTGGCCGAGATCGCCGCCGCGGCTGCCGAACTCGGGATCCCGCTGGTGCATATCTCCACGGATTACGTGTTCGACGGTCTCGCCACGGCGGAGTACCCGCCGGATGCCCCCGCGCGCCCCCTGGGCGCCTACGGGCGCAGCAAGCTCGCCGGCGAGCTGGCTGCGGCGACACTCTGCCCACAGCACTGGATCCTGCGCACAAGCTGGGTCTTCAGCCACATGGGCACGAACTTCCTCAGAACGATGCTGCGGCTCGGCGGCGAACGGGAGCATCTTCGCGTGGTCGCTGACCAGTTCGGTCGCCCGACCGCGGCGGAGGATCTCGGGGCACTGATCGCGTCCCTGCTGGCCGCCATCGAGGCGGGGCGCGCGCCGCCGCCCGGTGTCTACCACGCGACCGGCGGCCCGGTGGTCAGCTGGCACGGGTTCGCCGAGGCGATTTTCAGGGAAGCCGTCGCCTGCGGCCTGCTCGAGCGTGCCCCGGCGGTCGAGGCGATCGCCACCGTGGACTACCCGACCCCCGCCCCGCGCCCGCTGCGGGCCGTGCTCGCGCCAAGCGAGGCGCTGCTCGGGCCAGGCGCGGCGGCGCCCGACTGGACCCGGGCACTGCCGCGCAGCCTGGCGCGTATCCACGAACTGGCGCGCGGCGCCCGACCGCCGGCGGACCTCGTGCGCAGCTAGAAACAGTCGCCGGGCACCCGCACCCAGCCTTCCATCAGCACCCGCGCGCTACGGCTCATCACGACTTTGTCTACCTTCCATTCGCCGCCGGTCTCGCTGGCTGCCGCGCCGACTTTCAGGGTGCCGGACGGGTGCCCGAAGGTGACGTGGCTGCGCTCGCCGCCGCCGGCCGCCAGGTTGACCAGCGTGCCGGGAATCGCGGCGGCCGTGCCGATCGCAACCGCGGCGGTACCCATCATGGCGTGGTGCAGCTTGCCCATCGACAACGCGCGCACGTTCAGGTCGATCGAGCCGGCGCTGATCGGCTTGCCGCTCGACGAGGTGTAGCCGGCCGGGGGCGCGACGAAGGCCACCTTGGGCGTGTGCTGGCGGGCCGCCGCGTCGGCGATGTCGCTGACCAGGCCCATCCGGAGGGCGCCGTGCGCGCGAATGGTCTCGAACCGCGCCAGCGCCTCCGGGTCGCCGTTGATGGCGTCCTGCAATTCGCAGCCGGTGTAGCCGATGTCCGCCGCATTGAGGAACACGGTCGGAATCCCGGCGTTGATCATGGTCGCGGGGAACGTGCCGATGCCCGGAACCTCGAGTTCATCGACCAGGTTGCCGGTAGGGAACATCGCGTCCGCGGCATCCACCGGGCTGATGAATTCCACCTGCACTTCAGCGGCCGGGAAGGTCACGCCGTCGAGCTCGAAATTGCCGGTCTCCTGCACCGCGCCGCCGCTCATCGGCACGCGGGCGATGATGGTCTTGCCGATGTTCTGCTGCCAGATGCGCACCACGGCCGTGCCGTCTTGCGGCACACGGGCGGGGTCGACCAGGCCGCCGCTGATGGCGAACGAACCCACCGCCGCGCTCAGGTTGCCGCAGTTGCCGCTCCAGTCCACGAAAGCCTTGTCGATCGAGACCTGGCCGAACAGGTAGTCCACGTCGTGGTCGGGCCGGCTGCTGCGCGCGAGGATCACCGTCTTGCTGGTGCTGGAGGTCGCGCCGCCCATGCCGTCGGTGTGCTTGCCGTAGGGATCCGGACTGCCGATGACCCTGAGCAGCAACCGGTCGCGCGCTTCGCCCGGGACCTGCGCGGCCGCGGGCAGCTCGGCGAGGTTGAAGAACACGCCCTTGGAGGTGCCGCCGCGCATGTAGGTTGCGGGGATCCGGATCTGCGGCGCATGGCTCATGCCGCGGACTCCAGGAAGTCCTGCGCGAAACGCTGCAGCACCCCGCCCGCCGCGTAGACGCGCACCTCGGCGGCGGTGTCCAGCCGACAGGTCACGGGGACACGCACGGTCTCGCCGTCGCGGCGGTGCATCACCAGCGTCAGCTCGGCGCCCGGGGCGATCTCGCCCTCCACGTCGAAAGTTTCCGTGCCGTCCAGGCGATAGGTCTTGCGGGTGTCGCCGGCCTTGAACTGCAGCGGCAGCACGCCCATGCCCACCAGGTTGGTGCGGTGAATGCGCTCGAAACCTTCCGCCACGATCGCTTCCACGCCCGCGAGGCGCACACCCTTGGCCGCCCAGTCGCGCGAGGAGCCCTGGCCGTAGTCGGCGCCCGCGATGATGATCAACGGCTGCTTGCGGTCCATGTAGGTTTCGATCGCTTCCCACATGCGCATCACGACGCCGTCGGGCTCGACGCGCGCGAGCGAGCCCTGCTTCACCTGGCCGTCGACGATCGCCATCTCGTTGATGAGCTTCGGGTTGGCGAAAGTGGCGCGCTGCGCGGTCAGGTGGTCGCCGCGGTGGGTGGCGTAGGAATTGAAGTCCTCCTCCGGCAGGCCCATTTTCGCGAGGTACTCGCCGGCGGCGCTGCCCGCCATGATGGCGTTGGAGGGCGAGAGGTGGTCGGTGGTGATGTTGTCCGGCAGAACCGCCAGCGGGCGCATATTCTTGAGGCTGCGCTCGCCGGCCAGCGCCCCTTCCCAGTAGGGCGGGCGGCGGATGTAGGTGGACGTCGGCCGCCAGTCGTACAACGGGCTCTTGGCCTGTTCCACCTTGCCGAGGTCGAACATCGGGATGTACACCCGCCGGAACTGCTCCGGCTTGACGAACTCGGCGACGATCGCGTCGATCTCCTCGTCGGACGGCCAGAGGTCCTTCAGCGTCACCGCGTTGCCATGCTGGTCGGTGCCGAGCGCATCGCGCTCGATGTCGAGGCGCACCGTGCCGGCGATGGCGTACGCCACCACCAGCGGCGGCGAGGCGAGAAAGGCCTGTTTCGCATAGGGGTGAATGCGCCCGTCGAAGTTGCGGTTGCCGGACAGCACCGCCACGGCGTACAGGTCGCGGTCGATGATCTCCTGCTGGATCTTCGGCTCCAGCGCGCCCGACATGCCGTTGCAGGTGGTGCAGGCGAACGCGACGATGCCGAAGCCGAGCTTCTCCAGCTCGGGCAGCAGGCTCGCTTCCTCAAGGTACAGCTGTGCCACCTTCGAGCCGGGCGCGAAGGAGGACTTCACCCAGGGCTTGCGGACCAGTCCCAGCGCGTTGGCATTCCGCGCCAGCAGGGCGGCGGCCACCACGTTGCGCGGGTTGGAGGTGTTGGTACACGAGGTGATCGCGGCGATGATCACGGCGCCGTCCGGCAGCAGGCCTTGCGCTTCCTCGGCGCGGGCCTCGTCCAGGTGGACCGCGATACCGCGCTCCGCGAGGGCCGAGGTCGGCAGGCGGCGATGCGGGTTGGACGGCCCGGCCATGTTGCGCACCACGCTCGACAGGTCGAACTCCAGCACGCGCTCGTAGTCGGCAGCGCGCAGCTGCTCCGCCCACAGGCCAGTGGTCTTCGCGTAGTGCTCGACCAGCGCCACCTGCTCCGGCTCGCGCCCGGTCAGCTTCAGGTAATCGATGGTCTGCTCGTCGATGTAAAACATGCCCGCGGTGGCGCCGAACTCCGGCGTCATGTTGGAAATGGTCGCGCGATCGCCGATGGTCAGGCTCGCGGCGCCGTCGCCGAAGAACTCCAGCCAGGCGCCGACCACCCGCTCCTTGCGCAGGAACTCGGTGATCGCGAGGACGATGTCGGTGGCGGTGATGCCCGGCTGGCGCTTGCCCGTCAGCCTTACGCCGACGATGTCGGGGAGGCGCATCATGGACGGGTGCCCCAGCATGACGGTCTCGGCCTCCAGGCCGCCGACGCCGATGGCGAGCACGCCGAGGCTGTCGACATGCGGCGTGTGCGAGTCCGTGCCCACGCAGGTGTCGGGGAAAGCCACGCCGTCGCGCGCCTGAATGACGGGCGACATCTTCTCCAAGTTGATCTGGTGCATGATGCCGTTGCCCGCGGGGATCACGTCGACGTTCTTGAAGGCCGTCTTGGTCCACTCGATGAAGTGGAAGCGGTCCTCGTTGCGCCGATCCTCAATCTCGCGGTTCTTGCGAAACGCGTCCGGGTCGAAGCCGGCCGCTTCCACGGCCAGCGAGTGATCCACGATCAGCTGGGTCGGCACTACCGGGTTGACCAGCGACGGGTCGCCGCCCTGCTCGGCGATCGCGTCCCTGAGGCCGGCGAGATCCACCAGCGCGGTCTGGCCGAGGATGTCGTGGCACACCACCCGGGCCGGGTACCAGGGGAAATCCAGGTCGCGGCGCCGCTCGATGAGCTGCCTGAGGGCGTCGTCCAGGGCCTCCGGCTCGCAGCGGCGGACCAGCTGCTCCGCGAGGATCCTGGAGGTGTACGGGAGCGTGTCGTAGCTGCCGGGCTGGATGGCCTCGACCGCGGCGCGGGCGTCGAAGTAGTCGAGGTCGGTGCCGGGGAGATTCTTGCGGTATTGGGTGTTCATTGGCTAGCGCGAGTCTGCGGGGTCATGGACTAGGCATAATTTATCCCTTTTTTGCTTCGCACATACCAGCATGCGCCCGGATGTCTGGAACAGATCGCTCCCCGGCAACTGGCCGCGACTGGCGGGCATTCGCACGTTTTTGCGTTAATGGGAAGGAGAGCCATCGAGAGACTGCGCTCTGGAAACCGATGTCGCCGCACCAAGGAGCACTCACCATGCCCGCTCGTAGCCTGATAGTCGTCCTCGCCGCTGCCATGCTCACGGCTTGCGCAGTGCCCGATATCTACTCCCTCCCGGATAGGGTGCGCGGCAAGGCGCCTGGCAACCAGGGCGCCGCGGCGGATGCCGCTCCGGTGCTTTTCGTGATCGACGGCGAGAGCGGCCCGAACTCTTGCGAGTTCCGGCAATTCTTCATCTACCAGCCAGGTGTCCCTGTCCATCGCATCAGCTTCGACACGGTCGAGCGTCACAACGGCAGGCTGGTGAGTTCGGGAGGCGGAGAAATCGAACTGCCGATCGATCCGGGCAGTATGTTTTTCCACCAGACGGCCGACGGACCGGCTTACGGCGGAGGGATGCCCCGGGACCGCGATGCGCCCTGCGACCAGCTCGAATTCCAGATCGACATCGCATGCGCCAGTGGGCCCTGCCCCCCGTACCGTGTCGGCGAGCGCAGTGACCGCGGCGATCGCGTACCGATGAATACGGTGTTGACCACCAGCTTCTGATTCAGCCGGCGCAAACGCGCCCATTGCCAGACGAGGATTTACCATGAGCTACCACCACGTTCTCAGCGCCGCAGTGGCGCTTGCCCTGTCTTCCACGGCCTATGGCGCCGGGATCCCGGCGGGCAAGGTTGCCGACTGGTCCGGCGGGACCGCCAACATCATGATCTACGGGCACGACGCTCCGATCGGCCGAATTCACGAGAACGGCGCGGTGACCTTCGACCTGCCCACGCCACCGGAGACCGGGCGGACGGTCGCCCAGACCTTCGACCGCTGCCGGACCGGCAGCCTAGAGGTGGTGAACGGCGACGCCGACGTCGCGCCCATCATGATGTATGCCGACATCGGCGGGAACGAGGTCGGCATGGTTGCCGCCGACTCTCCCGAGATGGCCGCCTACCAGCTGAGCTGGGGCCAGACCGAGCTGGCGAAGGGCTCATTCCTGCGCTGGCTGCATGTGGATGGCGCAGCGTCCGTGACCGGCAAGTGCGTCGAGAACCTGCTCACCGTGTCCGGACCCGTCGACTTCGTGAACGAGTCGGCGCTGCGCTTTGCACCCGGCTGGAACCTGGTGCGCACCACTCACGTGGAGATCATGCCGCACGACGATGGCTCCGCTCACGTGATCCACGCCGTGGACGACGCCTTGCAGGCGTTGCCGGCGGGTGCCCAGTGGTATCTCGAAAAGAAGTGACCTGTCCAGATGGCACTGGGGTCGCTTGAGCCAAGCCCGTCTGCCGATCCAAACCCGAGGAGATGCCGATGAAACCCCTGGCCTTGATCGGCGCGGCAAGTGTCGCGCTGTTGCTCCCCGTCAGCGCCCTGGGCATGGACGAGATCGTCGGCGAATGGTCGGTGGATGCGGAGAGCTGCCGGGAGTCCCGGCTGGTGTTCGATTTCGAGGGCAATCACACGGCCCTGGTGGCCGAAGAGGGTCGCTGGCAGGCCCTCGGCACGGCCGCGTACCGGCGCGAGGACAACCTGCTCATCATTACCACTGGCGAGGTAGAGGAGCGCATCGAAATCGTCACCCAGGAACGCGACCGGCTGGTGCTGCGCAATCGCAACTCGCCGGCGGGGGACATCACGACAGAATTGGTGCGCTGCCCAAGCTACTGAACACGCCGCCGGGACCTTGTCGGCAGGCGAAGGCCAATGGTTGCGGTAGTGGCTACGGGCTGCTGGCCACCAGCAGCCGAGTGGATGGCACTCAGGCCGGGTGAATTTCTACGACGCCCTCGGCCAGCCGTTCCGACAAGCGGCCGAGCACGTGCGCCACCGTCAGCGAGTACATGCTGACGATCACCGGCAGGATGCACAGCGCCGCAAAGGTCAGCAGCCAGCGGAAGGGACCGTCGTGGAAGGTTTCCGAGCTCAGCAGGTAGATCGCCACGAAGACCAGCCAGGCCGCGGCGCCCGCGCCCAGCGCGAACTTGAGCTTGCGGCGCAGCGACCAGGGCGTGCCCGTGCCAAACACCAGGCTCCAGAGCCACGCCAGGCCCCATAACACCATCGAGATCGCGCCCCAGGCGGCGAGCACCGGGCCGCGCAGGCTTTCGCCGTCGAGGTGCCAGGCGCCGTCCTCACCGGTCGTGCCGGGATCCTCGATCCGTGGCAGCCACGGATAGCGCTCCCACAACCTGGCCAGCGCCTCCAGCACGGTGAACCCTTCGGCCTGGAAGTTCACGAAGGCGAACACGAGCAGGACCCCCAGCAGCGCCGCCCAGGCCAGCACCATCGGCGTCAGCTGCGTCCAGCGGAAGTAGTCGACCAGCAGGCCGAGCACGGTCAGTCCAAGGGAAATCGCGCCCATCTCGGTCGCCTCCGGATCGAATGCCGCGTTCGATACGCGGCCGCGCGATAGTACATCGGTGCGGATACACTGCAACTCATGCCGAACTCCGTGCTGAACGCGCTCGTCGCGAGCATGGCGGGTTTGGCGCGTGGCCTGCGTTAAGACGATGAAACCCGAGAGAACCCCACATGAACGCATCGCCATCTGTCGAGAATGTCCTCGCCGCGCATCTCCAGCCTGGCGAGCTGCTGCAATGGAGCGAGCGGCCCGGACCCTCGCGCGCGGGATCGCGCGAACTGAAAACGGCGCTGGTACCGGGGATTGGCGCGGGACTCCTGGCGGCCTTCGTATCGAGTTCGGCGCCGCTGCCGGCGATCGTCCCGTGGCTGGTTTTCTTCGCCGCGGCGGGGGGCGTCACCTGGATGTTCTATTCGGCCCACCACCTGCAAGGCACGGCGCTATATGCGCTTACCGACCGGCGCTTGCTGATTGTCGAGGCAGGCAAGCTGCGTGCGTTTCGCCCCGCGGAAGTGACCTACCTGAACGTCGAGCCCTGCTCGGACGGCACGGTGGATCTCGTGTGGGGCGACGATTCGCCGGCACCGCGCGACCGGCCCCTGCCCCGGCGAAGTTCGAGCTCACAGGGCAGCAAGGTCAAGATGAACTTCAGCATCAAGCAGCGCCGCTTCAAGCGCGGCTTCCTCGGCCTGTCCAGCGCCGAGCCGGCCCAATCGCTGATTCGCGAACTGCGCAGCCAGGAACAAAAGCAGGTGGCCGCCGACGCCCTCGGCACGCTCGCCCCACCGGGAGATGCAGTCGCTCCCATGACCGGCGCGGCAGTCGGCGCTGGAGTGGCGGCTGGAGTGGCGGTTGGAGTGGCGGCTGGAGTGGCGGCTGGAGGTGCGGCGCCCGCGACTGCCGGCGGGACACCTGGCTGGCGGACCCTTCGAGAGCCCGAGACCGGCTTCGCCATGGAGGTGCCGGCCAAGTGGCAAACCCAGTCCACGCACCTGAAGCTTTACAAGGTGCTCGGCGTACCGGTTGGGCTGCCGCCCAAGTGGTCCGATGCGCTGGCAGGCGGCTGGAACCAGCTGAAAATCGAGACGGGCGTGGAGAACGCCGTGCTGCAGGTCAACCTGAACCCCGCGCTCATGCCCGCCGATGTTGAGGGCGTGCTCAAGGACCGCTGGGCCAAGGTGCTCAACCTGACGGTCGTCGAATCGAATCCGGATGTCCGCATCGGTGCGCTGCAGGGCTTCTCGGTCACGCACGACCTGCGCGGCGTCGGGCCGAAGGTCGGCGCCGGCCCCGTCAAGGTCGGCGTGGGCACCATGAAGGCGGAGCTGCTGCAGACGCAACACTGGCTGCGTGGTCCAGGGTACGCCGTGCACGCCACCGTCATCACCCCGACAGAAGCGCATGAGCTCAGGAGCGTCATCGCGAGGGTCCTGGAGACGCTGCGCTTCGACAGCCGATAATCTCCCGGCGACATGGATTTGCAGGATCCTCGGTAATCGGTCCACACTCCGGCCTGGCGATGGCACGGTAGCCAGACCATGGAATTCCTCGACACCCTCACCACCCGCCGCAGCATCCGCGCCTTCCAGCCACGAGACGTGGCGCCGGAACTCATCGAGCAGATCCTCACCGATGCCACCCACGCGCCGAGCTGGGGCAACACCCAGCCCTACATGGTGGCCATCGCGACCGGGCCGATCCTCGCGGCGATCGGCGGCGAGCTTTCGCGGCGCTTCATGAAGGTTCAAAAAATCCAGTCGCTGCCGAAGGCGCTGCAAGCGCTGGCAGCGCTCGCCGGCGGCGTGCGCCCGGACGGCGACTACAACACCCTCATCAAGTACCCGCCGGACCTGAAGGCCCGTTATCGGAAGACCGGCTTCGGGCTGTACGCGGCGCTCGGGATCGGGCGGGAGGATCGCGCGCGGCGCAGCGCGCAGATGGCGCGAAATTTTCGCAGCTTCGACGCCCCGGTGGTGCTGTTCGTGTTCGCTCATGGCGCGCTCGGCGCCTACGGCGTCGCCGACACCGGCGCGTTCCTGCAAAGCCTGGCCCTGAGCGCGCACGATCGGGGTCTCGGGACCTGCCTCCAGGGCGCCCTCGCAACCTGGGGCGGGCCGGTGCGCCGGCGTTTCGACGTGCCCCGGCCGTACAAGTTGTTGTGCGGCGTCGCCCTCGGCTATCCCGCGGACGATCCGGTGAACCGTTTCCGGCCGGAGCGCCTGCCGGTGAGCGAACTGCTGATCAAGCCGCGTGGACCTGGTGCGCCAAATCTGCCAACCTACGGACGATCGCCGGCGAACCGGGAGGTGCACGCCGACGGAGCAGCAACTGACATACGGTGAGTTCCATGCATCAAGAAAAAGACGAGCCGCTGGCCCCGGGAACGGACATAGACGAGCTGACCTCGAGCACCGTTGAGTTGTACACGGTCACCCAGCAGACCTATGAGGCGCGGGACGCCCAGGTCGCCGCCACGGTAGACATTCTCAAACGGGCGACGCCTCGTCCGATCGAGCACGAGGATGCCCTGAAAACGGTCGAGGCCATTCTCGAGGGCGCCTCGCCCGACGATGCCGCGGCGCTGAAGACGGCCTTGCTCGGCTGGCAGCAGTTCGAGGCGAAGATGCCCGTCAGCCGGGACGACGAACTGGTCGAGAACTGGCGCACGGCGGTCTACGCCTACAAGAATCGCCTTTCGCGCAGGAGCTACGAACACCAGAAGTACCACCTGCAGGTTGAGCTGCTGAAGCTGCAGAACTGGGTGCGCGACACCGGCCAGAGGGTCGTCATCCTGTTCGAGGGGCGCGACGCGGCCGGCAAGGGCGGCACCATCAAGCGCTTCATGGAACATCTCAATCCGCGCGGCGCGCGGGTCGTGGCCCTGGAAAAGCCCACCGACGCGGAGCGCGGGCAATGGTATTTCCAGCGTTACCTCCAGCACATGCCGACCGCTGGCGAGATCGTGCTGTTCGACCGTTCCTGGTACAACCGCGCCGGCGTCGAGCGGGTGATGGGCTTCTGCACGCCACAGGAACATGAGGACTTCATGCGCCAGGCGCCCGAGATCGAGCGCCACCTGGTCAGCAGCGGCATCAACCTGATCAAGTTCTGGTTCTCGGTCAGCCGCGAGGAACAGCGCCGGCGTTTCCGTGAGCGGCGCATTCATCCGCT
>Ga0209498_1000541_pt1 | contig 23371 bp, 17 predicted proteins | sample WalLakDeSediment_FD_184131 | JGI IMG/M metagenome (GOLD analysis project Ga0209498, IMG submission 184131) | Lake sediment microbial communities from Walker lake, Nevada to study Microbial Dark Matter (Phase II) - Walker Lake 11/02/13 Deep... | ecosystem: Environmental > Aquatic > Freshwater >...
GCGGTGAGAGGAGGTATCGCTGGCTTCCGAGGTCGACATCACGGCCGTCGCAGACCAGCTCGTAGGGGAGCCGGCAGGCCTGGGCGCACTGCCCCCGATTGGCACTGCGGCCGCCGAACGACTCGCTCGTCAGGCACTGCCCCGAGTAGGCGACGCACAGGGCCCCGTGGACAAACACCTCGAGCGGCATGGCCGTCTGGTCACGGATCGCCACGATCTCCGCGATCGACAGCTCGCGAGCCACCACCACCCGCTCCATCCCCAGCCGCTGGGCGAGCGTGATCGTCTCGCTGCTGGTGAGGGTCATCTGCGTCGAGGCATGGAGGGCCAGCCCCGGCGCCACCTCGCGGACTACCATCGCTCCCCCCACATCCTGCACGAGCACGGCGTCGACACCGGCCCCAGCCACGCCCCGCACGAGCTCCGCAAACGCTGGCAGCTCGTCGTCGAACACAAGCGTGTTGAGGGTGGCGTAGCCCTTGAGGCCGTGGCGGTGGAGGAGCCGCATCACCTCGGGGAGATCCGCCACGGCGAAGTTTGTGGCCCGGGCCCGGGCGTTGAAGCCGGTGTCGAGTCCGAAATAGACGGCGTCGGCCCCGTTGGCGATCGCGGCAGCGAGACACTCATGGTTCCCCGCCGGAGCGAGCAGTTCGGGGGCAGCGGCGGCCAGCGGGGCGGAATCGGGCATGGGTCTGAGTATAGGATCGATTCGGAGCCTCGGCGGCTCTCCCGCAAAGGCTGGCCGATTCCTAAGAGGTACAGGAGCGTGGCGTGGAGGTTGTGCACACTGACCGGGTTCTCCCCCACGTCGTAGCCGAGCTCGTCGGTGGCCCCGTAGGTGATCCCCGGCCGGATGCCGCCGCCGGCCAGCCAGATCGAGAAGGCCTTCATGTGGTGGTCGCGGCCGTTGCCCTGCGCCATCGGAGCGATGGCCAAGGATGATCCGGCGCTCCTCGAGCAGATCGTCAAAGGAATCGCCGACGCCTGCGTCGAGAGCGGCTGCTCGCTGGTCGGCGGCGAGACCGCGATCCTGCCCGACATGTACCAGCCCGGCGACTACGACCTGGCCGGCTTCTGCGTGGGCGTGGTCGAGCGGAGCCGGCTGATCGACGGCTCGGCCATCGAGCCGGGCGACACGGTGATCGGCATCGCCTCAAGCGGCGTCCACTCCAACGGCTACAGCCTCGTCCGCAAGGCGGTCTTCGAGATCGGCGGCCTGGCCGTCGGCGATCGGCCGGCCGACCTCGGCGGCCGCTCGGTCGGCGAGGTGCTGCTCGAGCCGACCCGGCTCTACGCCTGAGCCATCAAGCAGGTGCTCGCCGGGTCGCATGGCGTTGACTCGGACGGCAGCCGGCAGCCCGTCCATGGGATCGCCCACATCACCGGCGGCGGGCTGGCCGAGACCCTCGCCCGGATCGTGCCCGAGCGAGTGCAGGTGGTGATCGACCGCGGCTCCTGGGACGTGCCGGCAATGTTTCCCTGGATCCAGGGGCTCGGCGGGATCGACTCGGCTGAGATGGACCGGGTTTTCAACATGGGCATCGGCATGGTGCTCGTGGTCGCGCCGGCCGCCGCTGGCGGTGTCACGCTCGCGATGCTCCCGTTCGTACCCGCTAGCCGCTGGAGCTTGGGGGCGATGCTGTTCGTGATCGGCGCGATCATGTATATCCCCGACTCGCTGGTCATCGGCGCTGCGGCGATCGATTTCGGGACGCGCCGCGGCGCCGGTACGGCCGTCGGGGTGATCAACGGCGTCGGCTCGTTGGGGGCGATCATCGGCGGCACGCTCCCGGGCGTCGTCAAACAACTTGCTGGCGGCGACACGACGCCCTGGAACGCGATCTTCATGGCCCTCGCGGGTGGCTTGATCGTGGCGGCCGCCTGCGTGGCGCCCCAGTGGAACCGTCTGCCCGCCAGCAGCCGTCGGCCGTGATCGTCAGCCAACGTGCATGATCACAGGCATGCGCCGTACGTTCAGGATGGCCGTCAAACCCGCCGGCGCCGGGCGAGGCCGAGGACCGCGGCCGCTGCGGCCACGAGGGCCAATCCCCAGCGGTGAGCCTGAGAAAATCCGCATCCTCCTAGCCGTCATCAAAACGGACTTCGAGGAGGCGGCTGACCGGCACGTCTTGAACTGCTCGAGCGACGGCGGATGTGTTGCGGTTGATCCGTGGCCACGACGTGGTCATCAAGATCACGATGCCAAGGCGAATGCGGCGCAGGTCATGTTGGTGACGAAGACTCTGGTCAGTCGAGACCAAGACTTCGTAGCCATTGAGTATCGCGATTGCGAGCAACTCGCCGTTTTTGAGTTGGTCCCATCCTTTTTCAAAGACCGTGTCGACTTCATGCTCAGCGAGCGACCTGCGGAGCGGGGCTGGCGTGCCCTGGTCGAACAGGATCTTCATGCAGAGGCTTGAAGTTCGAGGCTCGCGGCTGCGAATTCAAGCACGGCTTCGACCTGTTCCCGGGTGACCCCTGGAAACCACTCGACGAACTGATCGACGGTTGCTCCGTCTTCAAGATTCTCAAACAAGGCACGCACCGGAACCCGCGTGTTGGCAAACACCCAGGCGCCGCTTACTTTCTCAGGATCGCGCTCGACCGCTTTACATTCCTCCCAGGAACTCATGGGTCTTTATCTCCAGGCGACTACAGGAATCTGGAAACTATACTCCTGTTCACTCTTTTGTGTCAACGGGGCGGGGCCTCGCCCGAATGGTAGCCCGGCCAATGGCACGTCCGCGGCTGGCTGCGGCTGGTCGAGATGCGGCCCGCTCGCTTTAGCCCCGCGTGACGCGGCGTTGCCGCCGGGCGGCTGCCGCCACTGCCAGCCCAGCGCCGGCCAGCAGCAGGGACGCCGGCTCGGGCACGGCGATCACGGCGAAGTCGAAGGATAGTCCGGTCAATGGCACTTGCGCAACCGTTTTCCGGTCGGTGAGTCGGGAGCGGGCCCGGGCTAGTCGCTGATGGGTGCGTGCCGGGCCGGCTGTCGTGGTGATTCCCAGGCCTGGCACCCCTCGGAAGCGTCAGTTTTTCACGCTCGGCGCGGACCTTCTCCTCATCCGGTCATCAGCCGGCTTGTCGCGTCGGCCTCACAGCGAGTGGATGTCGATCGCGGGCAGCTCGTCTATCCGTCGCTTGAAAGATTGCCCGGTCGTCATGGGCCTGCACGAGTTCGCACCAGTCGGTGGGCGGGCCACGAGCGGGAGAGACGGGAGGCGGCTCGAGCGGTTCGCCGAGGTGTGTGAGAATCTTCCGGATCGGGCCTGGCTCGCGGACAGGAAGTCCGCAGCAACCGGAGGTTGCCAAGAGTGCGAAGGCCAGGGATGGTTTCGCACTCTGAAAGCAGTCTGAAGGCAATCAGCCGGATGTCGCCGCCACAGTTCGGGCACTCAAGCGGAAACTCCTCCCCCACCCGGGCCATCAGCTTGGCCCAGGCTTGTGCGCGAGGTGTCGTGCGAGCGGGGCTTGTGATTCGGATTCGCGTCACAACAGCCTCCCGTGGCGCGACCGTCGTTCCCATCCCCACCGGTCGGGGCCTCGCGTTGCTTGCTGACGTTGCCTTTTCGCGAGTGCCGTGACGGCTTTTCGCAGCCAGAAAATGGCTCGGCACATTAAGGTCTATTGAGCGTGATCCGGACAAGTAGCGTCGACTGAAAACCCGCTGTTCTCCCAGGCGAGCATGTCGGCGGCGACCGCGTCAGGGACTGGCTCCGTTTGTGTCAGCAAACGGTGCCTGTCCCTTTTGCCTTGTGCCCAGAAGGGGTCAGGCACTTTTTCCTGATAGAAAACGAGCCAGACCCCGAACGTGGCCAGATCAGCCTGGGTGATTGGCCGGGCCGGCTGCGTGGAGATGCACGTGGTGGTTGAGCGCCGAGCCGAAGCGGTGGCGGGTGAGATACCACCAAGCCGCGGGCGGGCGGCTCTCGGCATGTCGGCATCAGCGGCGACGGCCGGGGGCCAGTCGGCGAGCATGCCCCGCAGCTGCTTGGGCACGGAGATCACCCACTGCCGCACGGGCACCGGTGGGATGACGTGATCGGCGAGGTGGGCGGCGGTCTGGGCCATGTGGCGGCCGCTAGAGGACGGGCAGACGCCGCGGCCCTTGCAGGAGAAGGCCACGACGAACGCCTGGCCGCAGCCCGTGCAGCGAGCACGGGCGAATCCGAAGCAGAGGATGCCGCACTCGAGATAGCCGCGGAGTTCGTCCTCGACGTAGCCCGGCACGGGGCGCTGGCGAAGACCGCCCTCAAAGACCCGCAATGGGTGCGAAGCATGGTGCGGTCGTCGATGCGACTCCGCGGGCGCTGAAACCGGTCCTCGGAACGCCTGACTTCCCCCTGGGCGGTCGGGGAAAAGTTTTTGCCCCTCTGGGCAGCCTCGCTCGCTTGAGAGAGTGGGCCCTTTGTGGGCCGCGGTTCCACTCCCTGCTCCGCGCGGCTCGACTCTCGTGACTCACCGCCTGTTGGCCAGCAGATGATTCGGTAAAGCATTCGTCCGGCTCGCATCTCCCTCCCCGGGGATCGAATCGAGCAGATCACCGTCCGTGGCTGGCCGCTCAAGGCCGGCCGTTAGGCGATCAGGTCCCGTACCACGTGGCCGTGCACGTCGGTGAGCCTAAAATCACGACCTTGGGTGCGGATCGTGAGCTTCGTGTGGTCGATTCCCAAGAGGTGCAGGAGCGTGGCGTGGAGGTCGTACACGCTGACCGGGTTCTCCGCCACGTCGTAGCCGAGCTCGTCGGTGGCCCCATAGGTGATCCCCGGCCGGATGCCGCCGCCGGCCAGCCAGATCGAGAAGGCCTTCATGTGGTGGTCGCGGCCGTTGCCCTGCGCCATCGGAGTACGGCCAAACTCGGTGGCGAACACCACCAGCGTGTCGTCGAGCATCCCCCGCTGGGCCAGATCCTCGACCAGCGCCGCCGCGCCCCGGTCCACCTCGGCCGCCGTCCCCTTCACATGGTCCTTGACGCTGCCGTGGTGGTCCCAGTCGCGGTGGTAGAGCTGGATGAACCGCACGCCCCGCTCGGCGAGCCGCCGGGCCAAGAGGCAGTTGGCCGCGAACGAGCCGTCGCCCCCCTTGGTGCCGTAGAGGTCGAAGGTGCTCGCGGGCTCGTCGGCCAAATCGACGAGCCCGGGCACGCTGGCCTGCATCCGGAAGGCGAGCTCGTACTGGGCAAGCCGCGCGGCCACCTCAGGATCGTCGACCATCTCCCCCCGCAGGCTGTCGAGCCGCGAGACCGCGTCGATCACATCCCGCTGGCCCGCGGCGGTGATCCCCGGCGGGTTCTTGACGTAGAGCACGGGATCGCCCTTCGAGCGGAACTCGACCCCCTGGAAGCGGCTCGGCAGGAAGCCCGAGTGCCACTGCCGCGCGGCGATCGGCTGGCTCTGGCCATACTTGCCCGTGCTCACCATCACGACGAAACCGGGCAGGTCTTCGGCATCGCTGCCCAGGCCATACCACAGCCAGCTGCCGGCAGCCGGCCGTCCCGAGATCATGCTTCCGGTGTTCATGAAGGTGTGGGCCGGGTCGTGGTTGATCGCCTCGGTGTGGAGGCTGCGAACAATCGCGATCCGGTCGGCGATCCGGGCTGAGATCTCGGGAAAGATCGTCGAGATGTTCTGGCCGCTCTGGCCCGCCCGGGCAAAGGGATGCTGCGGCGCGAAGCACTTGAGGGCCTGTCCTTGGAGCTGGGCGATCTGCTGCCCCTTCGTGAAGCTCTCCGGCATCGGCTGGCCGTCCATCGCCACGAGCTTGGGCTTGTGGTCAAAGGTGTCGAGGTGGGTCATGCCGCCGGCCATGTAGAGCCAAATCACCCGCTTCGCCTTGGGGGGCACGTGGAAGGGGCGGACGACGCCGGGCCAGCCTGCGACGGTGCCGCCGCTGGCGGAGATCCCGGCTGCCGCGGCCTCGGAGGCTAGGAGCGACCCAGCCGCGAGGCCGCCGAGGCCGCCGGCAGACCGCGAGAGAAAGGCTCGCCGGGCGAGCGCCAGGCCGACAGGATCGGTGGCAGGATCGGTGGGCCGCGGCATTGTCAATTCCTCGTGTAGGCTTCGCCGAGATTGAGCACCACGCGGGCGGCGGCAGTCCAGGCCGCACGCTCGGCCGGATCGATTCCCGCCGGCATTGGCACCGCCCCCACCCCCAGCAGCCCCGTGGCCGCCGCCGGGTCGCCCGCGAAGATTTCCCGCTGTCGCTCAGCCAGGTCGGCCACAACGCCCACCTCCTCGGCGAGTGGCACGCGTCCGATCGCCCGGCGGAGCATGAAGCCCGCTCGCTCGAGTGGGTCGTTTGCCGCCTCGGTGAGCGTTCTTGTTGCGAGGGCCTGGGCCGCCTCGACAAACTGCGGGTCATTGAGGAGCACAAGCGCCTGCAGCGGCGTGTTTGAACGGGGCCGCCGGGCCGTGCACTCCTCACGGCTCGGTGCGTCAAAGACCATGAGTGCCGGATGGAGATACTGCCGCTGCCAGTGAACATAGATCCCACGGCGATAGCGAGCGGTCCCCGTGTCGGCCTGGTAGGTTCGCTTGGGGAAGTTGAGGTAGTCCCAGTATCCAGCCGGCTGATAGGGCTTCACGCTCGGCCCGCCCACGTTGCCGTCGAGCAGACCCGCCGCGGCAAGCGCCACGTCGCGGACATTCTCGGCATCGACGCGGTGCCGATTCTGCCTCGCCAGCAGACGGTTGTCGGGGTCGGCCTCACGATGGCCTTCCCCCGGCGTGCTCACCCGGCGGTAGGCACGGCTCATCACGATCGCCCGCACCACACGGCGGATGTCCCAGCCGCCGTCGCGGAGTTCGCAGGCCAGCCAGTCGAGCAGTTCCGGGTGGCTGGGCGGCTCCCCCTGGGAGCCATGGTCGTCGAGCCGCCGCGAGAGCCCCTCGCCAAACGCGATCGCCCAGAGCCGGTTGGCGAGCACGCGGGGCACAAGCGGGTTGTCGGGAGCGGTCATCCAGGTGGCGAGATCGAGCCGAGTGCGGCCGCGGCCTCCATCGCCGCCGCCTGCATCGGTGAGACCTGGCCCGCCGGGCAGGAAGGCGGGCGTTGCGGGGGGCACGACCTCGCCTGAATCGTCCATCCAGTTACCGCGGGGGAGGATGCGGACGATCCGGGGCGGCTTCGAGACCGTGGCCGGCATGGCGGGCTGGGCCTTGAGCGCGGCGTCGAGGGCAGCCTGGAGCGGTGCCCGCGCCACAGCCGCCGCCTCGACAACGTCGCGGCCCGCCTCAGATGGCGGCGCGATCGCGGCTAGCCTCGCCACGAGTTCCCGCTCCGCGGCCTCCTGCTCGGGGCTCGGGAGCCGCATCATCTCTCCCCAAACACCGTTACCGTTGGCCCCGCGGTAGATGCCCCGCTCCGCCACGTCGGCAAAGAAGGCGGCAAAGGCGTAGAAGTCGCGGGCGGTGAAGGGGTCGTACTTGTGGTCGTGGCACTCAGCGCAGCCCAGCGTGGAACCGAGCCATGCCCCGGAGGTGGCCCGTACCCGGTCCGACGCATACTTGGCGTGATACTCCTTGTCCTGCCCGCCTCCCTCGGCGCTCATCATATTGAGCCGGTTGTAGGCAGCGGCCACCCGCTGCTCGCGGCTCGCCTCGGGCAGGAGGTCGCCGGCGAGTTGCTCGCGGGTGAACTGGTCAAAGGGCATGTTGGCCGCGAAGGCCTCGATCACCCAGTCGCGATAGGGCCACATCGTGATCTCCTGGTCGCCGTGGTAGCCGACGCTGTCGGCGTAGCGCACGAGATCGAGCCACCAGGCGGCCAGCCGCTCGGCGTGGTGTGGGCTCGCGAGCAGCCGGTCGACCAATGCCTCGTAGGCGTCCGGCCGGGTGTCGGCGAGGAAGGCGTCGATTTCTGCCGGCTCGGCCGGCAGGCCCGTGAGGTCGAAGGAGAGCCGGCGGGCCAGCGTCACACGATCAGCCTCCGGGGCGGCCGCGAGCCCCCGGGCGGCGAGCGCCGCATCGATGAAGGCATCGACCTGATTGCCGCCCGCCGGAATCGCCGTGGCCATCTCGGGCCGCTCGAGCGGCCGGTACGCCCAGTGTCCTTCGTATTCAGCGCCCTCGGTGATCCACCGCTCGAGGATCGCCTTGTCTTTCTCGCTGAGCCGCTTGTTTGTCTCCGGCGGCGGCATGATCACATCGGGGTCGGTCGAGTGGATCCGGGTCACAAGCTCGCTCGCCCCGACGTTGCCCGGCACCACTGCCCGCGTGCCAGCCAGGTCGGCCAATGCCCCCTCGCGAAGGTCGAGCCGCAGGTCTGCCTCGCGGGAGCCGGCGTCGGGGCCGTGGCAGGTAAAGCAATGCTCGGCCAGGATCGGTCGCACATCGCGGTCGAAGGAGATCTCTGCCGCCCCGGCAAGTCCCGCCGTGAGCAGCAGCACCGCTGGCCCCCAGCCGACCAAAAACCCGCGCATCGAGCAACTCATGGAACGACATCCTTTTGAGGTCGCCCGCATCGCCGATGGCCCTGCCCCGAAAGGGGCGGGTCGATCGCGGATCCCGGAGGATCGATCAGCGGATCAGCATTTGAACCACAACGGATTATACCCCCGGTTTAGACGACGCCACCAGCCTGGCTGTGTCCAACAGTTTCGCCACGTCGCAGTCCCCCAGCTCGCGCTGGGGGCTTGTATGCCGCAGATGCCAGCCACGTCGCAGTCCCCCAGCTCGCGCTGGGGGCTTGTATGCCGCAGATGCCAGCTGCGTCGGATCGCGGGCCCAGCCCCAGCCGTTACGGCGGGGGCATCTCCCAGGCGGTCTCGTACACCAGGCCGTCGTCGGTCATGCGGAGGACCGTTGCGCCGACGCCGAACATGCCCTCCATCTCGGCCGCTTGGGGAAGCAGGCTTTTCACCGTGGCGAGCCAGGCTTTGGAGTCGTCTCCCATGTCGTCCGGCTCGAGGGCTGCGGCCATTTCCCGCAGCATCCCCAGCGTGCCACCGGTACGGCTGGAGTCGCTCACGCCGAACAGCCGGGCGGGCTCCGGCGCGAGGAGCTCGCCAGCCTGCCGCGGCACCCCGCTCTCTCGCAGTGACGCCTCGCCGGTCGGCGGGGTACGGATCGCAGCGAGCACCTTCTCGAGCGTGCCCTCGCCGACGGCCAGCACGAGGTGACCGCGGCCGACATACGCCGCCGCGGCCCCCGGGATCCGAAGGCCGCGAAAGCCCTGCTCCTGCTCAAGCTCACCGCCGGCCAGCGGCGCCAGTTGTCCGAGGAGCTTGAGGAATGGCTCCTCGTCGGCGATCTGCCAGACAATCGCCAGCCGATCCGCCATCGCGGTCACAGCCTCACCGTTTTTTCCAGCAACTCGTGCCCGGGCGATCGCCTCGGCCATCTGCGGCGGAAACGAGAGGATCCAGTGGCGGCTGCCGAGCCCTGAGAGCATCGTGGCCACGTCGGTGCCCAGCCAGGCCTGCGCCTGGACGTCGGCCACCGACAACATGTTCGCCACCTGCTCGGCATCGGGCTCGGCCAGAATGATCCGCCGGATGACCCCGAAGGCCGCGCCGAGGTCGAGTGAAATCTGCGTGAAGTCGGCAATCTCGCGGGTCACGAACGACGGCACCTCGGCAGCATCGCACCGCTGGTCAAGGATCTCGAGCAGCCCGTGCCGTGGAGCCGGAAGCGTGGCGGCAACCACCGATCTCCAGCGGCCGTCATCGAAGGACTGCCGCCAGGCGATGCCGCCGGCGTTGTCGAGCCCGAGTTGGGCGAGCCGATCGCGGACGTCGGCGGCTTCGGCGCCACCCGCAGAGAGCAGCGTCCGCGGCACTAGAACAAACTCCACGAGCGGCACACCCTCAAGCGTGGCGGCCACGAGGGCAGGCTCACGGAGCACGGCCGCCAGGGGGGGCTCGTCGTCGCCGGCGTGGGCCTCGAGAAAGGTCGCAAACATCCGCCGCGCCTCCTCGCCATCGGCCAAGGCCTCGAGGTCGTCGGCATCCGGCTTGCCCGTGGCCGGTAGCGTAACCCCGAACAGCATCCGGCTACCGATCACGGTCACCAGTGAGTGCTGTGCGCCGGTCTGAACACGCTTCGCAGTCCGCAGTCGCTCGATTCTTGCCCGGAGCTCGGCCTCGTCGATCTCATCGTCTGGCTCCTCCGGTTCAATGCCGCTTAAGTCGATGCCCATGACGGGCTCGACAACCGCCAGCACCTCGTGCCCGGCGAGTTCCAGGTCGATCCGTCGCGGGGCCGGTCCTTCCCGGTCGGCTTCTTCCTCCAGCCGCTGCCGCACTGCGATCATGAGCTTCCCGGCCAGTTCCTCACCCGGCTCGAGCCACCCGAGCAGCATCTGCAAAGGCGGCAGGCCGTCACGCTGCCGGATCACCAGGCCGCCGCCGAGGTCACCGTCCATGACGGCCGCAAACTCCCCGGTCTCGAGGCCGTATCCCGCGAGCGTCTGCTCGAACTCCTCGAGCGACCACTCCCCTTCAGTGGCCTGCCGACCGGCCAGCAGTTGCCACAGGCCTTCGAGCCGCTTGGGGCCCAGGGCCACGCTGCCGAATTTTGTCCGCGTCTTGAGGGTCTCGACGAAGCGGGCCGGCTGCGGCAATCGCACCATGACTGCCGTGTCGGGGGGCAGGCACTCCCACGAGGGCCGCAGGTCGGCCGCGGTGGCCACCGTCCCCATCGCCAAGACCAGCACCAGCGGCATGAGTGCCGCTCCCCGCGGTCGTCCAATCATCGATCTCTCACTCCTTGGCAGACTCATCCTCCGGCGACCGCGGCCGAAAAGGCGGCGGCAGGTAGGTGACTCCGTTTTGCGGCTGCGACTCGTCGAACAGGTAGCTGTCGCGGTGCACGAGGAAGTCGATAAGTTCGGAGGACGGGATCCCGAAGGCAAGACCGTCGAACACGGCCGCCCCCGCACAGGCCACCGCCACGACCTCGCCCCGGGCGTTGAAGATCGGCCCGCCGCTGTTGCCCGGATTGATCGCGGCGTCGGTCTGGATGAGCCGCACCTGGTCGATCGTCCGTGTCGTGCTCGACACGATGCCCTGCGTCACGCTCCGCTCCATGCCCAGCGGGTTGCCGATCGCGAACACCATGTCGCCAACCCGGAGGTCGTTGCGGTCGTTGATGACCACCGGCTCCGGCAGGTCGCCCCCCTTTTCCTCGGCGTCGATCTGCAGGATGGCGAGATCTCGTAGCGGCTGCAGGGCGATGATCTTCACCCGGCGAAACTCGACCTTCTCAAAGCCGCCGGCCGCGGCGGCATCGGCCGACCCGCCCTCGCGCGGCCTGGCCCCGGCTGCCACCCTGCGAAACATCGTCACCTGGAGCTGGGTGTGCTTCTCGACCACGTGGTAGTTGGTGACGAGATGACCCTCGCGGCTGACAAGAAAGCCCGTGCCCAGCCCGCCGGGATTGCGGACCATCACCACCGCCTCGCCGAACCGGCGTACAAGGGCGGGCACCTCGCGGGCCTCGAGCCGGCCGGTGCGGAAAATTCCCCGGTCGGCCGCGATGCGGGCCTGTTCTCCGGCGGCCTCGTCTTCCCGCCGTACGTCGAGCACCCGCTTGGCGGGAATCTGCAGCACATCATGGCCGAGGTCGAGCACGACCCCCTCGTCCGACTGCCGCAGGAGCGGCGCCGTCACCCGCCCTCCACCCACGAGCGTGACGGTCACGATCTCTGCCCCCCACGCCGAGACGGCGACCACGAGGCTCAGAGCCCCGGCCGCAAGCAGCCCGGCCCAGAGTCGCCCGGCTGCTCGCTTGGGCAGAGCGGGATTGCTCCCGCGTCCGGTGCGTCCCACCCGCTCAAAAATCATGGTGCATCCTTTCCGGCGGCCTTTCGGCCCGTCTCGGCGGTCTGCGGCCCCGCGGCCTCATCGGCGGGCACGCGGTCGCCGGCCGTGTCGTCACGCCCGAGGTAGATGACGAGCCGATCCTGGCTCACGAGCACAAGGTCGCGGACGCGATCGCCGTCGGCATCGAGGCCAACGGCCCGCCGCGGCTCGGGCACGAGGTCCTGCGAACCGCCGCCGTCGTAGGGATATTTGCGGTCGTCGAAGACCCGCCAGGTCACGGAACGCTCGAGCGTCGCCGCGGCTCCGTCGCTGCCTGGCCGCCGCAGCATGGCCGAAAGTTGATGGCGGCGGTCGTCGCAGAGGAGCACGTCGTCGCCGCGGTCGCCATCAACGTCGGTCACGAGGATGCGGTGGATCGTCGACTCGCGGGTTCCGCTGCGGCGGCCCACCCGGCCGTCGACACTCTCGACCAGCTCGAGCTCCCACGGCTCGCCGCGGGAGAGTCGCACGATCCGCTCTTGATCGACGAGCACGACGCCGAGCACGGGATCTCCCTCGAGCGCGGTGCCGGCCGGCGGCTTGATCGCCTCCGCCGACCGCATCACGCCCGCCTCATCGGCCACCAGCCGATGGAGAAAGCTGCCGCCCCGCTCGAGGGCCCAGGCCTGCCCCGCGGCGGCCGTGATCGGGAGGAAGGAGGCCATCTTCTGCCCCTCGCCAAGCATCACCTGGTCAACCGGGTGGAGGTCGTCGCCCAGCCACTGGAGCACGCCGTCGGTAAGCCGGGCCCGGCGGCGTGTGCCCCCCACGTCGAGCAGCCGATATTCGTCGAGATCAGCCTTTGCCAGCAGCGCCGGCTTGGTCACCACCGGCTTGCCGTCAACGAGCCGGACGAGCTGGGCTGCCGTGGCGAAGGCGTCCTGCACGATCAGCGTGTCGTCGCCTAGCCAGACAACCTTCTCCACCTTGGGCCCGAGCCCCTCGAACCGTGTCTGGGTGGGCTCGGCCGCGTCGGCAGGCCAGACAAACAGATCGACGTCGCCGCCAACCCGTTGGGCCCACCACACGGTCGACCCCGCCGTGTCGAGCGCGAGAATCCGGCGATCCTTGCCCTCCTGCTCCCAGGGCTGCGGGTAGGTGAGCCGGCCGTTTTCCCAGCGGCTGCGGTGGAGGTCGGCGGCATCCTTGGCCCACACGAGCAGAAGCCCCATGCCGGAGGCGGCGGCCGGTGCCGCCACGGCCCGGATGCCAACCACCGCCGGAAACGTCCGCTCTGTCGACCAGCCGGAGGGCGTCAGCCCGTGCACCCGCAGCCGGGGCTGGCTGGTGTCGGTCGCCACGATCGCCGGCTCTCCGTCGAGAAGCATGCCGCACCAGCCGCGTCGAGCGGCGGCCGTGCCCATCGGCAGGGCGTCGTGGCGGCCCACGTCGGTGGCCCCGCCGCGGACGAGTCGATACTGCCGCAGCACGCCCTTGTCGCTGCCGCCGAGCAGAAACACTTCGGCCCGCCCGGCGGGCCCGGCAGCCGTGGCAAAGGCGTCGACGGGCCGGTCGTGGAGCGTCTGCGCCGCGAGCAGGCTGCCATCGGGGCCGCAGGGATGCCAGCGGATCACCTGTCGGGCCACGTTGGACCACTCGACGAGGTCGAGATCGCCGTCGCCGTCGAGATCGGCGAGCGTCCAGTCGAGCCGGCCGCGGATCTCACGGGGTGCGAGCCACTCCGCCCGCGCCGTCCGCTCGAGCGGCAGCCGCTGGATGCCCTCGTCGAAGCTCACGAGCAGTTCATGCCCACCGCCCGGCAGGTCTCTCACGAGCAACAGACTGCCGCGGCTCGAAGGCGTGCCGGCCAGCAGGTTCCACTCGCCTGTCTTCTGCCACGCGCCGCGGGCATCGACAGCGAGCTGCGGGTTCTGGACGTAGATCGCGATCCGATTCGAGGGGCTCGTGAACACGAGCAGTTCGGGCCGCCCGTCGCCGTCGAGGTCGTGGGCCACCGCGTCGAGCGGCATCTCATCAATCGGCACCTCACCCCGCGACCACTCCGGGGCCAGCGGTAGCTCATTGGGGCGGTCGGGATCGGCGACATCCTCGCGGGTCCTTGCCGCCGGCTCGAGCCAGCGGTAGAGATCGATCCGCGCCTGCCGCGAGTTGACGACGATCACATCGTCGCGGCCATCGCCGCCGAGGTCGGCGACCGAGAGCCGTTCGGCCCGGCCATCGAGCGGGATCACCCGCATTCCCTGCCAGCCGTCGAAGGCAACCGCAACGGGAGCGGCCGATGCCACGGCCAGGGACCCAGACAAAAGAGCGGCCAGAAGTCGTTTCAGGCGTGGAATCATATGTCCGAGAATACCCCGCCAACCAGCCGTCAGCCACGGCACAAAAGTCCTGGGCGGACGTCGGGCCTCGGCGGGCTATTGGGGCCGCTCCGCCGGCGATACCGCCCGTATCCCTCCCACTTCGCAGCCCGCGCCGGCCCGTCTACTCAAGTTCCGGCAGCATCGCCTCGGCGGCGGCGGCCTCGCGGAGCTTCTCGAGCGCCTTGGCCTCGATCTGCCGCACCCGCTCCTTGGTCACCCCGAGCGCCGAACCGACCTCTTTCAAGGTCTGCGGCTCCCGCTCGTGGTCGAGCCCGTAGCGGCGAATGATGATCGTCTGCTCCCGCGAGTCGAGCCGATCGAGAAACCGGCCCACCTGCTGGAGCCGGTCGCCGGCGGCCATCCGCTGTTGATATTCGTCCTCCCGGCAGTCGGCAGCCGTCTGGAGAAGTTCCATGTCGGCCGCTCGGAAGCGGTCGCGGCGGCGATGCTCGTCGGGGATCGTGCGAGCGTAATTCTTGATGATCGCCCACGAGCCGTAGGTGCTGAACTTATTGCCCCGGGCGTAGTCAAACTTCTCAACCGCACGGATCAGCGACATATTGCCATCGCTCACCAGGTCGAAGAAGCTGTCTCCGGGTGAGACCCGGCGCTTCGCGATCGAGACCACAAGCCGGAGGTTGGCCCGCACGATCCGGTTCTTGATCTCCACGATCTGTTCATAGAGCTTCTCGATCTGATCCATGATCCGGGCGCTGGGCCGCTCGGGGTCGAGCTGCTCGCGGAGCTTCGTCGCCTTGTACTTCAGGTAGTTAAACCTGCGGAACAGCCAGACCTCCTGCTCGCGGGTGAGCAGGGGCACCTCGTAGAGGCTGGCGAGGTAGGCGGGCAGACCGGTAGGCCGCCGCACCCGCTTGGCCGGCTCGTCGAGGCCGGGAAACGGCTCATTGACCACCTTCTCAGCGCTGTTGCGGGAGAAGAGGGCGTTGGGGATCAAGTCGAGCGGCAGCTGTCGCACGTGCTCGGCCCGCTGGGCCAGAATCACGCGGTAGATGCTCGCCTTGGACCGATGGTAGCGGCGGGCGATCGACTCGACCGGCTCACCCCGCAGGTGGTGCTGGTAGATCCGCCCACAGGTCTCCGGCCGCAACTTGCCGTCGGCCGCCGCGAACACGGCGTCTTCCGGACGCTCTTGGTCGTGTCGCTTGATCGTGTAGCGGATCGTCTCGACGCTCCGGTCGAGCCGCTTGGCAATCCGGCGGTGCACATCTGCCGGGCAGGCTCCTGCAACCGCCAGCCGGCGAGCCCAGCCAATGATCTTGTCGTGTTCCTCGGTAGACAGCTGGCTGAACCGCCGGCCCCGCTCGATCCGCGAGCCGTTGGCACGCATAAACCGCTCGACGGCGCTGGCGAGGAAGCCGACCCGTCGGCGGCCAGCGACGACATACCGCTGGGCAACGAGGCCATGCTCCCGCCACCGGGAGATCGTCTTCGTAGAGACGCTGAACCGCTGGGCCAGGTCCTCGATTGAGAGCACCTGATCACCAGCCGGCACACTGGCAACCGCGGTGTCGGCGACCGAGACATCGGTCTCAACCGCGACGTCACCGCCGTCCAGATAAAGACGCAAGAATTCCTGATCGTTGGAACGCATACCACACCTCCTGGCCAGCGAGTCCGTGCTGGCAGTTTGCCGAGAAGAAGCTGATAAGACGCCCCTGACGCGCCCAACCCGCCGGTCCCCTCGGAGCCTCTGTTACGAGTCAACCAGTCAAGTCAACCAATCCACGCGTCTGGGGTCATCCTGACCCCCGTTGTTCCGGTGCAGTGGACGCCAGAGTTATACGGGCGAGTCTGGCGAAGGGTTCACGACACTTTGGCGGAACTTGAGTTTTTCCGCGCCACGCGACACAGGCGGACCCTAAGATTTCCCGAGAAAAAGCGAGTAAAAAGGCCCGTCAAAACCCCGCTGGAAATTTTTCAGAACCCGGGCCCGACTTCTCACCGCAGCTTCCCAAAAACCCCACAAATGCGGTAAAAACAGGCGAAAGTGGCATCTTTGTGATGCTGGACACGTGGTACATAAGCCACGCTTCACATTGGGCGACGCAGCCAGCTCGGCCTGGCCGCCGGTGCCTCAAAAACCGGCCTTCAAGCCGCTCGGCCGCCGACACAACAGGTGGCACGCGGGAAGCTCCCCCGCTTGTTGTCCAAGACCCAATCCCGCGAGGCATCCTGTGGTTCAGCCTGGTTCTTCCCTGGAATTGGACGCCGGCTCGGGGTTGCCCATGCCGGGTCGCAGGCCGTTTGCCGCCGCGATCCGCTGGAAACCGTTCGGCACGGCGGCGAGAGCCACACGTGGGGCGGCCCTGCAGCCTGTCCTGCTGGCCCTGCCTGCCCTGCTGGCCATCGTTTTGGGTGGGAGCAAGCTAGCCGCTGAAACAGCCGTGCCGACCAGCCGGGTTCAGATCAAGCTCTCGGTCCGCGGCGAACTCTTCGCCCCGGCCGGAACCAACGCCCCGCCGGTCCGCGAGCCGATCACCCTCGAGGCTGGCTTCGACTTCCTCGAGGCCGGCGACAACGCGGCGGTGACGCGTCACTACCGTGAGGCGTCCGCGGCGGTCACCATCGCAGAACATACTGATCGCACCTCGCTCGCCTCCGATGCCCGTGACGTCGAGTTCACGCTTGTGGGCACGACGCCAACCCCCCATCTTGCCGACGGCTTCCTCTCCCGCCAAGAAGCCGAACTCCTCGACATCCCGTTCGACCCGCTTCTGCTCGACCGGCTCCTCCCGGCGACCGAGCAAGCGGGTGCCGACTCCTGGAAGGTGCCGGGCGATGTCGTGGCCGGCCTGCTTGCGATCGACACGGTGACAGGCGGTGGCATCGACGTCACGGTCGAACATGGAACCGATGGGGCCAAGACCCTCCGGCTCACCGGCACGGTGCATGGCGCCGTAGACGGCGCGGCCACGCGGATCGACGTGACGGGGGCGGCCCGGCTCGCCGGCACCGCGGATGATCCAGTTGCTCTGGTTGATTCAGATCAGGCCCGCGGCCGCATCGAGGGCCTCGAGGTCACGCTCGCCGAGCGGCGGGAGGCCGGCTGGCTGGCTCCCGGACTCGACGTGGAGGCGGCACTCGTGATCACCCGCTCGGCCCCGCTGGCCGACGCGGCCGCGGTCTCTGACAACGCGGTTCCCGAGCCTGCCACCCCGCTTGCTGACCCTGTTGCCGGTCGACCGCGGGGCGCCGGTCGCCCCGGCACCGTCTGGCACCGGCACCCCCACGGCCGCTACACGCTTGTGCTCGACCGCCGTTGGCGGGTGGTTGAGGACGGGCCCGAGGGGCTCGTGATGCGGCTGGCCGACCACGGTGCCCTCGTCGCCCAATGTTCGATCATGCCGCTGCCACGGTCGGCACCCGACGCGGCCCCCACGCCCCAGCAGGTCAGCCGCGACGTCGAGCGGTCTCTGGCCGGTCAGTTTGGCCACCTTGCGGCGGCCGAGGAAACGACCCGCGACGATGGCACCCGGGTTGTGCGGGTGGTGGCCGAGGGCTCTGCCGAAGGGCGGCCGTTTCGCTGGATTCATCAGCTTTTGGCCGATCCGGCGGGGTACCGGGCCGCCGTGACCTGCATGCTCGAACCGGCCCTGGCAGATCGTTTCGGCGGTGCCGACCACGAACTCGTGGCTGGAATCGTGCTCTTGGCCGACCCGGCCCGGCCGCAGCCGGCGGCAGCGGGTGCCCAACCAGTCGCCCGGCAGGCTCAGCTCCCAGAAAATCCAGGCGCCGCACGGGCATCGCCTTGACGTTGCCCCTCGTCGCGGCGACACTCTCTTCCTCAGACGGGCAACCTTCCCGCGGCGGATTTCGAGGTCTTGCCGCAGGAAATGAAGTGTCTGTTTTGCTCCACATAAGGAGATCTGCCGGTCCGTGGTGCGAAGAATTGAAGCTTCCCCCGGCAGGCGGACCCGATCCCGCGGCCGGAGGCGTGAGCCATAGAGAAGCAGCATCGCATCAACGAGCAGATTAGGGTCAGCCCGATCCGAGTGATCGCGGATGATGGCAGTCAGTTGGGAATCATTCCCACCGACGAGGCCCTCTCTCGCGCCCGCGATACGGGGCTCGACCTCGTCGAGGTGGCCCCCAACGAACAACCGCCCGTCTGCCGGATCATGGATTTCGGCAAGTTCAAGTACCAGCAGAAAAAGAAGACCCACAAGACCCACGTCCACCACACGAAGATCAAGGAGATCCGGCTGCGGCCCAAGACGGGCGATCACGACATCGAATTCAAGGTTGCCCAGGCCCGAAACTTTCTCCTCCACAAAGACAAGGTCGTCGTCTCGGTTGTTTTCCGCGGCCGCGAAATGGCTCACATCGATGAGGGACAACGGGTGATGAAAACGATCGTTGCCCAACTCGAGGACATCAGCAAGGTCGAAGCGTCTCCGCAGCAAACGGGCCGCCGACTCATCTGCACGCTCTCCCCCCGCTGACAACCGCCCAACGCAATCTATTTTCTAGTCGCCCGCTCTACGCTCGCCCGCAACTCTCGATCCTGAGGAGTCGATCACCATGCCAAAGCAGAAAACCCACAAGGGCACCAAGAAGCGTTTCCGGCTCACGGCCACCGGCAAGGTGAAGCACCGCCGCGCCGGCACGAGCCATCTTCAGGTCCGTCTCTCCAGCAAACGGAAGCGGAACCTGCGGGGCACCGGCGTGCTCGCCAAGGCCGACACCCAGCGGATCGCCACGGCCCTCGGCAAGTATTCGTACTGAGCCGTTCTGGCCTGCCTCGGGCAACAGACCATGGGCCCTGTGTCATGGGCTATCTGGCGTGGGCTTTGTCGCCCGACCCACGGGCCGGGTTCTATCCCCGCAGGGTCGCGGCGCAGGCACGGCCGCACTCCGCCACGATTTTTGCCACGGCGGTGGCCGCCTCGTCGCCGGTGAGCGTGCCGGCCGAACTTCGTAAGGTGACCGCCACAAGCAGGCTCTTCCGGCCGGCACCCAGGCGGTCCGAGTCCCGCCAGATCTCGACCACGCGGCATGCTTCCAGCAGCCCGGCGCCGGCCCGCTGGATCGCCTGTTCGAGGTCGGCCCAGGAAACCAGCTCATCCACCACGAGGTTGATGTCTCGCTCGACCGCCGGGAACTCGGCCGGCCGCACGAGCGGCCGCTCGCGGACGATCGCGAACTCGAGCAGATCGAGCCGCAGTTCCGCGACCACAACCGGCCCCGGGAGTGAGAATCGCTCGAGCATCGCAGGCGGAACCTCCCCCACGATGCCAAGGCGGCGGGCCGGCTCACCCTCTGCCTCGAGCACCACCTCCGCCCCGCGGCCGCGGGCGAGGAGGTTGAGTGTGAGCGGCGCGTAGGTCGTTTCGCCGGCGGCCACGCCCAGCCGCTCAAGCAGCGCGGCCATGATGCCCTTGGCATGGAAATAGTCGCCGCCACACACGAACGAGACAAACAGCGGCTCCTCGACCGGGCCGCCTGAGGCGTCGGCCCCGGCCGCCCGCGGCAGGTAGCCCCGGGCGATCTCGAAAAGATCCGCGTCGCTCACTCCCACCGCGACGTTGCCCGCCCGGGCCTCGAGCAGGCTCGGCAGCAGGCTCTGCCGGAGCCGGTCGGCCCCGCGAACAAGCGGCGGTGCGATGACGATCGGAGCTGCGTCAGACCAGCCACCGGCGAGGGCCGCAAGCGGTTCGTCGACGACGCTGCGAGTCATCGCCTCACAAAACCCGCGGCCCACGAGCACTTCCCCCGCGGCCCGCACAGACTCTTCGCGGGGTGAGAGTTCGACCGGCCGGGCGGCGATCGCCACGTTCTCAGGCACCCGCTCATAGCCCTCGATCCGGGCGATTTCCTCGACGAGGTCGATCTCCCGCCAGCAGTCCCGCCGCCAGGTCGGAGCCCGCCAACGGACGGCCTGCTCATCCTCCGGCTGAAACCCCAGAGCCAGCAGGATCTCCCGCTGGCGACCGGCCGACACCTCGGTGCCGAGCACCTCCGTCACCCGCTCGGGGGCCAAGGACACAAGGGCAGGGCTCGATGCCACAATCCCGGCAGTCACGACTCCCTGCTCGAGCACGCCGCCGGCTAGTTCCAGGACGAGCGCCGCGGCCCGCCGGCTGGCCCAATCCACCATCGCCGGGTCGGGCCCCCGCTCGAAGCGGTAGCTCGAGCCGCTGGCGAGCACCAGGCTGCGGGCCGCGGCCCGCACCGGCAACGGAGCGAACTGGGCCGATTCGATCAGCACGTCGGTGGTAGCCGCCGTGATCTCCGTGTCAGCGCCCCCCATCACTCCAGCCAGCGCCACCGGCCGCTCGGCGTCGGCGATCACGCACATCCGCTCGTCGAGCGTGTAGGTCTTGTGGTTGATGGCGGTGAAGGGCTCCCCGGACCGGGCCCGGCGAACCACAATCCTGCCCCCGACGAGCTTCGCCAGATCGAAGGCGTGCAGCGGCTGGCCACACTCGAGCATCACGTAGTTGGTGACATCCACCACGTTGTTGACGCTGCCCACCCCCACCGTCCGCAGCCGGTCGACGAGCCAGCCCGGGCTTGGCCCCACCCGTACGCCCCGGATCACACGCGCTGAATAGAACGGGCAGATCTCGGGCGACTCGATCACCACCGCCACGCTCGCCGCTGCCGGCTGGCCCGCTTCGAGCGGCCGCGGATCGGGCACGGCCAGCGGTCGGGAGAAGATCACCGCCGCCTCGCGGGCCACGCCCACGTGGCCAAGACAGTCAGCCCGGTTGCTCGTCACCTCGATCTCGACGGCGGTGTCGTCGCCAACCTGCGTCGTCGACTCATGGTTGAGCCCCGCCATCGCCAGCCGCTCCACGAGCCGGTCTGTGGCGGCGGGCACCTGCACGTAATCGGCGAGCCAGGAGATGGAGATGATCATGGGCTTCTAGAACTGCCGCAGGAACCGGACGTCGTTACGGAAGAAGTCGCGGATGTCGTCCACGCCATAGCGGCGGGCGGCGATCCGCTCCACGCCGAGGCCGAAGGCGAATCCGGTCACGAGGTCGGGATCGTAGCCCACCGCCTCGAGCACGGCGGGGTCGACCATCCCGGCGCCTCCCATCTCGACCCAGCGGCCGCCCCACTCCATGTCCACTTCCACGCTCGGCTCGGTGAAGGGAAAGAACGAGGGGCGAAACCGCACGTGGACATCGCCGCCGAGGAAACTCGAGGCAAACAGCCGCAACACGCTCTTGAGATGGGCCATGGTGGTGCCCGGCTCGATGAGCAGGCCCTCCACCTGATGGAACATCGGGTAGTGGGTGGCGTCGGCGGTGTCGGGGCGGTAGACGCGGCCGAGTGACACGATCCGCAGCGGGGGTTCGCGGTTCTCCATCACGCGGATCTGAACGGTGCTCGTCTGTGACCGCAGCAGGAGGGGATCGGTGGCCCGGGCGGTGGCCAAGTAGAAGTTGTCGAGCGGGTCGCGGGCGGGATGCTCGGGGGCGATCGCCAGCGCCTCGAAGTTGTGCCACTGGTCTTCGACCTCGGGGCCGTCGACGCTCTCAAAGCCAAGCCGGCCCATGATCTCCTGCACCCGGCGGATCGTCCGCGTGATCGGGTGAAGGTGTCCGAGCCTGACCGGCTCCCCCGGCAGGGTCACATCGACCGGCTCGGGGCCGGCGGCATCCCCACCGGCGAGCCGCGCCTGGGCCGCGTCGAGCAGGGCTGCCACCGCGGCCTTGGCCTCGTTGAAGAGCCGGCCGGCAGCGGGTTTGTCGGCGGTGTCGATGCCACCAAGGAGTTTCTGGGCGGCCTTCAGCCGGCCGCTCTTGGCACCGGCAAACTCGACGCGGGCGGCCTCGAGCGTGGCTGCGTCCACGGCCCCCGCAAGTGTCGCCGCTGCGTCACGCTGCAGGTGGTCGAGCGAGGTCCGGAACGCGTCGAGCGGGGTGCCAGCCACGAGCGTCACGCCACCGCGGCCGGCTCCGGCAGGCCGAGTCCCTCGCGGACAGCAGCCACAACGGCATCAAAGCCGGTCGGATCGAGGATCGCCATCTCAGAGAGCGTGCGGCGATCGAGCTCGCAGCCGATCTTGACCAGGCCCGCGATCAGTTGGCTATAGCGCAGCCCCCGCTCGCGGCAGGCAGCGTTGATCCGCACGATCCAGAGGCGACGGAAGTCACGCTTCTTACGGCGGCGGTCGCGGTGGGCATACACGCCCGCCCGGATGAGCGACTCCTTGGCGGTGCGAAGCAGTCGGCGACGGCCGCCGACCGAGCCTTTGACCCGCTTAAAAAGACGCTTCTTGGCCCGCAGCCGGGGCACGACGTTTTTGGTGCGCATGGCAGTTTTCCAGGATCGATGGTCGCCGGGTCACGGGCCCGTCTTGGGAGGCCACGGACGACACCGACGGAAGCTCCCTACTCTGCCCGAAAACCGCCGAAATGCAAGCCCGCCTCCGGGGGCCCCGGGGCAAAGCGGATTCACGCGGCAGACACGCTTCCGGACTGCGAGCGGGGTTCTCCGCCGGCAAACACGAGTTTACAACCCGCCGGCCGGTCGCCTACCGTGCTCGCTGAGCGAGGTTCCCAAACCAGCCCACCGGAGAAGTCTGCCCATGGTTCGCATCTTCCGCCCACGCCCTTCCGCCGGCCGCCGCCCTGGTTGTGCGGGGCGAGTTGGTTTTGCCGGTCGTACTCGGACAGCCGTGGGGCTCGAGCGGCTCGAGCGCCGGGATCTGTTGGCGGTCGACGTGACAAACCTGCTCGACTCGGGCGCCGGATCGCTCCGCGCCGCAATCGAGCAAGTGAACTCTGCCGGTGTGGCCGACTCGATCGTGTTCAGCAATCTCTCCGCCGGCACAATCCATTTGGCGACGACTCTTCCGACGCTCGCCGTCTCTGGCACCACCTTCCAGTTCGCGGGCACCACGACCGCGATCACGCTCGACGGTTCGGGCGCAGGGCCTACCGGCGACGGCCTGATCATCGGTGCGGGCGTCAACTCGATCGGTCTCTCCGGGATCGTGCTCACAGTCCAGTATTTCGCCACCAACGGCCTCTCCTTCGCCGGCAGCTCAACAGGCACCTCGATCAACGGCCTGTCGCTGCGGTCAAACGGCTTCAATGGAATCCAGTTTGCCGGCGGCGACTATTCGGGCACGACTGTGCGGAACACGCAGATCATCGATAACGGCAGGGCGGGCATTGTCTCGGCCGGGCCCGTCACGGGCCTCACGATCGGCGGCACGCTGGCCAATCAGAGCAACACCATCTCGCTCAACGGCACCAACGGCATCGAACTG
>Ga0209498_1000543_pt1 | contig 23341 bp, 20 predicted proteins | sample WalLakDeSediment_FD_184131 | JGI IMG/M metagenome (GOLD analysis project Ga0209498, IMG submission 184131) | Lake sediment microbial communities from Walker lake, Nevada to study Microbial Dark Matter (Phase II) - Walker Lake 11/02/13 Deep... | ecosystem: Environmental > Aquatic > Freshwater >...
AGCTCCGTCAACGGCCAGCTGATGCCGCCGGTGATGGGCGCGGCCGCCTTCCTGATGGTGGAATACGTGGGCATTCCCTACGTGGAGGTGATCAAGCACGCCTTCCTGCCGGCGCTGATCGCCTACATCGCCCTACTCTACATCGTGCACCTGGAGGCGATGAAGGCCGGGCTGCAGGGCCTGCCCCGACGCCACCAGACGAGTCTGGCGCGCAGCATGCTGGGCCTCGGCCTGTCGGCCAGCGGCCTGCTGGTGCTCGCCGGGCTCGTGTACTACGGCCTGGGCTGGATCAAGACCGTCGCCGGCGATCACTCCTTCTGGCTGATCGGGGCATTGATCGGAGCCGCCTACCTCCTGCTCCTGTGGCTGGCCTGCCGAGTCCCCGATGCGGGAGCGGAACTGGACCCGAACATCACCGAGGTTCCCGATCCCGGACCGACCATCCAGGGCGGCCTACACTTCCTGCTGCCCGTGGTGGTGCTGGTCTGGGCGCTGGTCGTGGAACGGCTGTCACCCGGTCTTTCCGCATTCTGGGCGGTCCTGTTCCTGGTCGGCATCCTGCTGACCCAGCGTCCGTTGGCCGCGTTCTTCCGCGGCCGGGGACACTATCGCCGCGCCGTTGCCGACGGGATCGTGGAACTCGGGGACGGCCTGGTGCAGGGCGCACGCAACATGATCGGGATCGGCGTGGCGACGGCTGCGGCGGGGATCATCGTCGGCACGGTGGCAATGACCGGCATCGGCCTGGTAATGACCGACCTGGTCGAGTTGCTCTCCGGGGGCAACCTGATGCTGATGCTGCTGCTGACCGCGGTGATCTGCCTGGTGCTCGGACTGGGGCTGCCGACCACGGCCAACTACATCATCGTCGCGACGCTGATGGCGCCGGTGATCGTGGATCTCGGGGCACAGAACGAGTTGCTGATCCCGCTGATCGCGGCGCACCTGTTCGTGTTTTATTTCGGCATCATGGCCGACGTCACGCCGCCGGTGGGGCTGGCCTCCTTCGCCGCCGCCGCCGTCGCCCGCGCCGACCCGATCCAGACCGGCATCCAGGCCTTCTGGTACAGCCTGCGCACCGTGACCCTGCCCTTCGTGTTCGTGTTCAATACCCAATTGCTGCTGATCGGCGTCGACAGCCTGTGGCAGCTGGGCCTGACCTTCTTCGGCTCGCTTGCCGGCATCCTGGTCTTTGCCGCCGCCACCCAGCACTTCCTGCTCGTGCGCAACCGCATCTGGGAGACCGCGCTGCTGTTGTTGGTCGCGCTGACGCTGCTGGTGCCCGGCGTGTGGATGGACCGCATCCAGCCTCCGCTGACCTCCCTGCCCGGCACCGAAATCGAGGCCATCGCCGAGGCGGCGCCGGCCCAGGACCACCTGCGCCTGGAGGTGTCGGGTTACGACCTGGACGGCGAGGAGGTCACACGACGGGTGATGCTGCCGCTGGGCGATCCCGCCCCCGGACGCGAACGGCTGACCGATGCCGGTCTCGGCCTGATGGTGCTCGGCGACCAGGTCAACATCAGCTTCGTGCGCTTCGGGAGCCCGGCCGAACGCCTCGGCGTCGAGGGCGGATCGCAGGTGACCGCCGTCTTCGTACCCGCAGACCGCCCCGCCCCCGAGTGGTTCTTCGTCCCCGCCCTGCTGCTGCTGGCAGTCGTGGCCGGCAACCAGCAGCGCCGAAGCAGACTACGCACCGCATGAATTTCACCCTGCGCAGCCCAGCGGACCGCGAAGCCCGTCGCGTGTGAGTCGTTCAGGCTGTAGCAGCGGTGTCCCGGTCCGCGGGTGTCGGCAGCAGGGATGCTGCCGTCAAGCCTACAGGGAGGTATTCACGGCGTCCCGCGGATCGGGACACCGCTGCTACAGCCGGGGCCAAACCCAAGAGGCTGGGATACGGTCAATCCTCCATGCGGAAGCCGATCTTGACCGTCACCTGCCAATGCGCGATGGCGCCGTCCTCGATGTGGCCGCGGGTCTCGACCACCTGGAACCAGTCCATGTGGCGGATGGTCTTCGCGGCCCGGGCCACTGCCGCGCGAATGGCCGCATCGGTGCCGGTGGTCGAAGAACCGGTCAGTTCGATGGTCTTGTAGACGTGGTCGGTCATGGCGCTCTCCTGTACGGTGGTGGATTGACCAGACGCGCTGGCAGCCTGGCCCCCGTGAGTGTAGTGCGTCAGAATCGGGCGTGTTGGCAGACGCTGCGGGATCACTCCCTGGCCCCGCGCCGGGCGCCGTTCGAACCATTCATCCATCCTGAATACTGATTGACGAGGTGAGAACCATGTACGGATTCAACGTGACCCTGAAGACGACCGTGCCGGAAGCCATCGATCGCGTGAAGGACGCGCTGGCCACCGAGGGCTTCGGTGTACTGAGCGAGATCGACGTGGCCGGCACGTTGAAGAAGAAGCTGGACCTGGACCGTCGCCCCTATCACATCCTCGGGGCCTGCAATCCGAAACTGGCCAGCCAGGCACTGGAGGCGGATCCCGATATCGGTCTGCTCCTGCCCTGCAACGTCGTCGTGCGCGAGGAACAGAATGGCGACATCACCGTCGGCTTCATGGACCCCGTCGCGGTGATGGGCCTGGTGGACAAGGAGGGCGTGGAGCAGCTGGCCAACGACGTCCGCGCCCGGCTGGAGCGCGTCCGGGATCTGCTGACCGCTGTTTGATCGAGACGAGGGCCCGGCAAGGCGCAGTCGCCCGGTGCGTTGCAGGGCGATTGCTGCAGTGCGCCTTGACCCCCCGCCGCCTGCGCGCATCATGGTAACAACGGCACCCGGGCGTCACGATGGGCGCACCGCGGTTCCCGGTATGGACGCGCGGGTGTCTCGCCTGACGATTCCCGTTCGGCTGCAGTGACAACCATGAAGACATGACGAGGAGAATCACATGGCGGAGCTTTTCAACGAAGAGTGGATGCAGAGTTTCAAGGAACAGTGGAATGCCGAGCCGGAGCTTTCCGAAGCCCTCGCGAAGATCGACTTCAACAGCGTGATCGGTTACGGGTTTCCGGGCGAGGACACGCCCCGGGGCGTGATCACCATCGAGAACGGCAAGGCCACGGCGGCGGGCGGCTACAACGGCGAGAAAATGAACTGGGACCTGCGCGCCAGCGCGGACCAGTGGACCAAGTGGATGTCCAAGCCGCCCGGCATGATGGGCCTCGGGGCCGCGTTCACCACCGGCAAGATCAAGTTCGTGGTCGGCGATTACAAGGGCATGCTGAAGGATCCGCGCATGGCCGGACCGTTCATCAAGAGCTTCTCGGTGATGGGCCGCGCCTGACCCATTAGCCTCCCCTGTTCAAGACCTGGGCGCGGCAGACGCCCGCGCCCGGCTTCCCTTTGCGTCAATCTTCCGAAAAGGTATCGCTCATGACCTTCCGTTCATTCTTTCCCCCGGTCCGCACCCTGATGGGACCGGGCCCCTCCGATGTGAATCCGCGCGTGCTGGCGGCGATGAGTCGCCCGATCGTCGGGCACATGGATCCGGTTTTCATCGGGATGATGGACGACATGAAGGGGCTGCTCCAGTACACCTTCCAGACCAGAAACGCGCTGACCCTGCCGGTGTCGGCACCTGGCTCGGCGGGCATGGAGACCTGCTTCGCGAACCTGGTGGAGCCCGGCGACAAGGTCATCGTGTGCATCAACGGCGTCTTCGGCGGACGGATGAAGGAGAACATCCTGCGGTACGGGGGCATCCCGGTCACCGTCGAGGACGACTGGGGTCAGCCGGTGAGCCTGCAGAAGGTCGAGGACGCCCTGAAAGACAACCCAGACGCCCGCCTCCTGGCCTTCGTCCACGCGGAGACCTCGACCGGCGCCTGCTCCGATGTGAAGGCGCTCTGCGAACTGGCGCGCCGCCATGACTGCCTGAGCATCGTCGACGCGGTGACCTCGCTGGGGGGAATCCCGCTCCGGGTCGACGACTGGGGCGTCGATGCGGTCTACTCCGGTAGCCAGAAGTGCCTGTCCTGCACCCCCGGCCTCGCGCCGGTAAGCTTCAGCGAGCGCGCCGTGGCACGCATCCGTGGCCGCGAGACGCCGGTCCAGAGCTGGTTCCTGGACCTGAACCTGGTGATGGGCTACTGGGTCGGAAGCGGCGGCAAACGCGCCTACCATCACACGGCACCGGTGAACGCACTGTACGCCCTGCACGAGGCACTGGTGATCCTGCACGAGGAGGGCCTGGAGGCGAGTTGGGCGCGGCATCGGCGGCATCACGACGCGCTGCGCGCGGGGATCGAGGCGATGGGCATGTCCTTCCTGGTGGAGGAAGCCCACCGGCTGCCACAGCTGAACGCCGTGATGGTGCCGCAGGGTGTTGACGAGGCGGGGGTGCGAGCGGCCCTGCTCGAGCGCTACAGCCTGGAAATCGGTGCCGGACTCGGCCCCTACGCCGGCCGGATTTGGCGCATCGGCCTGATGGGCCACGCAGCCAACGAACGCAATGTGCTGCTCTGCCTCGGCGGTCTCGAAACGGTGCTCGCCGAGATGGGCGTGGTCACGCCGGGCCTGGCCCTGCCGGCCGCGCGGGCCGTCTACGCAGGGCAGCCGCGCGCCAAGGCAGCGTAGTGGGTCCTGCGGAAGGTTTCGGTGCCCATGCGGCGAAGCCATCCACTACGGCACTTCCCGCATGGCCCACTGGCTAGCCGTCTTCAGCCTCCGAGGCCCGGAAGCGCGGGGAATACTCGTGCCAGACCTCCCGGCCCAGCTTCAGGCCCAGCAGGAGCCAGGGCACCGCGTGCAGCAGCAGGTCGAAGATGTCCAGCGGCCGGGCCAGTTCACCCTGGAACAGCCAGCGGATCTTCTCGGCAATGTGGGGTTCGGGCACCCACGGCGACAGCCCCAGCGTGGCGACGAAGACCACGAAGAGCCAGACGGGTGTGCGGTCGACCCAGGCGATAAACTTATTCATAAGTATATCCTAACCTACTTTCGTACTGAGAGAATAAGGCCGCGCCCACTCGCAGGTTTTTCAACGCGAAAGTCGCGGCCACGCCCGCCGCTACGCCCCCGCTTATGGAGTGCGGGAGCTTGCTCCCGCTATTCGGCACCGGGGTGTACCCAGCTCCCCACAGCGGCGGCAAGCCGCCGCACTCCATAGGGGCTTGTGCTTTCATCATTCGGGGTGGCGCGCTCCGGGCATGAGAGTTAGCGCGGAAACCCTGTCAGCGCCCTTTCGCAAGGGGCAGGCCGTCTAGCAGGTGCGGCGGGCAGAAGGCCAGGTCCTCGGGGCGATCCAGGTCGGGACAGGCTGGGAGTTCGGCCAGCGACAGGCCCAAGCGCAGACAACGCTGGCGGGTCTCGGCGAGCACCTTCGGGCCACCCCAGGGCATGTTGCGGAACAGCCCGGGCGCGGGAGCCGACAGCCCGATCATCACATAACCGCCGTCCAGGGCCGGCACCAGCACGCAGTCATTCCCCGACACCAGCGCCAGCGCCGCGTTGCGCAGCGCATCGCTGCCCAGGCGGGGCGCATCCGAGCCCAGCAAAAGGGCCGGCAGGGCCGCGCCCAGGGCGGTGCACATGCGCTCGCCGAGATCGCCAGCCTTCTGCACATGCAGGGAGCAGCCGAACTCGCGCGCGCACTCGGCGAAGAAGGGATGCTGGCAGTCCGGGGCGCACCACAGTTCGACCTCGCCGGGGCTGGCCTCCGAGGCCACGGCGAGGGCCTGCCGCACCAGGCGCCGGTGCAGGCGCGCGGCGCCTTCCGGACCCAGCGCGGGGATCAGGCGGGTCTTGGCCTGTCCCGCCACGGGTGCCCTGGCGAAGACCAGCACCCTCATCGATAACGCCGCGCCAGTTCGGCCGGATCGGCGCCCAGCCAGTACGCCAGGCGCAGCCGCCACATCAGCAGCACCGTGCGCCAAACGCCCCGCCGCTCCCAGCGCCTGCTGGAGGTGACCAGGCATGGCCGGATACAGGCGGGGCGGCCCACGCCGCGTTTGAGCGCCCGCGAGAGCGCGACGTCCTCCATCAACGCGATCTCGGGAAAGCCGCCGACCGCGTCGAAGGCGGCACGGGTGACAAAGATTCCCTGGTCGCCGGTGGCGATCCCGGTCAGGCAGGAACGCAGGTTCATCAATCCCGCGATGGCCCGCAGCACCAGGCCTTCGCCGGACAGCCGGACCCGGCAGCGGCCCCAGGCCCGCCCACCCCGCAGGACCGCGAGTACGCCTGCGGGCACGCTGTGCGGCACCCGGGTATCGGCATGCAGAAACCAGAACGCATCGCCCCGCGCGGCCGCGGCGCCCGCATTCATCTGCCGTGCCCGCCCCGCGGTACAGCGCAGCAGGCGGTCGGCGCCGGGAGCGGCCTGTTCCAGGGTGCCGTCGGTACTGCCCCCATCGGCCACGATGATCTCGTGCCCCAGGTTCCTGAGCGGCGCCAGGTCGTTCAGCAGCATCGGCAGTCGGGCGACCTCGTTCAGGCAGGGGATGATGATCGACAGGCGCGGCGGCGGCATGTCCGGATCGAGAACGTGCATCCGGGACCCCGAAGACGGCGCCACCGCCAGCCTCAGCCCGCGGGCGGGATGACCTGGGACCGACATTGTTCCGCCGGAACCCCCAGCTTCAGCAACGCCTCGAGGGCCAGGTCGGAAAAGTGCCCCGGCCCGGCGATGTAGTAGTCGCGGATTTCGGGTCGGTCGAGCCGGGCCAGGGTGCCGTTCAGTACCGCAGACCAGTTCTGCGGATCGCTGGCGGCGTTGACCCGCAGCGGCCGGTAGTGGAAGTGGTCCAGCGCGTCCTCCCAGGAGCGGCAGAGGTTGCCCTGGTAGTGCCCGACCGTCCCGGTGGCCAGCCAGATCAGGTGCATGCCCTGAATCCGGTCGAGCGCGGTCACGTGCTCGATCAGGCTCTTGATCGGCGCGAAGCCGGTGTCGCAGGCGAGAAACACCAGCGGCCGCTCGGCATCGTCGCCGATCACGAAGTCACCGAAGGGCGCCTCGATGGCCAACGGGTCGCCCTTGCGCATGCGTTCGAAGCAATACCGGGCGAAGGGATCGTCCCGATCTTCGGCGACATGAAAGACCAGGTTGCGGTCGTCGCAGGGGCAATTGGCCAGCGACAGCAGGGCCTCGACGGACCCGTCCTCGGCGATCACGCGTGCATACTGGCCGCCGAGGAACCGCAGCCTGCGGGTCCGGGGTGTCTGCACCCTGAGCAGCATCACGTGCGGACCCGGCCGCTGGATCTCCCGCACCAGGGCATCGATGGACTGGACCGGAATCTGGTCCGGACTGCGCGCGACCCCGACCTCGATGACCAGGTCGGTCACCGGGGCCACCGAGCAGAGCAATGCGAATCCCTGGTCCCGCTCCAACTCGTTGATCACGAAGTCATGCGGGCGCACCTCCCGCACTTCGCCGGAGACGATCCGGGCCTTGCACTCACCGCAGTTGCCGTTGCTGCAGCCGTAGGCGATGGAGAGTCCCGCGCGCAACGCGGCCTCAAGCACGGTATCGGCGCCCTCGACCAGGAATTCGTGGTCGTCAGGCACCAGCCGCACCTGCGGCGCCATCACACTCATCCACACACCCCCGTCCGCGTTGGCGCCAGAGGCATAGCCCTCCACCCGCTCGAAGTGCAGCGCGCTCTGCAGTGCCAGCTTGATGTCCTGCACCACCGCTCGAGTCTCTTCATTGTGACTCTTCTCCATCTCCCGCAGGCGGGTCTCCAGCGATTCCAGCGCCCCTGCGTAATGCTCGGCCTGCTGCCGCGCGCGCGTCAATTTCTGGCCAAGAATGGACAGGCGCCGCGCCAGGACCCGTGGCTCGGGAAGGCTGCGGCCGGCGATATCCTTGCCCAACGCGTCCGCCTTGATCTGCTCCACCCGCTCCAGCGCGCGATCGTCCGTCAGGCGGGTCGTTGGATACAGGGCCATCAGATCCTCGACCCCGATGGTGCCATCAAAGCTGGGCAGCTCCCCGCACTTGATCCGCGACTGCAGCTCGGCGCGGGTGACTCCCGCCAGCTTCGCCGCACGTATCACCGACAAACGTTTTGCCATTCCGTTGGAGTCCTTCGCCTGGAGCATCGCCAAACCGGGACGGGCCGGCGTTGCGGGACCCCGGCACCACCGGGGCATGCATTCGAAGGGTAGCAGCAGGATGCCGGGGGCGCAGCCCGATCAGGCGAAAAAAAACCGCCCCGTGGGGCGGTCAAGGCGCGATGGAGGAGATTCGCGCATGCGCAAGTGCTGCAAAACCGTTACCGCGTTGGGCGATGCCGTTGCGCCCGGCAGGCCCTCGCCGCGCCGATCAGATCGAATAGGCGAGCAGCATCGCGACGACGATCGTCAATGAGGCCATACCCGATGCAACCAGAATCTTCATGCTTCTCTCCGATATTGAAGGCTCGCCCGAGGGCAAAAACTGTCTCTCCGGAGACAAAGCACTTTCCATGCCAATTACTGGCCCAATCTCGAATAAATACGTACCTTATTGTTTATATTGGTTTATAAGAACATTAACCGCAAAGCATACAGGTGTATCTTTTGCGCACAACGCACAACATTAGCGCCACATCTGTCAGTTTGCTGACGTTTCCTGTCAGCGTGCGCTCGTTCTTGGCGCTATCGCGGCCGGGTTGGGCCCATCCAGGACTCAGCGGTCGGGACGCTGCCGTTCGATGCGCTGGAGCTTGCGGTAGAGCGTGCGCTCGGAGATGCCCAGCCTGCGCGCGAGTTCCTCGCGGTCGCCCGGGAAATCCGCCGCCACGCGCGCCAGGTAGCGCTGTTCCAGTTCGGCCAACGGAACCACCTCGTCACCCGACAGGCAGCCGTCCATGGCCGGCTGGAATGCGAGGTCGAGTGCCAGATCGGGTGCATCGATCTCGTCCCCGTCCGCAACCAGGCTCGCCCGCTCGAGAATGTTCCGCAGTTCGCGGATGTTCCCGGGGAAGTCCATCTCGTGCAGGGCCTTGAAGGCAACGGGCGTCAGCCGCTTGCCCCTGGCGGAACGCAGCCGGCTCAGCAGGGCCTGGACCAGCAGCGGCAGGTCATCCCTGCGCTGGCGCAGGGCGGGCAACGGGATCGGAAATACGCTGATGCGGAAATAGAGATCGAGCCGGAACTCGCCGGCCGCGACCTGCGCCTTGAGATCCCGATGGGTCGCGCAGACCAGGCGGAAGTCCGCCTCCTGCGCCGCCGTGCTGCCGACGCGCCGGAACCGCCCCGTCTCCAGCAGGCGCAATAGCTTGACCTGCATGGACATCGGGATGTCGCCGACCTCGTCCAGGAACAGAGTTCCCCCGCGCGCGGATTCAACCAGCCCGGTCTTCAGCGACGTGGCCCCGGTAAACGCGCCCTTTTCATGCCCGAACAGTTCGCTTTCGAACAGGGATTCCGTGAGCCCCGCACACTCCACCGGCACGAACGGGCCGTCAGCGCGGGGGCTGGCCTCGTGGATCGCCTGGGCGACCATTTCCTTGCCGGTGCCGGTTTCCCCCAGCAGCAGGACGGCCACCTCACTGGGTGCGGCCCGCTGCATCAATTCCAGCATGCGGAGAAACGGCGGTGACCGTCCGACCATGCGATCGACACTGGGCTGCGGGCTGGCCAACCGGGTCTGGTGCATGATCTCCAGGATGTAGCGCAGGTTGCCGTCGGCCCCCGCAACCGGTCGGGTCTCGACGTCCACGTGCTCCTCCCCATGCGGCGTGTGATGCACGTGCATCACGCGGGTCACCTGCCCGGATGCCACGGTCGCGCGCAGCGGACACTCCTCCCCAGCCTGGTCACAGGGCACGTCATAACCATGCGAGACCTGAAAACAGCGCCGGCGCCCGGTCACCGGCGTGTCCCCAAAGATCTTCCTGTAAGCCGCGTTGGCCGCCAGGATCTGATAGTCCAGGCCCAGCAGGACCGCTGGTTCCTGGTAGACATCCAGCAGGGCGACCGCCTCGGGAGCGATACCGCCTGCCGCCTCGTACTCTTCCTTCACGTCACTTCACCTGCCATTTTTGACAGTCCAAGCTTACCAGCACGCGGGCACCCCGGCAGCATGCCGCGGCGTTCCCGGCAACGGTGGGTGCGCCCGAACCCGGCCACACAGCCCGCGGAGCTTCCGGGCACAACCGGACCCGGGCGGGGGTGCCACCTCCACCGAACAGGCACTACACTGAGGCATGGACCGCCAGGAATTGATCGATGCGCTGAATCGGGGGCGCGCGGAGCAGCACCGCTTCGAGGGTCTCGAGTACGCCCGCCTGACGGAAACGGTCAGCGGCCATCCCAGGGGCAGCGTGGTCCTGCCCGATGGGCTCGTGATCCCGGGCTACCCATCGATCGCCCGTATTCACTCGCTCTCCGCCGGGCTGCGCGAGCAGTTCCATGGCCACTTCTGGGCAGAAGAAAAGATCGACGGCTACAACGTCCGTATCCTGCGCCACGAGGGCCGCGTATACGCCTTCAGCCGTGGCGGCTTCGTCTGCGCGTTCAGCACCGACCGTCTGCCCGATCTCCTGCCGCTGTCGATCTTCGATGCCGAGCCGAACCTGGTGCTATGCGCCGAGATCGCCGGACCGGACAACCCCTACCTCGAGGGGTCTCCACCGCACATCGAACACGATGTCCAGCTCTTCGTGTTCGACATGATGCGCGCGGGCCGGCCCGGATTCCTCCCACAGAACGAGAAGATGCGCCTGTTCGAACGGCACGGACTGCCGGCCACGCGCATCTTCGGACGCTTCCGCCCCGCGGACACGGAGGCCCTGCGCGCCCTGATCCTGCAGCTGGACAGCGAGGGCGCGGAGGGGCTCGTGCTGAAGGCCGAACTCGACGATACCCGCGCCAAGTACGTGACCGGGCGCTCCAACGTCACCGACATCCACGTCTGCAGCGGACAACTGCTGGACCTGCCTCCAGAGTACTTCACCAACCGCCTGATGCGCCTGGCCCTGTTCGTGACCGAACACGGCCAGCAGGGTGACCCGGAACTGGAGCGCAGCCTGGGGCACGCGTTCCTCTCGGGGCTGGACCGGGCCGTGGAACGGAGCCGCGACAGCGGGCGTGTGGGCCACCTCTATCGCTGCCGCTTCCGGGAACGCCGCAACGCGATGCACTTCATCGCGCACATGGCAGCCACCGGGGGGCAGCGCGTACGGATAGCCCCCGGCACGCCGCAGGAGGAGGAGGGCTACTGGGTGGTCGCGTTCGAGCGCGTCTTCGATCGCATGACCGGCACACTGTCCACCGCCCTGTCGGGGGCGGTCCAGTTCGACTGAGCGAGGCTTCCTCTCCGGGTCAGTCGCCCGCACCCCTGGCGGAATCGGCCTCGGCCAGGTTCTCCATGACCCGGCGCAGGTAGCCGGCCGTGACCAGCTTGATCCCCATCCGGTTACCGAGATTGCGCATCCCCTGGTCGGCACTGGCCAGCTCGGCGTCCAACTCCAGCGCCAGCAGCACTGCATCGACATCCTCGCGGGAATCCACGAGACCCTTGCGCATCGCCTCCCGGAAACGTTCACGCAGCTGGGTGATGATCTCGGGGGGCATGTCCGCGGCCGCCCCCGCGCGCTTGGTGTGTTCTTCGGCAATGCGCAGGCCGCGGTCGATCCGGCGCCGGACCTCGTCGATGAACTCGTAGAGGATGTCGCTGGGGATGGTCAGCGTGAACCGGCGCGGCGAACGGATCCAGACCACGGTCTCGAAATCCGCGGCGAGTTCCTCGAGGTCCCGCATGCTGCGAAACTCCTCGTATACCGACAGCGGCATGTAGAACTCCGCCGGACAGCGTTGTGCCAGGCGCAGGAAGGTGTGCAGCCCTTCTCCGGGATCCTCGCCGAATTGACCGAACACGTGGGGATTGGTGAAGACGCTGGTATCCAGAACGAAGCGGCGCATCGGTGCATCCTGCCAGTGGACTGCGTTAGCGCCATCATGGTCGGAGCCATCCGGACCCGTCAACTCACGGGTGGATCAGCACTCCTGGCGGGCGTACCCTCGCAACCCTGCCTGCCCGTGATGGTCCATTCAACGGGGCAGAGACGAAAGAGGCCAGGCATGCGCGGGATCGAACACATTCCATGGCTGTACGACGCGCTGATGAGCGTAATGGACGTCACCGGCTTCTCACGCTGGCGGCGAAAACTGGTGGGCGCGGCCGAGAACCGGATCCTGGAGGTCGGCTGCGGCACCGGGCGCAACCTGCCCCTTTACCCGGCCGGCAGCGAGGTGATCGCGCTGGACCCCGACCTGGGCGCACTGCGCCGGGCCCGCCGCCGGTCGCCACACACACTGCTGGTGGCCGCCCGGGCCGAGGCGCTGCCGTTTCCACCGGATCACTTCCAAACGGTAGTCAGCGGCCTGGTCTTCTGTAGCGTGCGCGACCCGGACGCTGGACTCGCGGAGATCCGGCGGGTCCTCCACCCCGGGGGCCAACTGCGCATGATCGAACACGTCCGCCACACCCACCCCACCCTCGCCCGGATGCAGGACGGCGTCCAACCCGCATGGACCTGGGTCACCGGCGGCTGCCATCCAAACCGGGACACCGAGGCCACGGTCGAGAGCGCCGGCTTTACGATCGATCCCGAGGACCGCGTGGCTCGGGGGGTAATGCGCCGGTTTTCGGCCCGCATCACCCCGTCCCCGGACCCTCAGCCCTGATTCGGGGTCAGGGCGCACCTCCCATCAGCAGCAGCGCGCCCAGATCGTTGCCGTTCACCACCAGCCTGCCCTGGCTGTCCCCCTCCACCCGGAAGACATGCAGGACCTCGCCCTCCTCCGTGGATCGCTTCTCGCTCGCCAGCTTGAGGATCGTCGCGATACCGATGATCTGCTGGCGCGCCTCCTCGCTGCCGCTGAAGGCGAGCGCATATTCCACCACGGTGTCCAGACCCCGGATCTCCATCTCCGCCGCACCGCGGAGCACGCCCGGCTCCGGGTCGCCGCCCTGCTCCGCATGGGCATGACCCTTGAACCGCAGGCCGGCGATCGGCAGGTCGATCACGATCTCGTTGATGTCCAGCCGGGTGGCGTTCTCCAGCAGCGCCAGGAAGATCGCCTCCACCCCGGCGCCCATTTCGCCGCTGACCAGGGCCTCGTCCGCCAGCGTACCGGCCGGCAGGTTTGAGGCAGTCAGATCCACCGAGACCGCGCGCGGAAACAGGTCCTCGGGAATCGGATTCATGCCCGCCGTATCGCCCGAGAGGCCCTGGTGACGGTAGGACAGGGACAGGTCCGGCGTGCGCGAATCGAGAGCGCTCAATCCAAATCCGAAATCGATGCTGTCGACCCCGAACGGCGTTGTCTCAACTCCGCCGGCAGCGGCCATGATGCCCGAGACGCCGCTGACGGACAGGCCCAGACCGACACCCCCGAGGATCTCACGCGAAAATCCGAGCATCTCCGCCTCGGCGACCTCCTCCGACAGCATCGAGAGCATGCCCAGCCGCAGCAGGGTGATCGGGGCGACTCGGTCCATGCGCAGATCGATCCCGAAGGAATCGACATCGATGGCGCTGTCCGCGTCGTGGAAATGCCAGCCGCTGGCCTGGAAACTGCCGCGGAGATCACGCAGCAGCGAAGCCGCTTCGGACGGTATCAATCCGGTGTCGAGCGCTGCGGAACGCAGCTCCATCTGTCCTGCGCCGCCTGGACCCGCTACGGCCAGATCCCGGAGCTCCAGGCGGGTCTGTACGCCGCCAATCGCGGCGAGCAGATCCCTGAGCAACGCCTCTGGATCCTCAGGCACCAGGGCGTTCGGGTCCACCGCCCGCTCTGTGAGCGCGGTCAGCCGGAGCAGATCCATTTCTGCATAGTCGGCGCCCATATGCAGCGAGCCGAGGCGCGCCATCAGTGTGCCTTCGAGGCTCTCGACTACCATGTCTTCCAGCGCCAGCCGCAGAGGTCCACTGACCACGCCAGGCTCCGATTCCTCCAGATCCAGTGTTACGGCCAGCCGCTCCGCCGACAGGCTTCCCGGCAGTTCCGAGTCCGGGGGCAGATCGCCGCCGGTCCCGTTCCCGTTTTCTTCGCGGTAACGCTGCACCGCCTCGGAATCGAGCCGCAGACCCAGGCCCTGCAGGCGCAGGTCCGCCTTTAGCATGCTCCCGAGATCCGCCGCCCACAGCCCCCTCAGGGAGCGCTCGTCGGTGGTCATCACACCCACCACCTCGCCATCCTGGTCGCGCAGCCAGGCACTCTCGGGCAGTTCCCAGACGACCGCCCAGCGATCCTCCGCGACCGGCTCCAGGATCGCGGCGAGGGTGCCGAGATCAAGGACGAGGGGACTCGGCACCTCCTGCGACGCACCCGGGGCACGGATGGAAACGGCGGGCATCACAAGGCGAATGATGCCGCTCGCGGATTCCAGAACCTCCAGATCGCCGTCCAGGTGCAACAGGGAATCCGGCGCCGAAAACGCCTCCAGCCAGGCCTCACGAACCTTCGCGGCGCGTTCCGAGAGGCCTGAAGACCGGACCGGAACGGCCCTGGATCCATCCTGCTCCGGCAACGCCACGAGGGGATCCGACGGCATCCACTGTGCCAGGACATCGCCCGGCCCCTGGGCCGCTGACGATGCGGCTGCTCCGGCACCAGCGCCCATCGACAGCGCCAACACGCAGAGCACCAGCACGGCGGGTCCGATTCCCGATCGAGTCTTCATGTGTCCATTCTCCTGTTCCTTGCGAAGAATCCCGCGGTGGCGGGAAGTCATGCCCGCGGGCGGGAGCCTCAGGGGTCGTGAAAGCTGAAGGTCCCGGCGCCCTGCTCCCGCTTCAGTGTCAGTTTCACCAACACAGTGCGATTCTCCTGAAAAAGCGCCTGGATCTGATCGGGATCGAGCACGATGGCACCAATATCCGCATCGCCATAAGTCTTGTAGCCAACGTCCCGACTGTTCAGTTCGGGGTAGGCGGTGATGCTGACATGCAGACGGTCATCGGGCCGATCGAACAGGCGGTAAAGCTCGCGGCAGTTGACCAGCAGGGAGCGGTAGGCGGGGTTACCCTTGTACACGTGTACATTGGTGACCACCGCCTCCTGGAAATCGCGAGTGAGACGGCGTGCGCGCCGGCCGTGATCGTCGTTGGCGTAGAACTCGACCAGGTAATCCCGGACCGGACGTCCATATTGATCATGGACCGCAAACACGGTGTTCTGGTAACCGTGATAGTGAGCCCGGCGACCGCTATTCCTGCGTGCCATCACCGCGCGGTTCGCGGTCTCCAGGCGTTCGCACCACGCGGCAAAGCCGGCGTCGTCGACCGTCAGCGCCTCGAGCATCGCCGGCAGGGTCTCGGCGTTTCGCGGCCCGGAACCCTTGGCGCAGATGCTGCTGTGATCCTCCTCGTCCATGACCCCGAAGGCCACCCGATCCGTGGGTTCGCTGCGCCACCGGTACAGGGGCCGCATCGGATCGGCCACGAAGTCCACATCCAGGCGGACGGCTGCGAGATTGGCGGTGGAAACGCGCACCGTACCGTCCGTCCCAGGCCTGTTCGCGATCGCCGATATGCCGGTGTAGCCAGCGTTGCCGGTCAGCACGGTGCAGAGGATCCGGCCGGGACCGTACCAGGTCTCCGGGGCGAACCAGTCACGCTCGGCAAGCCTGAACGAATAGTCGCTGGCCAACTCCAGGCCCTTGAGAATATATCTGCCGGTCTCGAACAGTTGGGTGCCGCGCCAACCCTTGGTCGCCCTACCGACCATGCTGCGCCCGGTATGGGCCAGCGGGGAACCGAAATTCGCCGGGGCCAGCATCAGCAGCCGCTTCACGGGCACCGTTTCGGGGGTGTAATGGCGGATGAACCAGTCGCGGACCACCAATCCGCCGGTGCTGTGCACGATGACATCGACGCTGCCTGGCTCGGTGGGGAGTTTCCGCTCCAGCCAGGATCGCTGCATGGCCTCGACCAAGTCGTCAAAGGTCACCTCGTCATCCAGGGAGACATAATCCCCGATGTGAATATCCTCCACCGGTTGGTCCAGCCCCTGCTCCCGCAGGCGGCGCACCAGCGGGCGAAATGACTTGTAATTGTCGCTCCAGCCGTGAATGATGACCAGCATCCCTACCCTCCAAAAGCTGTAGTTTTTGCGCCTACTGTCGGTGCACTGGCGCAAACAGATTTCAAATCCGTCCCGACTGAGCTCGGTCCCGACTGAGCTCGGCCCTCACCCTCAGCCAGGCACAGGACCCGACCCGGCGGCTGCAGCCCCGCGACTGTGTCGGCCAGAAATGCGCTCGGGCCCGTCCCGTAGACGTACTCTTCGGTGGCGTAACGCGGGTCCCAGACCATGTGTCCCGCTCCAACCCGTTGCCGCGGCCTCGCCTTTGCCCTACATTGGCGCGCCTTACAGTATCGGCTGATATACCGAAAATCCCATGAGCGAAGTCACCACGGCACTGCGCATGCGTCTCACCCATGTGGTCGAGGCCCACCTGACCCAGCGCCTGATCATAGCCCTGATCCTGCTGAACGCGCTGACGCTGGGACTCGAGACCTCGAGCACGGTCATGGCCTTCGCGGGCCCGGTGATCAATGTCGCCGACAGGCTGATCCTCGCAGTCTTCACCATCGAGGTGCTGGCCAAGATGTTCGCCTACGGCCTGCGCTTCTGGCGCAATCCCTGGCACGTGTTCGATTTCTTCGTCGTCGGCATCGCGCTGATCCCCGGCACCGGACCATTCTCGGTGCTGCGGGTGCTGCGTCTGCTGCGCCTGGTGTCGATGGTGCCGAAGCTCCGCTTCATCGTCGAGGCCCTGCTCCGGGCGATCCCGGGGATCGCGTCCATTCTGGGCTTGCTGGTCCTGGTGTTCTACGTCTTCGCGATCATCGCCACCGGCCTGTTCCGGGACAGTCACCCGGAGTGGTTCGGCACCCTGGGCGCGTCGATGTACACCCTCTTCCAGGTAATGACGCTGGAGAGCTGGTCGATGGGCATCTCGCGCCCGGTGATGGAGGAACACCCCTGGGCCTGGGCCTTCTTCGTCCCCTTCATTCTCGTGGCGACCTTCACCGTGCTGAACCTCTTCATCGCCATCATCGTCGACGCGATGCAGCGCATGCACGAACACCAGGTGGCAGTGGAAGAACAGACCATCACCCACGTGGTGCACGAGGAGAACGCCAGCCTCCACGTGGAGCTCTCGGAACTGCGCGAACAGACCCGGATGCTCCAGGAACGCCTGATCCGCATGCAGACCCTGCTCGAGAAGCGGTCGAACGAATGACTACCGGGCCGTCCCGCCCGGCCCCGCCGCACTGGCCCCGAATCGCAGCATCGTGGACCAGATTCCGGAAGCCCATCACGCCGCCCAGCAGCTATTTGGAGTGCGGGAGCTTGCTCCCGCTATTCGACGCCGGGGATAACCCAGCTCCGCAGAGCGGCGGCAAGCCGCCGCACTCCATAGGCGGATTCCGCTTTCATCATTCGGGGTGGCGCGCTCCGAGGCCATCAGAGTCAGGGCGGAAGAGGCCGCAGGCCCACCCCGCCGCGCGGACTGATGCCCGCCTTCAGGACTCGGCGAGCACCTTGAGGTGGGCGACGACGCTGCGCCCCAGGGCGGACAGGGCGTAACCACCCTCCAGCACCGACACGAGGCGACCGTCGCAATGGCGCTTGGCGATGTCGTGCAACTGCTGGGTGAACCACTCGTAATCCGCCTCCACCAGCCGGAAGTTGGCCATGTCGTCCTCCAGGTGCCCATCGAAACCGGCGGAAACCATGATCAGTTCGGGCTGGAAGGCCTCCAGCGCCGGAAGGCAGCGCTCCGCCACCACGCTGCGCAGGGCCGCGCCGTCCGTATCCCGGGGCATCGGCAGGTTGAGGATGTTGTCGCTGCGCGTATCGGCGCCGGTGTTGGGATAGAAGGGGTGCTGAAAGCTGGAGCAGAAGAGCACCCGCGCATCGTCCCGGAAGATATCCTCGGTGCCATTGCCGTGATGCACGTCGAAGTCGACGATGGCCACCCGTGACAGTCCGTGCGCCTCCAGCGCATGGGCCGCGCCAACCGCGACGTTGTTGAACAGACAGAAGCCCATGCCGTAGTCGCGACCGGCATGGTGGCCGGGCGGCCGTACGGCGCAGAAGGCCGTGTGCGTGGAGTGTGCCAGCACGAGGTCGACACCCAGCACCGCGGCCCCCGCGGCCCGCTGCGCCGCCCTCAGACTGTGTTCCCCGACATAGGTATCGCCGCCGTCCAGGGTCACCCAGCGCCCGGGCTCGGGAACCCCCGCCTCCAGGGCATCCACGTACTCGGCGTCGTGAACCCGCAGCAACTGCTCTCGGGTGACCAATGGTGCCTCCCAGTGCCGCAGCCAGGGCTCGATGCCGGAGGCGATGAGCTGGTCATCGATCGCGGCCAGCCGCTCCGGACACTCCGGGTGTTCCGAGGGCGCGCGGTGCAGCGCGCAATCCGGGTGGGAGATGAAGAAGGTTTTCATGTCTGAAGCCCCTGGAAGCGCGGCCCGCGCTGCGAACCCGTACCTGGGCCTCGACCGGACCGCTTCATTGACTATTAGAGCAGGACCCGATACACAAGTCTTATTGCACTGCCGCAAAACCCTCGACGGCATGGAGCACCACGCATGGGTCCGCACTACCTGAACCGCATCCTCTCCGCCCGCAGCATCGCGCTCATCGGCGCCAGCAATCAGCCGGGAAGCGTTGGCTCCACGATCCTCCAGAACCTGCTCGCGATGGGCTTCGAGGGTGAGCTTTACCCGGTCAACCCCAAGTACAAAAAGGTGCATGGGCGCAAGAGCCATCCCAGCGTAGGCGCGATCGGGAGGAACATCGATCTGGCGATCATCGCCACCCCGGCCGACACCATCCCGGACATCATTCGGGAGTGCGGCAAGGCCGACGTGCAGGGCGCCGTCGTGATGTCCGCAGGCTTCGGCGAGGAAGGTCCCGACGGGACCCGACTGCAGGACCGGATGCGCGAGGCCGCACGCGAATCCGGCCTGCGCATCATCGGCCCCAACTGCCTGGGCATCATGCGCCCGTCCCGCAAGATCAACGCCACCTTCAGCCGCAACAGGGCCATTCCCGGCCATCTGGCGCTGGTGTCGCAGTCCGGCGCCATCTGCTCCGCCATCCTCGACTGGGCGGAGGATCAGCGCATCGGGTTTTCCCTGGTCGCCTCGCTGGGCGACGCCGCCGACGTGGACTTCGGAGACCTGCTGGATTTCCTGGCCCTGGACCCGGAGACACGCAGCATCCTCCTGTACGTGGAGGGGATCCGCAACGCACGCGGATTCATGAGCGGCCTGCGCGCGGCGGCGCGGATGAAGCCGGTCATCGTGATCAAATCCGGCCGCCATCTCGAGGGCTCGCGCGCGGCGATGTCCCACACCGGAGCACTGGTTGGTGCCGACGACGTCTTCGACGCGGCGCTGGAGCGGGCGGGCGCGGTGCGGGCACAGACGGTGCAACAGATGTTCTCGGCCGCGAGCATCCTCTCCAGCGGCGCGCGGGCGCGCGGCAACCGGCTTGCGATCGTGACCAACGCCGGCGGCCCGGGGGTGATGGCCACCGACCGGGCGGTGGAACTGGACCTGGCGGTCCCCGAACTGCACGCAGATACCCTGAAGCGTCTGGATGCCGCACTGCCGCCGCACTGGTCGCACGGCAACCCCGTGGATCTGCTCGGCGACGCGGATGCCGGCCGTTATGAGACCGCAATGGCGGCTTGCCTGGAGGATCCAGGGGTCGACGGGGTACTGGCGATGCTGACCCCCCAGGCCATGACCGATGCCGATGCCGCCGCGGAGGTCGTGATCCGCAGCGCGGGCCGCGGGCGGGACAGCAAGCCCGTCATGGCCTGCTGGATGGGCGGCAAGCAGGTGGAGAAGGCCCGCGCGCGCTTCATCGCGGAGAGGTTGCCGAGCTTCATCACCCCGGAGGCCTCGGTGGAGGCCTTCGCCTACCTGACCGCGCACCAGCGCAACCAGCGCCTGCTGCTGCAGGTTCCGGGCCCCCTCAGTGACCGCAGCCCGGCTGATGTCGAGGGCGCGCGCATGATCATCGAGGGCGCCCTCGGCGAGGGCCGCCGGTCACTGGGGACCATGGAGTCCAAGGCGGTGCTTGCGGCCTTCCGCATCCCGGTCACCCAGACCGTACAGGCGCACAGCGCCAGCGAGGCTCTGGTCGCCGCCAGCACGCTGGGCTATCCACTGGCGATGAAGATCGCCTCCCCCGACATCACCCACAAGTCCGACGTCGGCGGAGTGCGCCTGAACATCACCACCGCCGAGTCGGTACGCAAGAGCTTCCAGGCCATGATGCAGGAGGCGGCCGAGGCCCGACCGGGGGCGCGCCTGGAGGGTGTGACCCTGGAGCGCATGTACCGCAGCCATTACGGCCGCGAACTGATGGTCGGGGTGCTGCGCGACCCGGTCTTCGGGCCGGTGATCAGCTTCGGCTCGGGGGGTACCTCGGTGGAGGTGCTGCAGGATCGCGCGGTCGCCCTGCCGCCGCTGAACGAGACCATCATCCGCGGCATGATCGGCCGCACCCGTGTGGCGCGACTGCTGCAGCGCTTCCGGCACATGCCGCCGGTGGACGTGGCTGCCCTGGAGCAGGTGCTGCTGCGCATCTCCGAGATGGTCTGCGAACTGCCCGAGGTCATCGAACTCGACATCAACCCGTTGATCGTCGACGAGAACGGGTTGGCCGCGGTGGACGCCCGCATCATGGTGGATTTTCCCAAGAGCACCGCGGATCGTTACGGGCACATGGCGATCCACCCCTACCCGGGGCACCTGGTCGAGGAATGGCCGATGCCCGACGGCATCACGCTCACGGTGCGCCCGATCCGGCCCGAGGATGCCCAGATCGAGCAGGCCTTCGTCCGCAGCCTCTCCGACGAATCGCGCTACTTCCGCTTCATGCAGGCGGTGCACGAGCTCACCCAGGAAATGCTGGTCCGCTTCACCCAGATCGACTACGACCGGGAAATGGCGCTGATCGCGGTGGTAGAACCCGATCCGGGCGTGGAGACACAGGTCGCCGTGGCCCGCTACACCGCCAACCCCGACAAGCGCAGCTGCGAGTTCGCGATCGTGGTCGCCGACGACTGGCAGGGGCGCGGCATCGGCACCCACCTGATGCAAAACCTGATGCGGGTGGCCAAGTCCCGCGGCATCAGCCTGATGGAGGGCGAGATCATGGCCGGCAATGCCCACATGCGGGCCTTGATGCGCCGGCTGGGCTTCAAGGTCCGGGCGAATCCGGATGACGAGGGGGTGGTCCAGGCCATCCGAGAGCTGTGACGCTCCCCCCTTCAGGACCTGATAACCCCCGGCCCCGGTGCGGGTCCCCGCGGCAGGAGTGAGGAGAGCATCCAGGCAGCGAACACGAAGATGCTGGAGGTGATCAGGCAGCCGATCAGTCCATGGGTCATGAAGATCCATCCGGAGAGCACGGTGCCGACCAGCCTTCCGCCGGCGTTCGCCATGTAGTAGAAGCCCACCTTCATCGCGACCCGGTCGGACTCGGCGTAGTCCAGGATCAGGAAGGAGTGCACCGCGGAGTTGATCGCGAAAACCACCCCGAACACGCCGAGGCCGACGATGAGCACCAACCCCGGATCGAGCCCGGTCTCCAGGGCGATCACGATGCCAACCGGGATCAGCATCAGCACCAGCGCCCATACCCTGGCGGTCAGGCCGGTCGGGTCCAGACCCTTGCGCGCGATCAGGGTCGGGACGGCCGCCTGCACGATGCCATAGCCGATGATCCAGAGGGCCAGGAAGGCCCCCACCTGCAGGTGGTTCCAACCGAGGGTCGCGGACAGGAACACCGGCAACGCGACCACGAACCAGACATCACGCGCCCCGAACAGGAAGAAGCGCGCCGCCGACAGGACGTTGATCGCGGGGCTGTTGGCGAACATCTGGGTAAACTTCGGCTTGCCGCCGACCCGGCCCAGACCACGCGGCAACCCCGGCACGGCCAGGCTGAGGCTCAGCACCAGCAACCCCGCCAGCAGCACCAGCGCCGTCTGGAAGCCGACCGTGTACAGGAGCACCGCGCCGACGAAGAAGCCCAGGCCCTTGAGCGCGTTCTTCGAACCCGTCAGCCAGGCCACCCAGCGGAACAGCCGGCCCTGCACGTCCCCCGCGACCAGTTTCACGCCGGACTTCGCGCTCATCTTGTTCAGGTCCTTGGCGATCCCGGACAGCGCCTGCGCGAACATCACGTAGGCCACCGACAGCCAGGCCTCCGGCACCGTCAGCATCAGCAGCGCGCCGATCTGCAGCAGCGTGCCCGACACCAGCGTCGTGTTCAGCCCCAGCCGCGCCGCGAGCCAGCCGCCCGTCAGGTTGGTCACGATCCCGAAGAACTCGTAGAACAGGAATAGCAGCGCGATCTCCAGCGCGCTGTAGCCCAACTGGTGGAAGTACAGCACCACCAGCATTCGGATCGCGCCATCGGTGATCGTGAACGCCCAGTAGTTCGCGGTGATGCGCGCGTAGGCGGCCAGACCGAGCGTCGGCGGGTTCATCGTGGACGACCACGCGGTGTCGCACATGCCGAAGCGGGCGGGTGGGGTCCGGGCACGCTCAAGCCGTCCGTGGGCGCTCGACGGCGGCCATCCATGGCCGCCGACGGCCCGGACCCCACCCGCCCGCTCCGGCTCCCGAGAGCTGTCGAAGCACGCACGTCAGTTCAGCACCCAGAAGGCGTGGTTCAGTACTCCCGCGAAACCGACCCAGGCCAGGTAGGGGAGCAGCAGCGCGCCCGCGATACGATCCAGGCGCCAGAACAGCACGATGGCGACCAGGATGACGACCCACAGCACCACGATCTCGAACAGGGCCAACCCGATCTGCTGGAAACCGAAGAAGAGGATGGACCAGAGCAGATTCAGGGCCAGCTGGACCAGGAACACGCCGAGCGCCCAGGGCGCACCTTTGAATCCGTACACCCGCCAGACGCGCCAGGCGGCGTAGGCCATCATCACGTAGAGGATCGTCCACACCGGGCCGAACACGGCATTCGGCGGCGCGAACGCGGGCTGAGTCAGCTGCGGATACCAGTCACCCACCGAACCGCGTGTGACCATGCCGCCGATCACGGCTACGACCAGCACGAGTGCAAGCCAGCGGATCAAGCCGCCGAGGTCCTGCCAGGAAGTGCGTCCGTTCTCGTTCATCGTTTCCGCCTCGCGCCGGGTTCGCCGCATGCGCTGAATCTTACCGTGAAAGTTTTGTAGGTCGGGTTACTGTGAAAGTCACGGCCACGCCCGCCGCCATGCCCCCGCTTATGGAGTGCGGGAGCTTGCTCCCGCTATTCGGTGACGGGGAGACCCCCAAAGCGGCGGCAAGCCGCCGCACTCCATAGGCGCTTGTGCTTTCATCATTCGGGG
>Ga0209498_1000544_pt1 | contig 23332 bp, 17 predicted proteins | sample WalLakDeSediment_FD_184131 | JGI IMG/M metagenome (GOLD analysis project Ga0209498, IMG submission 184131) | Lake sediment microbial communities from Walker lake, Nevada to study Microbial Dark Matter (Phase II) - Walker Lake 11/02/13 Deep... | ecosystem: Environmental > Aquatic > Freshwater >...
TACTATCTGGTTATTATTTGCAGGATTTGTAATATAATTTCTAACAAATTCCTGTGGAATCAAATCATTTATGTTGCTGCCCGCACCAAACAACCACCAGATATTACTATTAAGGACTAAATCACCCTGTTCTAATCTTTCACGACTATCTGCACCCGATGCTAAATCCTCAATAGTCAGGATTCTTCCGCCATTTGCACCATTGTATTCAGTAATAATACTATTATAATATTTACCGCCGGCATTATCTCTGAAAATTATTGATTCTGCACCATCACCCTGCGGTGTTGCTGTTTCACCAGGTCCTATGTATGTAACGTTATATATGATTGGAATTGCAAATGGTAGTCCATCTTCAGGTACTGTTCCACCATCATGCTCGCCAATTCTTCCACCACCATCAAACGGATCGTGAATAGCGAACCAGAACTGATTTTTTGCAGTCCATCCTTCATCATAATCAAAAGAATCGTCGCCCGGGAAAGCTGAGACGAGATATCTTGAATTAACGGTACCACCGAACCATTCAAAACTGTCATCAACATTGGCAAATACTTCTATAAACTCGATAGTGGTTCCTCTTCCCACACCACCCATAGTTAAACCGTTGATTTCATTTCCTGCACCGATTTCTGCACCACCATGGCGAATTGAAACAAATCGCATAATACCTGAATTATCATCGTCATCAGGTGTAGCACCACCACCATATAAACCTCTGGGTTCAGTTGAAGGTATACCTTCAATTTGTCCTGTTCCCGATGTAGTGTTAACAGATGCTTTACCTAATATTAGAACACCGCCCCATAATCCTTTATCAGCAAAAGTTAAATCATCAGGATCATTAACATCATCAATTTCACCAGTAAAGATGATAGGGTTTTCAGCTGTTCCTTCAGCAAATATTAGTCCGCCTTGCGATATTATTAATGCACTTGCATTATCACCTGTAGTAGGAGCTGCTTTCCCTTTGATTACTGTTCCTTCTTCTATGTTTAAAATAGAACCTTGCTCAACAAAAACAAATCCATCTAAAAGATAAATGTTATTTGCTGTCATATTGTAAGGTGTGCCTGGTGAAATATCACCATCCTTTACAGTAATTATAGTTTGTGCAATACTAACTGATGATAGTACTGCAATTATGAAAAATAGTTTAAGTGAACGTGTCATATTGACTCCTATATTATTTATTAATGAATGAATTAATTAAAAGTTATAACCTAAACCAATCGATAGCGAAGTACCGGTTGTAAACTCTGAACGAATATATTCTGCACCCTTAAACTCGTGTGTTAACCTGTACGGAGAGTTTAAGAGGTTTTTAATTGCAACCCTCATATTAAAATTTGATAGAATTATCTGTGAAAATGTTAAATCCAGCATTGGACGCGATCGTTCAAATACATCGGGGGTACCTCCTATACTAATTTCTGCAAGTCTGTCCCCGAACACATTATAAAAGAGTGATACGTTTGTTCCGCTATTCAGGTTATCATATCCCAATTCAAGGTTCAGAATGAAGGGTGATTGACCCTGAAGCTGTCTGGTGGCTTCAGCATTAGGATCCAAATTTCTAATCACTTCAAGTTCGCCTTCAGGAATTGATACTACAGATTCAATTAGTGATAAATTAGCGCCTAATGAAAAATTACTTAGTATTCCTGATACTTCGTCCAATCGTTTTCTTGCCTCTATTTCTACTCCGTAAACATTAGCTTTGTCAATATTATCGTAAAATACTTCTCCACCTTCCGAAGCGAAAAGTACATTTATAACCCTTTCAATCGGATTTTTTAAGTACTTGTAAAATCCGCTGACTGCAATAATTTCACCCGGTCTTAAAAACCATTCCCATCGTAAATCATAATTATCAATCAATGTCCTCTGTAAATCAGGATTACCGATGAATATAAAATCAGCGGCAAAATTAAAGTTTGCATAAGGAGCTTTTTCTCTAAAGTTTGGTCTGGCTAGTGTTTTACCGTAAGAAGTTCTGATATTCATATTCTCTGAAAGCTGGTAGATAAGATTTAAGGATGGTAGCAGGTCTTTATCATCTAGAAAACCTTTTTGATCTTTACCATAAACATCCATTTTGGTTATCTCATATCTGGCTCCGCCAATAAACCTTAAACTTCTCAGAATTGGTAATTCAAGCATAGCGTAAATGGCAGAAACTTTTTCATACCCATTATAATTTCCTCCTCTTGGATCAGGTGTATCTGATATTGTGTTTGCAAAAACATATCTGCTTCGTGTAGAATCATATCTTAGAATTCCAACGTTTTCATAAGAAAAAAAGAAATCTGCATCACCCTCATAACGCGGCGCACCTAAGGAAACCTCACCAAGTTGATATTCAAAACGTCTTTCAGTAAAATCTCTTTCTTTTTCATTAAATGCCCCACCAAACTTGAATTTTGCCTGCTGGTTATCCCAGACTTTTACCGGTAAAGACAAATCGAGCAATACTCCTTTACTATCTTCATCCATATTTCTCCAATATCTTGCAGGAAGCGGGTAGGTCGATCTTGTTATGCTGTAATTTAATGTTTCGTTGTTGACATGATTTGTAAAGTACCTAACATCAGGTTCATCCTGAGTGGTAGATGCAATTGAACCTGACCAATTAATTCCTAAACCTAAAAGATCGTCAAAAACATGTTTACCATGTATCTGATAAGATTGAAGACTTCGTTCAGTATAGCTTAGAACTCTGGTTTGCAAGATTACATTTGGATTATCATTAAACTGCTCAAGCCAGCGACCATCAAGGTATCTGGTTAATGATTGTCCACTTTGAGTAAAGACAAAATTGGCTCCGATTTCGTGTCTTGTATGAGGTTTAAGATTTAGAGATACTAAACCACCCCAATTAACTTCATCTGTTCCTTGTGAATCATTAAGATATTGTAACTCGGCTAACGACTCGATTGTACTAACATCACCTGTAAGTTTCCATCTGCCGGAAGTACCGTTTTCATAAAAAGCAAATTCCCTGTTGTAAGTGTAACTGCCAATAAAACCAACTGGTATATTAAATAATTCAACTTGATCGCCGATGGTTAGTGAGTAACTCTGATTTATTGGTGCCGTTTTAAATTTAGGACTCATCTCCGGAGCGAATGATTTTGAAACTTCATCCAGAAAGGCAGCCTTCTCATCATCAAACCGAGCACTTGTAGCCGGAGGTATTACAGTGTTTGGATCAGCAACAATAGCAGGAATATCTCTGCTTCCATCATCCATACCAAACCAATCAGTGCTACCTCCACTATAAGTAAGGAAGTTTTCATTAAAAGTTGCAACACTATTATACTGGGTACCAAGTGAGAGTTTTAAAGTAAATTTATCCGGATAACTTTTGGTTCCGATATCAACAATTCCACCTGAAAAATTTCCAGGCTTATCCGGAGTGAAGGATTTTAAAGTAACAATATTTTCTAACATACCGGTTGGTAATAAATCCATATTAAATGATTTCTTGTCAGGATCAGCGCTGGGAAGTTCCACACCATTAAGATGTGTACTTGAATATCTTTCTCCCAATCCTCTAACAAAAACATATTTTCCGCCAACAACTGATGCACCTGTAACTTTGGTCATTGCATCTGCGGCATTACTGCTTCCACTTCTTGTAATCAATTCTTCACTTATGGCGTCGCTAATACTGTTTGATCTTTGTCTTAATTTCAATAAGGATGCTTCATTATTTTCAAGCATTCTGGCAGTTACTATTACCTCTTCAGTTTCAACAGACTCTGGCACCAATGTTAAATCAAATTTTACTGTTTCCCCGGACTTTACATTCACGCCTATAACGGATAATTTTGAATACCCAACCATTGAAGCAATTAAAGTATAAGTTCCTGTCGGAACTGCCTTTATGCTGAATGAACCTGTTAAATCACTTGCGGCACCTAACGTAGTTCCCTCTAAAAATATGTTCACTCCAATAAGTTCTTCGCCGCTTGTAACGTCAACGATTTTTCCAATAACAGTTCCTGTTTCCTGTGCGTAGGAAGAAGAAATCGTAATTGGAATTATCAGTGTCAACATCAGAAGTTTTATAAATTTTTTCATTCTCGATTGCTTAAAGGGTTTTTGCCCAAACTGCGGATTTGATAAAAATCCTTCCATTTCTCTTTCTCTCTCTTTGGTGATTAATTTGGTTAACTTCGACGAGCGAAACTTAGCTTTTCAATGTTAAGAAATTGTTAAGATAGGGTTAAGTGTATGTTAAATTTAAAGAGGGAAAAGAGAGCAAATTGAAAAGAAAAAGCCCCGAATGGTTTTGGGGCTGAAAAGCATTGAGTGTTTTATTCTGTTAAAATCTTAAGGACAAACTTGCAAGTATATTTTGACTGATAATTGATTGTCTGATTGGTTGTATACTTGAACCATAATCTTCTGCTACATGGTCCCAGAATCCATAAACATAAGCAACATTAAATTCCATTGCTCCTTCACCAGATCTGATACCAAGCCCGGCTGTTAAAAATTTTCGGTCAAATTCTGTTGGTGAATCAGCAACAGGATAAGCAATATACATTCCACCAACTCTTGCACTTAGCCCAGTAAAAGGCAGTCTGAATTCTGCACCCATCTTTAAATTAAAAGTTTGAGTATAGGTATCAATTATCTTTTTATTCAATGCGGATTGTTCAGGGACTTCCAGATCGCCGGAGAATTTCATTTGAGTGTAATCGATGTAAGTAATTTCTGCTGTTCCGGTTATTATCCAGAGATTAACATCTGCTGCAACAGAAAATTCATAAGGTGATTGAATTGTGAATTTATTTTCAATCACTGTATCAATCTGTGTAGAGAAACTTGTAGCAAATTGACTGTTTCCTCTAAAGTAATGATTTTGGGTAACTGAGATGACTGAAGGAGTTTTAACCGATCCGCCAATTCCAATAAAGTTAAAGAATCTATAAAGAACACCAATTCTCAAATCATAACCATTAAAAACCCAATCTTTAATATCGTTAATGTAGAATGATTGAAAACCTGCAGTCAAAGGATCAGTTGCAATTGTTCGAATTGAATCAGCATAAGAATTTCTGGAGTCAGACTCAGTAAACTCACCATCACGCAAATAATTACCAACGTTATAATTGAAACTCGCCCCAAAGAAAATATTGTAAGCCAACTCACCAGCAATTCCGAATGACCAGTGATTTATTCCACCTTCCTCCAGAACATAACCTTCCTGGTTAAGATTTCCATTAAAAATTGTACGATCACCAAGATATTCATTACTGCCGGGATCAAATTCCGGATAACTTAATAACAGTTCACGGGGAATATAATTATTGATAGAAGTGAGATCCTGAATCAGCGAACTATTTGTTGAATTGAATCCATTAAACTTCAGAATTCTATTAAAATCTTTCGACCTGTTATATCCAAGAGAAATTGCGAAGTTATTGTCAGCAGTATCGCTAACTAATGGAATTACAAGTCCCAATTGATACAGCACAGTTTCAGTTCTTTTACTTAATAATGAATCATCTATGAAAAATGCCTCATTATTGTATAGATTAGCACCAACTGAAGTGTTTATTGTGAATTTTCTTGTTAAACCTAACGCTGCGGGATTTAACAGAGTTGCCGTATATGTATCATTAAAAACCGAGTTTGAATTCCCCATACTCAGCGCTCGTGCATCGTAAACTTGACCGCTTATAGAAAGCCTTAGTGCATCGCCCATATTGGGTTTAAAGTAGTCTTGGGGGCAAATTGAAGGTGTAAAGGTTATTTGTGAAAGAACAATTAACAAAATAAAAATATTTTTTTTCAACGTTGCGTATTCTGCATTATGAGTAAATACTTTTTTAATTAAGTAAAAATATATGCAAAATAGAACATTTAACAGGGTATAAATTTAGGTCTCGAGACAAATTGAAGACTATCAAATTCATATCGTTTGATTAAAAATAAAAAGCCTCGATATTTTCTACCGAGGCTTAGTGACCCCAAGGGGATTCGAACCCCTATTACCGCCGTGAAAGGGCGAGGTCCTAACCATTAGACGATGGGGCCAAATTTAATTTCGAAATTCGAATTTGAAATTTCGAATTTTATTTGGGTGAGCGATGGGGATTGAACCCACGACCCCCAGGGCCACAACCTGGTGCTCTAACCAACTGAGCTACGCTCACCATCATTGTGTACGCCCGAGTGGACTCGAACCACTAACCTCCAGCTTAGAAGGCTGATGCTCTATCCGATTGAGCTACGGGCGCTCAATTCAAAATATCAAAATTCAATTTTCAAATAACAAATAAAACTCAATCCTCAATATTCAAATAACAAACGATCTGGAATTTTGGATCTGGGAATTATTTGTTATTTGGTGCTTATGATTTGGTATTTTAACCAGTCGGGGCGGCAGGATTCGAACCTGCGACCTCCTGCTCCCAAAGCAGGCGCGATAGCCGGACTACGCTACGCCCCGAAACTTTCAATTTAGAACAAAAATAATACTTATTACCAGTTCGATAATAAGTATCTTAAAAATTGGAAAACAAATATATCTATCGAGTTCTGAAAAAAAAAGTAATTTTCAAGTAAAAATTAAACTCTAAACACGCCTGGAAAGTCCAAATCAATATAGCTTTCACATAGGAGCTTTCTTCGTTAATTTTGCATCGAAATTTCAATTATGTTAATCTCTGAATGAACCTTTCCTGGTATATAGCCAAAAATTTTATTCTTTCAAGAAAAGATTCACGCTTCATTAGTTTGATATCTACTATATCTATAATCGGGATTGCACTGGGTGTTGCAACTCTGGTAATAGCTGTAAGTGTACTAAAGGGATTCGAGCAAACCATTACAAACAAAATAATTGATTTTGATTCGCACATCAAAATTACTTCTTACAGAAGCACATTGCCTGATTATCATCAAATACTTCCCTGGCTGGAGTCAAATTTGGAATCGTTTAAACCTGAGATAACTGCATTTGCTTCGAAACTTGTGATTGTCAGTTATAAAAAGAAGAAAGATGGAATAAATTTAATAGGTATAGATCCAAATACTGAGAAACCATTTTTAGTTAAGAACATTATCGATGGGGAATATAAATTATCAGAAAATGGAATTTTAATCGGGAAAAAACTTGCTCAAAAACTCTTTATTAAAGTTGGTGAAAGAATAACAGTCTTTGCTCTGAGCAATGATCAGATTCCCTCGCCTGAAAATTTACCAAACATCGAGCAGTATATTGTCACTGGAATTTTTGAAAGTGGAATGACTGAATATGATGATAACTATGCTTACACTTCTCTTGAATCAACACAAAAATTATTCGATATAGGAGACAACATTAACGGATACAATATCAAGCTTGGAGATATTTCAAAGATTGACAGCCTCACAACTTTTCTTGGAAAGAGTTTGAGATATCCTCATTCGGTAAGATCAATTTATCAGCTGCATAGAAACATTTTTACCTGGATAGAATTGCAGAAGGAACCAATACCAATTGTACTAGCACTGATAATTCTGGTGGCAGTTTTTAATATTGTTGGTACCTTGCTGATGATTGTTCTTGAAAAGACAAACGCAGTTGGCGTTCTAAAAACTCTTGGTTCAAAACGAAAGCAGATAATAACAATTTTTTTAATTCATGGTGCAATACTTGGTATAGTTGGGATTTTGTTCGGAAGCATTCTTGCATATTTCTTAATGTTCATTCAGGAAAAGTTTGATATTATAACTCTGCCGTCATCGGTTTATTTTATGTCAAGGGTTCCGTTCCTGATAACAGCAGATACATTTGTTCTGATTGGTTCTATAACATTTCTTTTGTGTGTAATCACTTCACTGATACCAAGCTTCATAGCATCACGAATAAAACCAGTAAATGCTTTGAGGTTCAGCTGATGAATTTTGAGACCTTCATTGCAAAGCGTTATTTAGTATCGAAGCATAAAATTAACTTCATAACAATTATTTCCATCATTTCAATTGCCGGAATTACTGTAGGAGTCGCTGCGCTGATTGTTGTGCTTTCCGTCTTCAATGGATTCGGAAGTCTTGTTACAAGCTATTTGATGAGTCTCGATCCACACATAAGAATTACCGCAATATCAAATGAAGGTGAAAAAGAAATAACAAAGCTTGATGAGCTGCTTAAAAATCAGAAAGATATAAAAGCATATTCGCCCTATATTGAAGGCAAAGTTCTGGCTTATAATAAAGGGTTTACTCAGGTATTGAATCTTAAAGGAATTACTGAAGAATCAATCAGCAATGTTTATATGCTGGATGAAAATTTAATTGAAGGAGAAAAAGATTTTTTACGAGTCGGTTCATCAAAGGTGGTTGTTGGAATACTTACCTCTGATAAATTACAGGTACTTTCAGGTGATTCATTACTTCTGATATCTCCAATGAATATTGAACAGGCAATAACTCAGTTTGCAATGCCTCTTTCAAAAAAAGTAACAGTTGCAGGAATCTTCAGTTCAAAAAACAATGAGTATGATGCCGGATATATTTTCTGTTCGTTAAAAGATGCACAGTATTTATTTGGATATAAAAATAATTTTCAGGGATATGATATAAAATTAAATAGCATAGATAATTCCGAAAAAATTAAGAAAGTTTTGCAGGCTCAGCTCGATAAAAATAATTTTAGCGTTAACACCTGGTATGATTTTCATCAGGAACTTTATGCTGTCATGCAGGTTGAAAGATGGACTGCTTATATTATTCTCTCTTTAATAATTGCAGTTGCAACGTTTAACATCCTTGGTTCACTTTCAATGTCAGTTATTGAAAAAAAACGAGACATCGGAATATTAAGATCAATGGGAGTAACAGAAAAATCAGTTCTTAAAATATTTATGTTCGAAGGATTACTAATTGGTATTATCGGAACATTACTGGGCGTGATAATCGGGTATCTTGTCTGTTACATTCAAATAAAATATAACATTTATCCACTAGATCCTTCACAATATAAAATTGATTCATTACCGATCGAAGTAAGGTTTTCAGATTTCTTTTTTATCAGTGGAGTTGCGATGCTGCTATCGTTTCTGGCTTCGCTGTATCCAGCAAAAAGAGCAGCAAAAGTAAATCCGATTAGTGCAATTAAATGGGAGTGAAGAAGAGTAGGCAATTATCAATATGCAGTTGGCAAAAAAAATTAAGCAATTAGAAAATTAATATTAATGAATGAAATAATTCTTAAAACAGAAAGTATCCATAAATCTTTTCAGACAACTAAAAAAGTAAAGCTGGATGTTTTGAAGGGAATCTCTCTTGAAGTGCAAAAGGAAAAGATAACGGTCATTGTTGGTGCTTCTGGTGCCGGTAAAAGTACGCTGCTTCATTTGCTTGGTGGTCTTGACCGACCAGATTCTGGTGAAGTTTTTTATGATGAGAGTAACATCTTCAAATTATCTGATGATAAACTTGCAAAATTCAGAAACCAAAATGTTGGATTTATTTTTCAGTTTCATCACTTGCTGCCCGAATTCACTGCAATTGAAAATGTAATGATTCCTCAGATGATTAACGGAACTAGTTATAATCAGGCTAAAGTAAGAAGTGAAGAGTTGCTCAACACGGTTGGGCTTAAGGAAAGAACAGATCACAAACCAGCAGAACTATCAGGCGGTGAGCAGCAGAGAGTGGCAGTTGCAAGAGCACTTGCAAATCATCCAAAAATAATTTTTGCAGATGAACCCACAGGAAACTTAGACTCAGTAAACAGTGAAGAAATTCATAAGCTGATCCTGGATTTGAGGAAAAATTTCGGAGTAACATTTGTAATTGTTACTCACAACCAGAATTTGGTGAACCTGGCAGACCACATTTATGAAATTAAAGACGGAAAGATTGCAGTGAAATAATCTACAACTTTAAATTACTTCGTCGCACCAATCTTTGATAAATACTCATACATTAACCTAACTCCGAAGCCAGTCATATAAATCTTGTTATAATTTGTTAAATCATTAGCAATTGCAGGACCAGCAATGTCAAGATGTGCCCAGGGAATTTTTTTATCTACAAAGTTCTCAAGAAATTTAGCTGCTGTAATTGCACCCCCCCATCTTCCGCCATCGTTGTTTACATCTGCAATTTTGCTTTCGTTTTCTTTGTGGTATTCGTCCCACATTGGAAGTCGCCAAACTCTGTCATAAGTTTTCATTCCGACATTGTATAAATCCTCTGCAAGCTTATCATTCTTCGTGAACAATCCAGCAACGTTCAATCCTAAAGCGACAACACACGCACCTGTGAGAGTAGCGAAATCAATAATCTCATCAGGCTTTTGCTTCGATGCATAATCAAGTGCATCAGCAAGAATCAGCCTGCCTTCAGCATCAGTGTGCCCAACCTCGATAGTTTTTCCTGAAGCTGTTTTGATTACATCGCCAGGTCTCATCGCTTCGCCATTAATCATATTTTCGGCTGCAGGAATAACACCTAATATTTCAACTGGAAAATTTGACTTTGCAGCGGCAAGCATTGTACCTGCAACAACAGCAGCACCTGACATATCGGCTTTCATTTCAATCATTCCCTGCCAGGGTTTAATGCAATAGCCGCCAGTGTCGAACGTAACACCTTTTCCAACCAAAGCTATCTTTTTTGAAGAGGATTTACTTTTCGGTTTGTATTCAATTACTATGAATTTGGGTTTTGCATTACTTCCCTGCCCAACAGCAAGCAGTGCACCCATATTTCGTTTCTTAATTTCTTTTTCATCAAATACAGTAACCTTCAAGCCATATCTTGTTAATGTCTCTTTAATTCTATCCGCTAATTCGAATGGTCTCAGAGATGAAGGCGGCTCATTCTGTAAATCCTTTGTGAAGATAATTCCATCTGTAAGTGCAACATGCTTTTTTACAGCAGAACTGATAAGTTTTTCATTATTAGCATAAATGAAAACGCCGAGACTTTTAATTTTTTCTTTTTCCTTTTTATACTTATCGAAAGCATAATTACCAAGTGAAAGACCTTCCATAAACGTACGGTAATAATATTCCTCATCAACGAAAAACTTCTTTACCATTTCGATTTCTGGAATGAATAAATGAAGTGAAAGAACCTCATCATTCCTTAAGTCTTTTATCAAACCAGCCAGGTTATTTCTGAAATAGTCAACCGTAAATTTTTCGCCAAGTTTGAATTTATTTAGAATGATAGTTTCAGGTTTTCCCTTTGGATTAGAAATTATTAACCGATTGATCTTTTTATTGATAATATTTTTGAGCTGGAGTGAAGAAAGCTTCAACTTAAATTTCTTTTCGAACTGAACAAGGCTCTGCTTTAGATTCTTATTGTCAACAACATAATAGACTGCAGCTGAATATGGTTTGAAAACTAGTTTAACACCAGGTTTGTAAGTTAATTTGAACATATTATCCTTTTGAATAATTATTGAGAAAATCTTCTGCTGATTTTAATATTTTGGGAATCATACTTGTCATTTCTGAATCTCTGAACCGTGCTCCTGCAGCATTTTTATGCCCACCACCTCCGAATAAACCAGCTAATTTATTTACTGCTAAATTCCCTTTTGATCTGAAACTAACTTTGAAACCATTTTTTAGCTCAATGAATAGCATTCCCAGAGTAACGCCTTCAATCGACAAAATGAAATTCACAAAATTTTCTGTATCACTCTCAAATGCATCAAACTCCCTAAAATCATTTTGAGTTATAACCATATAACCTATTTTATTTTCAGCAATTAGCTCTAGTGAACTCAAACATCTTCCAAGCAGCTTGATCTTACTAAGTTTACTCTCGTCATAGAGCCGGCTATAAATCTCTGTTGGATTGATTCCAGTATCGAGCAGGTCAGCAACTAACCGATGGAGATCAGCAGTCGTACGTTCAAATCTGAAAGAACCAGTATCTGTCATAATCGCAGCATAAATGGGAGCAGCTATATCTTTATTGATCTCTACGACTTTTGTCAGTTTAATAAAATCATAAAGTATTTGACCAGTTGCAGCATAATTTGTATCAATAAACTGATGGTCAACAAAATCCTCAGCGTCCTGATGATGATCAATACATATTTTAGTCTTTTTTGATTCTAAAAATGCCTTTTGCATACTAACCATTCTATCTGCGCTGTTAAAATCTAATGCAACGAGAACATCTGAAGAATTAAACAATGAATTATGTATTGCAGCATCATACTTTTCGACAACATTATCTGAATCTAGAAATTTCAGATTATATGGTGTATCACTATGATTTATTATTTTGAATTGTTTTTTAAGAAGTTTCAATACTTTACTAAGTGCAACCTCTGAACCAATTGCATCAGCATCCGGGTTAACGTGAGTCGTTATAAGGAAGGACTGATTGTTTGAAACTATTTCTGCGAGTTTTTGAAAGTCAATCATTAATAATAAAAGGGGCTGTCTTTCAAGCCCCATTGTTAAAATTGGTATGTTATTAGTTTAAATTACTTCCCAGGTGTTTGCACCAAACAAAACTTTTTCAAGGTCTCCTTCGCCTTTCTTTTGTTTGATCATATTTATTTGTGTTTTTATTCCTTCATCATAAGATTCCTTGAAGTACTGTCTGAAAACCCCAACTGGACTGGGCATATCAGGCCTATCATCGAGATGTGCAAGTATCATTGCGTGAACCGGCGCATCAGAAAACTCATCGTGCACCCAAAGATCATCCTTAGAATATTTTCCATTTGAAATATCAACAACAATTGGATGTGCACCATCAAGCTTAATTCCTTTGTCATGATTTTTACCAAACACCATTGGTTTGCCATGCTCGAGCACAAGAACATGATCATCTTTTGTTTCTTTTTCTGTTAAAAGCTCAAATGCACCGTCATTAAAGATGTTGCAGTTTTGAAAAATTTCGAGCAATGCAAGTCCTTTGTGCTGACCGGCTCTTTTAATCATTTCCTGCATATGTTTTGGATTTCTATCTATGGAACGAGCAACGAATGTTGCATCAGAACCAAGTGCAAGAGACAGTGGATTAAACGGATAATCAACACTGCCAAAAGGAGTTGTCTTTGTTACTTTTCCTTTTTCTGATGTGGGAGAGTACTGTCCTTTTGTTAAACCATAAATTCGATTGTTGAAAAGAAGAATTTTCAAATCAACATTTTTTCTGCAGGCATGGATAAAGTGATTTCCTCCGATACTAAGCATATCACCATCACCAGTTGCAACCCAGACTGATAAATCTGGATTTGCGACCTTAACACCTGTAGCGATAATTGCAGCACGCCCGTGAATTCCATGAAAACCATAAGTGTTCATATAGTAGGGAAATCGGCTTGAACATCCGATACCCGATACCCAAACTATTTTCTCCTTATTTGTCTGAACTAACTCGGGGAAAGTTCTCTGCACCTGTGCAAGAATTGAATAATCTCCACATCCCGGACACCATCTGACATCCTGATCACTGCTAAAATCTTTCGCAGTATACTTCTGAGTTACTACTTCTGGATTATTTGCCATTTCCACCTCCAAGTAAGGTATTAATTCTTTGTAAAATATCATTGACTTTAAGCGGTAATCCCCTTACAATATTCAACTGTTCAACTTTAATTAAGAATTCGCTTCTAATCACATGCGCAAGCTGACCAAGGTTGATCTCAGGTATAAAAACTGTATTGAAATTCTTTAAAACCTGCTCGGTATTTTTCGGCATTGGATTTAAATATCTTAAATGTGCGTGCGATAATTTTAATCCTGCATGCCTTGCTTTAATTACTGCATCTTTGATTGTTCCATAGGTACTTCCCCAGCCAAGCACAAGTAATTCACCTTGATCATCACCATCAACTTCCAGATCTGGAATATCATCTACAATTCTTTTTACTTTTTCTGTTCTAAGTTTAACCATCCTATCGTGGTTGTCAGGGTCATAGCTTACAGTGCCATAAACATCAGCTTTTTCCAAACCTCCAATTCGATGCTCAAGCCCTGGAGTACCAGGAATAGCCCAGGGTCTTGATAAATTCTCATCTCTTAAGTAAGGATAATATCCTTCCGGATCAGTTCTGAATTTTACCGGAATATCTGGAAGCTCATTTACGTGAGGAATTCTCCAAGGTTCTGAACCATTAGCAAGATAACCGTCTGTTAAAAGAATTACAGGCGTCATATATTTTAATGCTATTCTTGATGCTTCAACCGCCATATAGAAACAATCACGTGGAGTTCTCGCAGCAATCACACAAACTGGTGCTTCACCATTTCTTCCATAGATAGATTGCAACAAATCTGCCTGCTCAGTTTTCGTCGGTAATCCTGTACTAGGACCTCCCCTTTGAACATCGATGATAACTAAAGGCAGCTCTGTCATAACTGCTAAACCAATTCCTTCAGTCTTCAATGCAAGACCAGGTCCACTTGTATTTGTTATCGCAAGATGTCCAGCAAAAGCAGCTCCTATTGCTGCACAAACTCCGGCAATCTCATCTTCTGCCTGAACTGTTTTTACTCCAAAATTTTTATATGCACTTATATACTGTAATATCTCAGAAGCAGGAGTGATTGGATAAGAACCCAGGAAAAGCGGTAAGCCACTTTTTACAGAAGCTGCAAGAAAACCAAGTGCAGTTGCTTCGTTACCTGAAATATTTCTATAAATACCTTTGGGAAGTTTTGCTGCTTCAACTTTATAACGGGTTGTGAATACTTCGGTCATTTCACCAAACTTATGACCAGCCTGAAGTGCTTTTGTATTTGCTTCTACATACTCAGGTTTATTCTTGAATTTATCTTTTATCCAGTCCTCAGTGTTTTTCAAAGGTCTGTCATACAACCAGTACATCAAACCAAGAGCAAAAAAGTTTTTACATCTTGAAACTTCTTTTGGACTTAATGGTAATCCTTCGAGAGCATTTGCTGTTAATGAAGAGATCGGCACCTGATGAAGTTCATAACCGCTCAATGAATCATCTGCAAGAGGATTGGAATCGTAATTAGCCAGCTTCAGATTCTTCTGATCAAATGCATCAGAATTTACAATAAGCACTCCACCACGCTTAAGTTCCTTCATATTCTTCCTTAATGCTGCAGGATTCATTGCAACAAGAACATCCGGAAGGTCGCCTGGTGTATTAACATCGTCACTACCAAAACTAAGTTGAAAACCGCTTACACCATAAATAGTTCCCGCTGGTGCTCGGATCTCAGCAGGATAATCAGGTAAAGTGTTTAAATCATTTCCAATAAAGGCTGTTGTATCACTAAATTGGCTGCCAGTTAACTGCATTCCATCACCGGAATCCCCGGCAAATCGCACAGTTACATTGGTCACCACCCTAAAATCTTTTTCTTTGACGTCTGACATTTTATAAATTTCCTAATATTTTTTTTATATGATAATAAAGTTACAAAGTACTGATAGATTAAACAATGTAAATACGAGCATTAGTTAACTATCGACAATGTTTTATAGAACTCTTTAGCGTTCACGAATCCTGTAATTCTTTCTACTTCTTCTCCTTTTGAGTTTAAGATTAACACAGTTGGAACACCAACAATCCTGAATTTTTCTCTTAAGGATTCAACTTCGGGTGATAGGGATTTTGTCAAATCAGCTTTGTATGTCTCAAATTCTTTAGATAATTCAATAACATCAGGATCAGAAAATGTTAGAGCATCAAGTTCTTTGCACGGTATACACCAGTCAGCATAAAAATCAATTATCACTCCTCTGCCAGTAATTTCCACTAAAGCATCTTCAGTGAAAGGCTGCCACTCAATTGAGTTTGAATGGGAAGGAATAAGTGCATAAACCCCAATCGTCAAAATCAAAACAGAAAAAACTATCTTGAATATTCTGAATGCTTTAACTGTGTTTGCAAGTTTTTCAAAAAAGAGAAGATAGATTGCGGTGCCAATCATAAATACAGGAAGAACATATCCTGAAATCTCTTTTGGCAGGAGCGGAAGCAAAAAGTAAAGAGCCATCCCAATCAGAATAAAACCAAAGATATGTTTAACGGCATCCATCCACTCACCTGCTCTCGGCAGCTTTTTAATTTTTCCAGAGAACACTGCCAGGAAGAGATATGGAGTTCCGAGACCTACAGCAAGTACAAAGAAAAGTAAAAATCCGAAATAAGGATCTTGCTTTGTAGCAACATAAGTAACCAATCCTAAAACAAAAGGACCAATACAGGGAGCGGCAACAATTCCCATCGTCAAACCCATAAAGAATGCCCCGAACATTCCCGCCTTTGCTCCGCCAGCTTTATTTACCAGACTATCAGGCAGCTTAAATTCATAAACACCAAACATACTTAATGAGAGTGCTACCATTATTGCTACAATAACTAAAATCACAATTGGACTTTGGAGAAGCGCACCAAAAATTGCTCCGGTAAGAGAAGTGACAACTCCGATAGCAGAATAAGTAACTGCAAGACCAAGTATGAACAAAATACCCATAAAGAAAAGTTTTGTTGTGCTGCCTTCGCTTTGACCACCAAAGTAACCGACGGTAATTGGTATGAGCGGATAAACACAAGGTGTGAGATTCAGCGCCAAGCCGCCAAGAAAAACAAGCAGTAAACCAATTAATAATCCCTTACTCTCAAGTGCACTCGAAATAGGATCGGATTCATCTTTCGCTGCACCTGTGGTTTCTGAAAAATTAATATCGATTTCGTTAAATATTTCTGCATTTATCATATTGACTGGAGTGGTTTTATCTGCAACTTCAATACTTATTGTATCAAGTACTGATGTTGGTGCCTGGCAGCTAATATCGTTGCATGCCTGATATTCAACTTCAATAATTAGTGAGTAAATGCCCGGTTCAACGTCAGCGTTAACATCCATCAAAGCACCAAAATAAACTGTACCTTCCCAAACTGAGAGTGGTGATTCGGAAAACGAAAAAGTAAAGTCGTGAGGTTTAGGATAAGCAGCCTGATTTAATTTAAAGTGAGGATTTTCAACTATCATTAATGATGTTGGAATCAGGTACTCATCGTAAGGTTTATCTGAGTTGATGTGCCACGTTTCTGCAACATCAGCCTTAACTGCAATTTTGAATTCAGTGCCGGCGTAAACTCTGTCGAAAGATTGGAAGGTTTCTATTTTGACCAGATCTTTAGGCATTCCAAATTGTGCGAATGCATTCGAAGTAAGAGATATAATTAGAAGTATTAGAATATTAATTAGTTTCATAAACAGTATTGATCAATTGTTAAATTGTTTTATTTATTGTTTTGATTTAAGCGACACAATCTTATAGTGTGTTCTAATCGCCTTTCTACTCTCATCGTATAATTTTTGTTTGTTAAATAATTTTATGTGTTGTTCCCGAAGATCCTGAGTAATGCTTAATTTTTCTTCCGGAGAAATTTTGGACCAATATTCAACATCATCTTCATATTGAGCAGGATCATTAAGGTTATATTTTTTTATTCTTTTATCCATTCCGATTCAAGTTCTCCATCCCTGAACTATAGGATATCTTCTTCCATAACCAAAGGCTTTTCTTGAAACTCTTAACGCAGGCGCAGCCTGTCTTCGTTTGAATTCATTAATGTCAACCAATCGCAATACTTTTTTCACAACTTTTTCATCTTTAATAATTGAATTTATCTCATTGAATTCTTTGTTCTCTTCAAGATACATCTTTAATATTTTATCGAGCAGTTCATACGGCGGAAGATCATCCTGGTCTGTCTGATTCGGACTTAATTCCGCTGAAGGCGGCTTTAAAATTATTTCTTTTGGAATAATTTCATTTTTCCTGTTGATAAAATTCGCAATCCTGTATAAATCGCTTTTATAAACATCGGCAATAACTGCAAGACTTCCGCTCATATCACCATAAAGAGTGCAGTAACCAACAGCCAGTTCTGATTTATTTCCTGTGGTTAAAACTAAGTAGTTATCGTTATTTGAAAAAGCCATTAAGTAAACACCTCGTATTCTAGCCTGTATGTTTTCTCCGGTCAATTTTCCAAGCTTCTGCTTAAACTTTGGAGTAAGCTGATTGATAGTTTCATCCACAACTGGTTGAATAGAAACATTATCGGATGAGATGCCGAGATTTTTAATTAGCTTCTCCGAATCTGTCACACTTCCCACACTTGAATATTTTGAAGGCATCAAAACAACGTGAACATTTTCTTTACCAAGCGCTTCCACTGCAATGTAAGTCACCATCGCTGAATCAAGTCCACCACTTAAACCAACAACAGCTTTTTTGAATTTCATTTTTTCAAAGTATTCCTTCACACCATAAATCAAGGAGGTAAGGACTTCTTCTTCAAAGGATTTTTCAACTTCAACTGTTATTTCTTTATCATTTTCTGTATCAAACAGAATAAAATCTTCTTCATAAGATTTACCAAGTTGAACTAACTTTCCTTTTTTATCGAGGCACATACTTCCGCCATCAAATACCAGATCTGTCTGCACTCCAACGCAGCAAACGTAAGCAAGAGGTAAATTATCCTGCCTGCAGATTGTTGAAAGCATTTCGAATCTTTCTTTCCTCTTGCCGTAAGAATACGGACTAGCGGAAATGTTAATGTGTAATGTTGCACCTTTCTTTTTTAATTCTTCAACAGGATCAAAATTATATCTCCTTCGGTACCAGTAGTCTGCATCGTTCCAGATATCTTCGCAAACAGAAATTCCAAGTTTCTCACCTTTAAACTCGTGAACAAATACATCCTTTGCAGGTTCGAAATATCTCATCTCATCAAAGACATCATAGTTAGGAATTAAAGATTTCGGCTGAATGAATTGAACTTTTCCATTATAGCAAAGCACAGCAGAGTTGTGAATATTAGTTCCGATAAGATCATTGTCCTCAGTAATAGCACCAAAAAGTAATCCCACTTCGCCAGTAATTTTAGCGAGTTCATTAATCTTCATATTAACAGCTTTTCTGAATTCAGATTTTTCAACTAAATCGAGTGGAGGGTAACCGACGAGCGCAAGTTCAGGAAAGATTACGAGATCAGCATTTGCTTTAACACCTTTCTCGTATCCCTTAACAATTTTTTCTTTATTATAATCTAAATTGCCGATAATTGGGTTTATCTGGCAGAGTGCAATCTTCATTTCATTTAATGATTTTACTGCGAAATATACCACTACCACTATACTCGGCAAAATCAAGAAAATAGATGCATGGTTGCATAAATGCATGGTTGCATGGTATTAAACGCACAATTAATCATTGAAGCCAACATGCATTCATGCAACCATCCAGCCATGCATCCATATTTCGCGATCCGTTAACCGACAAATCTCTTATAATCACCGATGCATTCTTACCATACTTACCAAATTAAGTGCAAATCAATAAAAATCTTATTTATTAGAACAAGAGAATTAAAAGAATTATTAATTACTTAACGTGAGATAGTTAAGTTAAGATTGCAATTTTTTAATCAATATTATCTCACGTCCTAAAGGAGAAAAAAAATGGGAAAGAAACTGTATCGATCTACTACGGATAAAATGATCGGCGGAGTTGCAGGCGGACTTGCAGAGTATTTTGGAATTGATTCAACTCTCGTGAGAGTTTTGTTTATTGTAATTGTTTTTCTTGGAGGCGGAGGTATAATTGCATATATAATATTGTGGATTGTTGTTCCTCAAAAGCCATACGAACTGCCGAAGTATAATTTTAACCAGCCGCCTTCTGATAGCGGCGGCGGTTCAAATTTCTCAACTGATCAGAATAAATCTGATTCATTTAGTATGAGCAATAACGAAGCTGCGGGATCATTACCTCAGGTAAACGGAAAGCAATTTTGGGTTGCTATTGTTCTGATTGTAATTGGCGGGTTGCTTCTACTCGATAATATTTTCCCTCGATTTAATTTTGATATTTACTGGCCTGTGATATTGATTGGAATCGGAATGGGTCTTTTATTAAAGGCAAAGAATTAAAGGAGATTAAAAATGAAAGCATCACATATTTTCTGGGGTTTACTTTTTGTTGGTCTTGGTGCTCTTGCATTGGTTAACAACTTTACTAATATCGTAATGGATTGGTCAACAATCTGGAAACTTTGGCCATTAACGATTGTATTAATTGGCTTATCAATTCTTGTAAAGCATCAATACGGAAAAAGTATAATCGCAGGACTGGCAGCCATCATTCTTTCTCTTGCTATTTTTGCCAGCTTTAAAACTGCAACAAACTTTTTTAATCACGATTTTAACATTGTATTTGGTGAGGATGCAAACGTTGAATACACTACAACCGAGTTTACTGAACAATTTGATCCAATACTGCAGTTTGCTACTCTTAATTTTGATGCAGGCGCAGGAACCTTCAACATATCAAACACTACTGAAAATTTAATTGACGCAAAAGCTGAGGGAGTAAAACATAACTTCAAACTAACCCGGTTCGATTCTGACAGCAGTACAAATATAGATCTTTCAATGCGTCAGAAATCTGTCTTCAGGTTTGGCAAGAGTTACAAGAATAATATTGATGTTGTATTGAATCCAAACCCTGTTTGGGATATGAATTTTGATGTCGGTGCTGCTTCAATGGATTTTGATCTCACTCAATTCAAAACCAGGGATATTACTGTTGATATGGGTGCAGCTTCAATAAAAATAAAACTTGGAAATCTCTACTCGGAAACTAAACTCAGCGTTGACGCAGGAGCTTCTGATATCAATATTTTTATACCCGAAGAGTCAGGATGCAAGATTGTAATAGATGGTGCTCTTTCTTCAAAGCATTTCAGCGATTTTGATAAGATAGATTCAGATAATTATGTAACGGAAAATTTTGACCAGGCAGAAAATAAAATCTATATTGAAATCGATTGCGGGGTTTCTTCGATAAGTGTAGAGAGGTATTGAAATTAAACCCTGAACTTGTTTCAGGGTCTAACTAACTCTTATTATTCCACTCGAAGACTAAATATTCATATCTTGATTTTCGGAATCCAAAGATGTTTATCTAATCTAACACAGCCATTCTTGTCAAACTCAACTCCTTCGCTCTTCAATAATTCTTCCATCAGGTTCGAGTCGCCGAAATGAATTTTACCAGTTAAAGCTCCGTACCTGTTTACAACTCTGTGAGCTGGAATATCGGGTCCGCATCCATTCAAAGCCCAGCCCACAGTTCTTGCAGAAGATTTTATTCCGCAAGCTTCAGCAATATGACCATATGTGGTTACTTTTCCGTAGGGAATTCTTTTTGCAACATCGTAGACTTTGTTGAAGAAATCTTTCTTTCTCTTTTCCTTTTTTATTAGCGACTTATTCAAGTGTTGGAAATTTTTTTATTGGTAAACCAGTTGACACATAAATTCCAGTAGCCAAAAAACAAGCTCCAATTAAATTCAATATCACAATGTCCGACCAAATAAACCTTTGAAATTTTGAATTTAGAATTTGGTACTTGTTTGTTATTTGAGTTTTGTGATTTGGGATTTATCGTTTTATAGCGATCTGTATTTTTAGTTTTTACTGAACTTTGATAGATATGCTTTTATAAAACGATCAATATCACCATTCATCACACCTTGCGTATCTGAGGTTTCTTCATCCGTTCTGTGATCCTTTACCATATTGTAAGGATGAAAAACATAAGAACGGATCTGACTTCCCCACTCTATTTTCATTTTACCTTTTTCAACTTCATCCAACTCTGTCTGTTGTTTTTCAACTTCCAGCTGATACAGCTTTGACTTTAGCATTTTCATTGCGGTAGCTTTATTCTGTCCTTGTGATCTTTCACTTTGGCAGGCTGCGACCGTATTAGTAGGAATGTGAGTTATTCTAACAGCGGTTTCAACTTTATTTACATTCTGTCCACCTTTACCACCCGCACGATAAGTATCAATTCTCAAATCGGCTGGATTGATTTCTATTTCAATCGTGTCATCTATCTCAGGAATTACAAATACTGATGCAAAAGAAGTGTGCCTTCTTTTATTTGAATCGAAAGGAGAAATACGAACAAGCCGATGAACACCATTTTCTGCTTTGAGATAACCATAGGCAAATACACCAATTACTTCGACGGTTGCGGATTTGATTCCAGCGCCATCACCATCAAGTAAATCAACAATACTCATCTGGTAACCGTTCTGTTCTCCCCAGCGCAGATACATTCGTAGCAGCATATCAGCCCAATCCTGTGCTTCTGTTCCGCCGGCACCGGAGTGAATAGTCAAAATGCAATTTTTATCATCATCTCTTCCGCTGAGCATATTTTTGAATTCTGCACTCTCAATCGCTGAATTGAGTGAATCAAGTTCCTTTCTAATATCTTCAAAAAAAGATTCATCTTCCTCCATTGCTGCAAGTTCGATTATGTCTCTGGTATCATTGGCTTTTTTATCAACCTCTCTATAAAGAATTATCCATTGTTCGAGAGATTTTATTTCCTGGAGTATTTTTTGTGCGGCTACCTGGTCATTCCAGAATGATGGCTCACTTGATTTGTTACGTAGTTCTTCTACCTTTGATATTTTTTTATCAACGTCAAAGATACCCCCGGAGATTTGCTACTCTTTGCTGATAAATTTTAAGTTCTTTTAATTCTTCTTCGTACATAAATTATTCCTTTATTTATAATAATGCTGAATTTATTTCTCCAAAGGAGTCCTTCGGACAGCATCTTTAGCTTAGCTCACAAGCTAAATTTTACTCAGAGACCCTGAAACTAGTTCAGGGTAAATCTATTTCCATCCGCAGCAACGCAGCAGCAAGCGTCTTACCTTGCGCATCATGTTTCAGTGACACTGTTCCTCCACCACCAAGTGTGTTGTGAAGTAGGAAATTCAAAGCTCTGATGTTCGGCATTTCGTATCGCTCAACTTTACCGTGACAGATTCCATCGAAATGTTTTTTAACTTTTTCGGCAGTGAGATGCTTCTCGATTATTTTATAACCTTTATCATCATTAGCTATGATGCCGATGTTAGCAGCGTCTCCTTTGTCTCCACTGCGCCCGTGAGCGATTTTTCGTAATTGAATTTTCATGATTCTTTATGCTGAACTTGTTTCAGCATCTTTCTACTTTATTAACAACTTTAAATAGATTCATTAACTTATGTTTAAAGACCCTGAACCAAGTTCAGGGTAAATTTGCGCGTCTCCTTTGTCTCCACTGCGCCCGTGAGCGATTTTTCGTAATTGTATTTTCATTTTTCTCTCTTTATGCCGAATTCATTTCGGCATCTTATAGTGTAGGCTCTATTTTGTTTATCAATTTCTCTAAAGACCCTGAACCAAGTTCAGGATTTTTTATGAATATAGATTCTTAACCGGATCGGCAATCTCAGGATACAAATCCTTCCAATCCTTATTCTTAGATTCAATCAAATTAA
>Ga0209498_1000545_pt1 | contig 23331 bp, 14 predicted proteins | sample WalLakDeSediment_FD_184131 | JGI IMG/M metagenome (GOLD analysis project Ga0209498, IMG submission 184131) | Lake sediment microbial communities from Walker lake, Nevada to study Microbial Dark Matter (Phase II) - Walker Lake 11/02/13 Deep... | ecosystem: Environmental > Aquatic > Freshwater >...
ACAGTGTTGCTGCCGCACTCGATCACGTGTACAATGTTCAGATCGGTGAAATCGGATATGATGCTCCTCCATTCGAGACCGGACAGACGGCGTATCGTATCTATCTTCTGGAATACAACGGTTCCTACTACGGTGAAACGTATTTCACGAATCCTGTATCGGTACCGGGTGCCGTCCGGCCGACGCATGCGTGCTACATGCAGATGGACAACGATTACAGGGAGTATTTTTCGAAAGGGTTGGACGGAATGCGCGTCACTGCTGCGCATGAATTTCATCACATGGTGCAGATCGGATCCTACGGACTGTGGATTCAGGATAGATGGATGCATGAAATGACTTCGACGTACTATGAGGAGGTAGTGTATCCCGAGGTCAACGATTTTCTGATCTACCTACGAAACTTCATGCGTTACCCCGAGCGGTCCATGTACGCTTGGGGATCTGACGGGTACGAACTCGTACTCTGGCCGATGATGCTCGAGAAGCGCTATGATCGCACACTGATGCGCGAGATGTGGACGAACATGCGCCGTCACGAACCGATACGCGCGATGCGCGATGCCATCGCTTCGTTTGGTGGGGATTTTTCCACGGAATTCTGTGACTGGAGCAAGTATAATTATTTCACTGCATCCCGGGCGGAGCGTCTCGATCCTCCCATGTACGAAGATGCAGCGATATTTCCTTACATGAAACTGCACGCAACGCAGGAATTCCTTGCGGGATTTGCCCGATTATCCGGTGCCCCGCACCCGTTGTCGGCACAGTACGTGCGTGTCGCCCGAGGCCTTGATTCCATCACCTTCGCGATCGCCAATGTCGATCTTGAAGCGGCGATGAACCGCGGAGGCGAGGGAATACCATTCGAGCTGGAAGTTCGTGAAACTGCGCTCGACGCTTCCTGGCTCACTTTGAGTAATGGCTGGGCATACAAATTCACTGCTGCGGCGCCCAATGCGCTCTGTCTCAGAGTCTTGGATGGAGGGATCATGATAACGAGGGAGCAGCGCGATCCATTTCCGAATCCATTCGATCCGATGGAATCGTCACGAATGCATTTTCCACTGCCCCGCGATGTGACGGTGAATCGGGCGGACTTGGCTGTCTACACGGTCAGCATGGACCTCGTCGCGAGCAAAGATAATCTGACCGTCATGCTCCTGGACGATTTGGGCGCCGCTGTCAGTTGGGACGTGATGAGCGATGACGGGAAACCGCTTGGTACTGGAGTATATTTCTACGTCCTGCATTACGGCAGTGAAACAGTGACGGGCAAATTCGCAGTCATCGCGAGATAAGCGTGCGGGTACTCGCGAACAACATCGGGAAGAAATTCAACCGCCGGACGATATTCACGGCGTTGACCTTCGAGGCTGTCCCGGGTGAAGTGCTCGGCATTGTAGGGAAGAACGGCTCCGGTAAGTCCACGCTGCTCCGCATCATCGGAGGCATTCTCTCGCCGTCAACGGGCAGTATGCAGTATATGCTGAAGGGTCGATCAGTGCACCGGGATGAATTGTATTCCATGGTCGGCTACGTTGCGCCGTATCTGACGCTGTATGAAGAATTTTCCGCAATGGAGAATTTGCAACTGTACGCACGGATCAGGGGAATGCGGTTGAGCCGAGATGACGCGCGGGAATCACTCAGCCGCATTGGTTTGCCATCGGATCGCAGGGATCCCATACGCGCCTACTCGTCAGGAATGAAGCAGAGAATGAAGCTGTTGTTCGCCGTCATGCATCGGCCGCCGTTGCTGTTACTGGACGAACCCGTTTCGAATCTGGACAGTGACGGCGTCGAGGCGGCATACGGTATCGTGGATGAATTTCGCCGTCAGAGTACGGTCATCATCGCGACCAACGACGCTGGAGACATAGCGCATTGTGACCGCATTATCAGTGTGGAGGCGTGATGTTGCGGCAGGCGTTGGCGATATTCCGCAAGGACCTTGAGAGCGAGTTGCGAACGCGCTACGCTGTGAACGCATTGTTGATGTTCGTTGTCGTAACCATTTCAGTCATCGTTTTCTCGCTCGCGGGTGAAGTGCTGACAATCGGAGCTATGACGGGCATGTTGTGGGTGGTGATGTTCTTTGCCGCTATGTCGGGGTTGTCGCGCGTCTTCGTTGCCGAGGAGGAACGCGGGACGGCAATGACATTGCAACTTCTGGCCTCGCCAATGGCCGTGTACTTGGGAAAGTTGCTGTTCAACATCGTACTCGTGCTGGGATTGAACGCGCTTATTGTTGTTTTGTTTCTACTGACGATGGAGCAATTCACCATTCGTCAAGCGGATATGTTCGCCGTCGTTATGCTGTTCGGCGGTCTCGGCATAGCCACGTCCACGACTATCATCGCGGCAATCATCGCCCGGGCCAACACCAAGGGGACGTTATTTCCTGTCCTGGCCTTTCCTGTATTGTTGCCGCTGCTCATGGCTGGCATATCCGGCACGAATATCGCGGTGGAAGGAGGCACTTGGAACAGCGTCTGGCCGGATCTGCAATTGTTGGGCTCCTATATCGTCGTCGTGACCACTGTATCATTCATGTTGTTCGATTTCGTGTGGAAGGATTGAGCGCTGCGACTCTTCCTGTTCTGGTCCTAGCGTTGATATGAAGGGGGAGATGCGGTTGCATACTAATTTGTAGAGTGAACCGGACCTTTTCGAATTCTGGAGCGGTTCGTGTTCGGTCCGAATCAACTCCGTGTTGCCAAAAAATCAACGGTGCCTCGAATGTACCTATACAGGAGCGGAGGTCACGAGCATCGAGGCGATGTGTTTCACGGAGCGCACAGCTACTGATGATTGAAGATTTTTCATTCAGTGAACCACCAATGCTTTCGCCTGTTGCTCCGGGGCATTTTTATGCGCATTGCTTGTTGTCCAGCTTGTACGTACTTTTAACAGATTATTTGACGCAGTAAAGAGTTGCTGATGTTGTGGAAATTTCTATTGTTCATCTGGATCGCGGCACTGAGTGCTGTCGGCATAGCTACGCCGATTGCTGGAAGTCTTTCCGAACTCCGCCTCATGTCTCAAGTCGACGCGAAAAAAGTGATACCAGTAAAATTCCACGTTACTGAGGCCGGGATGGCGTTGAATGACGAGCATGGCGGAGGTTGGCTACTGCGCGGGCGGGACGCGAATAATCGCGAAGCGGATATCCGTTTCGCGTCGAGGCCCGTCGACGGGACGAAAGGAGACGGTTTACTTGTACTTGCACGGTATGACGGCGAGCAACAGCGTGTCGAGGTTTCCCGTGTGCTTGGCGGCTATCCCGCTTTCTCTTTTCCCTACATACCAGGTCTGGAGGAGCGGGCGAAAATCATCTTTTTCCATGTTCCCATGTCTTGGATGACAGTCGTGGCGTTTCTCGTGTCGATGTGGTACGGCATACGGTATCTGAGGCATAAGGACATGCGAGACGACTTCCGTTCAGCGGTTTCCGCAGGTTTAGGTTTGCTGTTTTGCATACTGGCGACCACGACAGGGTCGCTGTGGGCGAAGTTCAACTGGGGATCGTTTTGGAATTGGGATCCACGTCAGACAAGCATTTTCGTGTTATTGATGGTGTATGGAGCGTATTTCGCCCTCCGCTCCGCCGTAGAGGTGGAAGAGAAGCGTGCAGCGCTTTCGGCCGTGTACTCCATTATCGCCGCCAGTACGGTTCCATTTTTCATATTCATCATGCCGCGCATCATGCCGGGTTTGCATCCCGGATCTGCGGGCGATGTCAATGTTGGGCCGGTGCTGAGCAGCGGAGGCATGGACGCCTCGATGCGTGTAGTGTTATACGCCTTGCTTGTAGGTTTTCTCGCATTGTACATTTGGTTGATGCGCATCCAAATGCGTTTGTACCGCATCTCACATACACGCGCCGAAACGGTGCCCTGACTATTTTCCGGAGTGTACGTTCATGTATGAGTTTCTTGAACACAATGCAGTGTACGTCGTCATGTTCATCGTCCTCATGGTATGGACAGGGCTGTTTATTTATCTCTATCGAATCGACAGAAAAATCAAGGAATTGGAATAAAGGATACGAACATGAAGAAACGTTATCTGATCGGTGGTGTTGTAGTATTCGTCTTTCTTATCATCGGCGGTGTGACCTTTCTTAATTCCTCCGTCGAGTATGCGACACTGAGCAAGGCCGAAAGCAGCGGCAAGAGGGTGCAGGTGACCGGCACGTGGGTCAAAGAGATGGACACGCAATTCGACATTGAGAACAACACATTTATTTTCTACATGCGTGACGAAGAGAATCGCATCGCCAAGGTGGTTTTCAGCGGTGCGAAACCGAACAACTTCGACATCGCCACAAGTGTCGTGGCCAAAGGCAGATACGAGGATGGCGCGTTTCACGCATCCGACGTGCTGACGAAATGTCCATCCAAATACGAAGGCAGTCCCGACGACGAGCATCCGGACGATATTCGGCAGACCTCGCTGTGATTCGACCGAACGGATGCAGGTACGGGGTTCGGCACTCTCGATAAGACTATATAAAATATCTTTTTTATCCATTATCGGACTTGGCAGCTTTTCCAGGTCGGGAAAGGAAACGACACATGTACAACGCTCTCGGTTTGCTGGGGAATATGGCTATCGTCATCGGCTTCGTCAGTGCCGCCTTGGCGATGATATCGTATTTCCGGAGCATCCGCCAGCCCCGCATCGTCGCGTTCGCTCGAACGGGCTTTCACGTAACTGTTACAATGGTGTTCCTTGCCTCCGCGGCATTGTTGATACTCATCGTCAAGCATCAGTTCCAGTTCCATTACATTTGGGCGTACAGCTCGCGCGAACTGCCATTGGGACTGCTTATGTCAACGTTTTACGCTGGCCAGGAAGGCAGTTTCCTGTTGTGGACACTTATGGTCGCCATAGTCGGCGTCGTGTTGCTCGCGTACACGCAGAGGCACGACAGCGAGCGTGAAGTTATGGGAGTATTCACGGGAATACTCGCATTCCTGTTGATGCTGCTTATCGTCAAGAACCCCTTCACGCTTATTGAAGGCGGTGTTGTGCCGGCGGACGGGCGCGGTCTCAACCCGTTGCTTCAGAACTTCTGGATGCAAATCCATCCTCCCATTCTCTTTGTCGGATTCGCTGCCATGGCGCCTCCGTTCGCGCTCGCTATCGGTGCGTTGATGCGGCGCAGGTACCAGGATTGGGTGACGAGCGCCATGCCATGGGTTATCGGCGGCATGTTGTGGCTGGGTCTGGGAATCGCGCTCGGCGGATTCTGGGCGTACGAAACGCTCGGCTGGGGCGGCTGGTGGGGTTGGGACCCGGTAGAAAACGCGTCGCTCATCCCATGGCTGATCGCGGTGGCATCGATTCACACGATGATTACACAGCGACGGACCAAGGGCTTGGTGCTGACCAATTTCATCCTGACCATACTCGCTTTCGTGACCGTGTTGTACTCCACATTCCTTACGCGCAGCGGTGTGCTGGGCGATGCGTCCGTGCACTCCTTTGTCGATCCGGGTCGCTTCAGTTTCACCTTGCTTGTGCTGTTCATGTTCGCATTCACCGATACGGGGCTGGCCCTTCTGTTCGGTCGCTTCACTCGATGGGGGCGATCGTTGTTCGAGCGCTACTCGGGTTGGAAACTCATCGCCGTCACGTATCTGATAATCATCGGTCCGAGCATTCCGATTTTCGCGCAAGTCAGCGGCGACGTCGTCCCCGTATTTACCGAACTGATAGAGAGTAGCAGCCCGATTCTCTACGTGTTGTACTACCCGTTACTCGGTATCGCGCATCTGCTCAATCTGCTCAGTTACCTGTGGCTGCCGGCGTTGCTTGTCAAACTCGCGCTCATCGGATACACGCTGTCGGGGCGACTGCATACCGACAAGGAAATCAAGAGTTTCGATCTCATTTCCCGCGAGACGTGGCTGGGTTTTGGTTCGGCGGTACTGGGTGTGTTCACTTTCATCGTGCTCGTCGGTACGTCGATGCCCATTATTCCCCAATTCATGATCGATGCGTTCAACAGCATGCTCGGTGTTGTCAACAGCGTGAGTGGCGGCGAGCTGCGACTCGGGAATACTGTCGAACCGTATTTCTACGATGCCATGGGTTTACCGCTCGCGATCATGCTTACGCTGATGACCGGATCGGCCTTGCTGCTGATGTGGAAAAGTACGCCGCTCCAGTCGATACGAAAGAAGCTCTTGCTTCCGTTGTTGATTGCCGTCGTTTTCACCACCATTCTCGTCATCGGCGGCGTGCACGACGCCGGAATGATTCTTCTGGCATTGAGTGCCTCATTCTCGTTCGCTTCGAATGTTACTGTCGGTTATCGTATCGTTCGCGGCAACCCGAGATTCTCCGGCGCGTACATCGCGCATATCGGTGTGGCCTTGCTGTTGTTGGGTATCATAGGGTCCGGTTTCTACAGTACGTCCAAATCCATCGAACTCAAGCAGGATGTTACCGTCACGGAACTTGGGTATACGTTCACCTATGTCGGCTACGAACCCTTCTGGAACGGACAGCGCTACTACTTCAAGGTGCGGCTCGGCGACAAGCAGGACAAGGAAATTCAGACCGTGAACACTGTTATGTTCGTATCGAACTACGGATCGCAAGAGCAGATCATGCGCAATCCGGGAATCGCGCGATTCCTCACCAGGGATGTGTACATCGAGCCACAAGCGCTCTACGAGGGGGATGCTCAAGGCGGGAAGCGCTATGCCTTCGTCAAAGGGCAGATGTGGGAATTCGGTGGATACCGCATAACGTTCACAGACTTCGACATGAACAATTCCCGGGCTTCCGAAGTGTTCCGAATTGGGGCGTTGTTCACGGTGGAACGGTACGGTGAAGCCCCGGAGGAACTTCTCGTTTCACGCAGTACCGGTCCCGACGGCATACTCAATGAACCGGCGATCAATGCGAAGGGTGATCTTCAAATCGAGATCATCACCATGAACACGAATCCGAATGATCTCGCGATGTCGCAACTGGAGGTGCGGCTGAAGAATCCCAACATTCCCGTCGATCCGGATGATCTGAGAGAGACGCTCGTCGTCGAGGCATCGATCAAACCCTTCATGAATGCCGTATGGCTTGGAATCATCACCATGCTTGTCGGTTTCATCGTGGCCCGCAGACGCCGGGCACTCGATGCACGGAAATTGGAAGCATACGAGATACCGGAAGATGTACGCAAGGCCGCTCTGAAGAGTCCACCCGATGCTGTTCCATCTGCCCGTGAAGAAGCGGAGCATGTGGACGTGTAACAACCCACCTTTCTTCGATCAAAGCACCGGTATGCTTCAACGCGTACCGGTGTTACTTTTTTCATGGTACGCTTAGTGCTCGCCGATCGGTAGTTCGCGCAATTCTTCACTGTCAGTACGCTTTTTCGTCGTTCGATTCCCCCGACTGATTGAAAAACGGTGTGAAATTCGGTAATTTCCATTGGCTGCCTGCTATCGGTCCGGGAGAGCCGCCATCATAACGGAGCGCTAATATCATTCAAGCAATACACAGGCATATCATGAAAGAAACACCTATCGACGCTTCGATCGTCAACGAGAAAATCACACGTAGTGGCCTGACGAATGTAGGTCGCGCCTCGATACGCGAAATCCGCACATTGATTAATGAAATCGAGCAGGCGAGCGGCAAGAAATTCATTCGCATGGAAATGGGCATCCCGGGACTCCCGGCCGCTCAAATCGGTATCGATGCCGAAAAAGCGGCGCTGGACGGCGGCTGCGCCTCCTTTTATCCGAGCATCGAGGGTATTCCAGAGTTGAAGGTGGAGATATCCCGATTGATCAAACTGTTCGTGGACATCGATGTTTCGCCCCGCGGTTGCATTCCCTGTACCGGTTCGACCAGCGGCAGTTTCATCTCCTTTCTCGTTGCCGGACGCATGAATCCGGAAAAGGATACGGTACTCTTTCTTGATCCCGGTTTCCCCGTACACAAGCAGCAATTGAACGTACTCGGGATCAAACAGACGAGTTTGGACGTGTACGAGTATCGCGGCGAGGCTTTGCGCGAAGCGCTCGAGAACATACTACGGGAAGGCAATATCTCCAGCATTCTCTATTCCAATCCCAACAATCCTACATGGATATGCTTCACCGACACGGAATTGCGCATTATCGGTGAGCTGGCCACGAAATATGATGTTGTCGTCATGGAGGATCTGGCGTATTTCACCATGGACTTCCGCAAGGATTATTCCATTCCCGGCCGGCCCCCGTTTCAACCGTCCGTCGGAAAGTATACGGATCACTACATTCTGCTGATCTCCAGTTCGAAAGCATTCAGCTATGCCGGACAGCGCATTGGTGTAATAGCAGTATCCAATGCTCTCTTCGAGCGCGATGTCCCCACGCTCAATCGCTACTACACGCAGACGAAGTTCGGACTGGCTGCCATTTACGGTGCGGCCTATGCTGTGTCCGCCGGTGTGACGCATTCCGCGCAGTACGGCCTCGCCGCTCTGCTCAAGGCCACGAACGACGCGACGTATCGTTTTATCGACGATGTGAAGATTTACGGTGAGCGGGCGAAAGTCATGAAGAAGGATTTTCTCGACAACGGATTTTACATTGTGTACGACAAGGACGAGGATGAGCCGATCGCGGATGGCTTCTACTTCACCGTTGCCTATCCCGGCCTGACGGGGGAGGAGTTGATTACTGAACTAATGCCCTATGGTATAAGCGCCATCTCGCTTTCCAACACCGGAAGCAAGCGCCTCGAAGGCATACGCGCGTGCGTATCACTGGTCTCCGATGAGCAATTGCCCGAGTTGCGCGAACGCCTTGCGTTGTTTCACAAGAACCAAGGTGCGGGGTGGTCCCCTCACTGAAATGGGGTGTGCGGGGTGGTCTCCCCACTGAAGTGGAGGTGCGTTCCCCCACTGAAGTAGAGGTGCGGGGTGGTCTCCTCACTGAAATAGGGGGTGATGACCGTTTCGTCCCTTCGGGACTCCGGATTGCTGTGGTGAGTGCTGTGGTTTATCCCTCCGGAGTCGAAGTCGAAGTCGGATATCCGACTGTGACGGAATCCGTTGTGGGAGTACGAAACCGGAGATTCGCGTCACTGCGACGTGGGATACCTCGGGCTGAGGGGTAAAATACTTCTTATGGGCTATCACAATAAAAAACTCCGAATTTTCGTATGTTATATCGCCACGGCACTCCCGTGGCGATTTAATAGAGATGTTGCACAAAATCGCCATATCGACCGTTACCGCAATATTCGCGTTGTTCTGCCTCCCGGTGTCAGAATTGCACGCACAGGATATGTTGGAAGCTTCGCGTTGGGTGAAGTTGTACGACGATTCCGCTTTCGTCCAATCTGTTCTGCCCGACGATGGCATACAACGCTCAAGCATCCTGGTGTTGCCGGATCGTTTCGGTCTGCACGAGCACGTTCAGGCTGTGTTGAAGGTGTTGGCGCAACTCGGGTATAGGGCGTATGCCGTCGCGTTGTCGTCCGCACCGGAGCAACCCGTTGTCGCCATCCCTCCAGTTGAAATTGATTCTACCGACATCGATCTCGTCTCGCAGGTTGCGGTCGACATACTCAACGAAGCAGGATCGAATGGCCGCATCGGCCTGCTCGGCTTCGATGTTGGTGCGAATGTTGCCATAGAGCTTGTTGCCCGACTGCCGTTTTTCAAAGCATGCGCGTTGATGTACCCCACAGGCGGTACGTCGCCGTTGATTCGTTTGCTCGATGCCAAGGCCCCTATCAAGCTCTTTTTAGCACAGAACGATACCGAATGCACACTCGGGGATGTCAACACCATACGTGAGATCTTCATGGAACAGGGCGGAACGCTGAACGTGGCTTTCGTCAAGGAAGCGTACAAGTTTTTTTTCAATCCCGAACACGAGTGGTATTTTCCGGAAGCAATGAAATTGGCTTGGAAGGATTTGCATTCGTTTTTCTCGAGCACGCTGTAAGTGGTGCCGATAATTTCATTCACTGTCTTCACGAACAACCCTATGCAATTCGACGAACATCGACTACACGACATTTTCTCGAACATTCAGAATAAATTCGTTGCGGTGATTGGCGACGTCATGCTCGACAGGTACATCTGGGGAAAAGTGTCGCGCATTTCGCCGGAAGCTCCCGTCCCCGTCGTTGACGTACAACGAGAGAGCCATCACCTCGGAGGCGCATCCAATGTAGCACTCAACAGCCGCAGTCTCGGCGTGGTCCCCGTACTGGTCGGTGTGATAGGACGTGACAGCAGTGGCAACGAATTACGTGATATTCTGGAGCGTACGAATATTGCCACCGATTTCCTGATCGAGGATGCGAACCGTCCTACGACGGTGAAAACCAGGGTGATCGCCGGAAGCCAGCATGTGGTGCGCATCGATTTCGAAGACCGACAACAAATCGACGCGGATACGACGCGCCGACTGATAGACAGACTTGAGAGTCATATCGGATCCATACACAGCATCATTCTTCAGGATTACAATAAAGGTGTGATCGGTGTGGACCTTATCCAGCGCGTCATCACGCTCGCGCGCTCTCGAGATATTCCCGTGCTTGTCGATCCCAAGTACACCAATTTCTTCGAATACAAGGGCGTTTCGGTGTTCAAGCCGAACAGGACGGAGACCGAGAATGCCTTGAAAATCCGGCTGACGGACGAAGAAAGCTTCGTCAACGCCGCTCGCGAGGTGCGCGAGCGTCTACAATGCGATCATGTATTGCTCACACTGGGAGAAATGGGAATGCTGTTGCTTCAGAGCGATGGCGGCGTTATCCGCGTGCCGACAAAGGCGAGAACAGTTGCCGACGTTTCCGGTGCCGGTGATACGGTGATCGCGACTCTGGCGGCAGCGATTGCAGGTAACGCCACACTGGCCGAGGCCGCGCATATCGCGAATTTTGCCGGTGGACTGGTATGCGAGGAAATCGGGATAGTTCCCGTGAACCGCGACGATTTGTATGACGCCGCCTGCGGCAAACTGGGAGTAATGGACTGATGGGCTGCCTGCTCGACTTGGAGAACTTGAAGCGGGAGCGTGTTTCACTGCGTAATAGCGGCAGCCTTGTTGTATTCACCAATGGAGTGTTCGATATACTGCATCGTGGGCACTGCGAGTATCTCGAAGCTGCAAGGAACATGGGCGACATTCTTATCGTTGGACTTAACAGCGATGCGAGTGTCCGTCGCCTGAGAGGCGAACTCAAGCCTATCGTTCCACAAGAAGACCGCGCCGTTGTGCTTTGCTCCTTGCGCGTTGTGGATTATGTAATACTGTTCGACGAAGACACCCCCATCAAGCTGATTAGCACGCTGCTGCCGGATGTTCTCGTCAAAGGCGGCGATTATTCGATCGACGACATCGTCGGTCGCCGCGAAGTCGAGCACGCGGGTGGCCGGGTACTGACAATACCGTTGCTACCAGAGAGATCATCGACAAACATTATCGCAACGATCATTGAACGATACTGCAAACAGAACAAATGAGCAGACCCCCGCAGCACGGCGACCTTCCATCGTCATGCGGCTGGTCCGTCTTGCCGTCTATGCCGGTGCCGGCATAGTGTTTCTCATGATCGCATTGCTGCTTTTCACCGAATCCGCGTATTTCAAGAAAATACTACGCGACTTCATCGTACGAACTGCCGATGCATCGTTGAATGCATCATTGAGCATCGAAGAACTCGACGGCAATTTGTTCGCAGGCTGGTCACTCACGGGCGTGAGTTTGACCGATGCATCAGGGCCCATCATCTCCGTCGACAACATCGTGCTGCGCTACGAATTGCGTGGATTGTTGATGAATCGCATCGTTGTTCGCGAATTGACCTTGAACAAACCCGAAGTGGCCATCACCAGGGCTGAGGGGCGGGACTGGAACATCAATGAGCTTTTTCCTCCTTCCGACGATACCGATACGACTACTACTCCATTTTCCTGGCGCGTTATAGTAGAAAACCTGCGCGTTGTCGGTGGACGGCTGCTGGTGTATGATTCCACGAAAGTCGAAGCTCTCCGACCCGATGAACTCGACGGAGACAGGTTGGAATTGCATGAGGTGGAACTCGCGCTCAAAGTCGACATCAGGCCTTCGAAGAAACATGTATCCATCAATCAATTCCGCTGGACTAACATGCTTGGCGATGTTCATCTTCGCAATGTTTCCGGAGATATCGAACTGCGTCCGACAGGCGCGAACGTGTGGAATCTGTCTGTCCAAACGGATCGTTCAGCTTTGATTGTTTCCGCAGCCATCGACGACGTGGATATACTCGAGGGTTTCGAGAGCGAAAAACTGGCCGACTATCCCATGGCGGTTTCGCTGAATGCCTCGGCGGTGCATGCGGAGGATCTGCGCTACTTCCTCCCGGTGCTTGATTTTCTCGGCGGTCAAACAGCCATACGGCTGCAAGCGCGGGGCTCGTTGCGCGAACTGGCGGTTCGGTCGCTTCACCTGCAAGCGTACGAGAGCGAGTTGCAGTTTGCCGGAACACTGCACGACATTCTCGAAGGTGCCGAAATGCGAATCGATGTACGCAGCGATGCTTCTACGATAAGCGGACACGACGTCCCACGATTGCTTCCGGGAATTCCCATAATGGACGTGTCGGGACTCGGCAGCACCAATTTTTCCGTTCTGCGATTCACGGGTACTCCTCTGGCATTCGAAGCGGAGGTGGATGTTGCCTCCGAAGCCGGATCGGCAAAAGCTGTAGCCAGTTTCGATTTCGCGAATGAGGATATTGCATACGATCTCATTGCACAGACCTCGGCGTTGGATTTGTCCGCTGTGTTGTTGGATGCGAATGCATCTTCGTCGATTTCGATGAATGTGACGATGAACGGCGTGGGTACGCAAATCGGGCGTATGCGTGCAGCGCTCGATGTTCGCGCGGATTCGTCCCGTTATCGACGCACGTGGATTGACAGAATACGGACTACAGTCGATGTTCGGCCAGACAGTCTGACGATGGTGCTGGACACGAGGAGCGGGAGGAGCGCTCTGTCGCTTGACGGGGGGATGAGTTTCGAGCCCGACAGCATCACGGGATTTTCCCTCAAAGCATTCGCTCGCAGCATGGATCTTGGAATGTTTCTGGAGGACGAGAAATGGGACAGTGATATAACCTTTGCGATGCATGCGTACGGTGACGGCATAGACGTATCGCGAACATCAGGCATGGTGGAGATCAATCTCGAACAATCCCGTCTCGGTGAGATTTCGCTTGATAATGACACGCTTCGAATGCTGCTGAAGCAATCCGAACATGAACAGGAGCTTTTCCTGTTCGAGTCGAGATATGCGGATCTCCGCATGGAGGGGAAATTCGATTTCTCCCGATTATTCGCATACATGGGTGAGCAGGCGGATTCATTGTCCGCAGCATTTTCGAGATTCGATCTGTATCCGGATACAACTACGTTACATTCAGCGGGCGCGATGCCTGCTGTTCAGCGCCACGCACCCATCGAAGTGCGAGACAGCGTCGATTTCATGGATGCAACATACAGCATCACGTTGAAGCATCCCGAGCACATCGCCAAATATTTCAACGTATCCACCTTTATCGTGCGCGGGAGCCATGAAGGACGAATACGCGGCGGGAACAGCGGATTCGACATTCAGGGAAATCTTCGTATCTCCGATTTTTATTTCGTGGATACAATCCGCACATGGCTTGCTGCCGGTCTGCGTTTCAACTACGAAATACACAATCTGACATTGGAACGTCCTTTGGATAACATCTCGGTGCGAGCAGTCGCTTCGGTTGTGGATATGAATATCAACGGTCTCAAGCTGCATCGTGTGGAAGCGACGCTCAACTCGGGCGAACAATCTCCGAGGGTACGGATTCGGGCCGGTATTGACACGCTTGCGGAAGTGGATCTCGATGCGGTCATAGCTTTTTCGAATCATGCGTTCGATGTGCATTTCCCATTGCTTGCTATTTCTTGGCGTGGCGAACGTTTTTCGAATGCCGAAGAAGTGAAGTTGCGCATCGACTCGAGCGGGATTACGCTCGCGAAATTCGGTATAGTCAACAACGGCATGCAATTGTCGGTGCAGGGGAATCGTTCCTTCGATGGGAACAACAATTTCACGATGTATCTCGACAGTCTGGATGTTCGGTTGCTGGAATACGCTCTGACAGGACATTTACCGGCACTACAGGGGGAGGGATTCACCGGGCTCTGCTTCGTCGAGGCGAATCTGACAGGGACGGACGCATTGCCGCTGATGGCCGCCGCCGTCTATATCGACGGCTTGGGGTACAGAGGGGCGCAATTCGGCAACATGACGCTCGAAGCGAGGTATTTCGAGGAACAGCTTGAATTGTATTCCGAACTTGAATACAGCTCCGGTGCGAGGGCTGGGGAGAAAGTGTTTTTTCTTTCGGGGACTGTCCCGACCACGATATCGTTTTCCGATGAAGGGGAGGAGGATTCTCCGAGTACCGCTTCGGCGAATTTGCGTATGCAAATGCGTGCGTTCCCTCTGGCCCTGCTGGAGGAATTCCTCGGGATATTCTCACCACTCCAAGGTGAAATCAATGCCGATGTCTCCATATCGGGTACGGCCGAGCATCCGTCGTACAATGGGTATATGAGCGTCGAAGCTGCTATGGGACGTTTTCTTTTCAACAACATGGATTACATTCTCGGGCTTCGCGTAGAAGCGATCGATCAGGATATACGCATCGTGAACGCGAGTATACAGAACATTCAGTCGGATTGGCCGATGGGAAGAATTACCGCGACAGGGTCGATTTCCACTGATGCATTCGCCATCTCCAGTTTCGACCTGGCGATGAATGGCAGGTTGAAGATACTGCGGAACGCATCACGCGCAGCAACGCGATCCATATACGGTGATTTGTTCATTTCCACCGGGAAAGAGGATCTCACCTACCGAGGTCGCTTGGATCGGTCGATATTTTCAGGTGATCTCGTGATCGAGGAAGGGAATCTCATTGTGCCATTGGAACAGCAAGGTGGTGATGTCGGATCATTTGCGGATATCACGTACGTCGTCGTTGACGATACGACGCGGCGATTCGTCTCGTCGCTTACCGGGAGTCGGGGCAGGCGGGGATTGCCGACCTTCGATACCGATCAGATCGATGAAACCCCGCAGGTGCCAGAGCGGTCCGTGCTTGATGGCCTGACCTACGATCTCACGGTGTCGACCGAAAAAAAGCTGATCGTGGCCATACCCTTTACCATACCACAAGTGGAACTCAATGCGACATTGGCGTTCAATAATCTCAAGGTCAACAATTGGGGTGGAATGCAGGGTAGCTTTATGGGAGAAGTGAATCTCAGTGAGGAATCCTATTTCATTTTCTTCGGCAAGCGTTTGATGGCGAGTGGAGTATTGCGTTTCACTCGTGATCCGCAGAATCCCGACCTTGATCTCAAAGGAGTGTATTCCGACTATTACATCGATCCACGCACCGATATTCGTCGGCGCGTCTACGTCACGGTTACCGTCACGGGTACGAAAGAGAAGCCCGAACTTGCCTACGATATGACGTGGGATGGTCCTGACGGGGAGCAGGTATCCAAGGGTGGGGAAGTGCAGTCGGATGCGTTTTCTTTTCTTCTTTTCGGTATGTTCACGAAGGATTTCAGCGGCTCGGATAGAAATCGAAGCGCATTCCTGGAACGGTCACCAGAATGGATCAATGCTGTCGGTTCCGCTATGTTGTCCTCCGTCGCCACGCAGTTTCTGGACAGAGCAGGTCTGCAAGGTATAATCAAACGTGTGGATATCGCGGGTTTGGGTACCGAGGATTCGCGCGTCAAATTGACAAGTGAAATCGGGCGTGCGATATTCACCTACGATGGAAAAATCAATAATCTCGAAAGCTCGAACATCACAGTGGATTTCCCGCTCAGTCGTCTCCTTGGTATTCCGTGGACCAATCTCGTTGTACAGGTATCGCGAAGGACCATCGACCAAATCTTCGAAAGCGCGACGCGGACGCAGGAGTATTCAATCTATGAACTCAAAATCCTTCAGCGCTTTTCATTCTGATGGCGCGTGAATTGACTTGGATTATCATATGAAAAATTCCGTTGTAGAATTCCTCCTCAAAGAACGAGGAAGGGCCTTTAAAACCAAGGAGCTTGCTCGGGCCTTGCGCATACCGAAACAGGGAGAAGCGTACAACATGCTCAAAACGGTGCTGCGTCAACTGCTGGAGGCCGGAAAGGTGCGGCGACTGTCGGGGAGCAGGTGGTCCGCAACGGCGAACGAGGTGAATGGAAGGACGAATGAGCGCAGTGTGGATGACACGGTGCTTGTCGGTGCTCTGAAGCAATTACATCGCAAATGGTATGTGGAGCCCGACGGCAAGAACACCGAAGGTGATATCGCTGTCAATCAGCGCGATTTGAACGGCGCATCTGACGGAGACAAGGTTGTCGTCCGTCTTCTACCCAGAACGAGACGCTCCGATGTATACAGGGGCGTAGTTGCGGAGGTGCTTGGTCGCAGCGGACTCGTGCATGTCGAGATGGCTGCACTTGCGCGGCGGTATGGATTGTCCTTGGATTTCCCGAAGGACGTTTCGGACGAAGCACACGCAATATCCTCGCGCGTCACACCTGCGGACATGGCAGGGCGCTTGGACCTGCGCGATGTCGAATGCTTTACCATCGATCCAGCCGACGCGAAGGATTTTGACGACGCAGTTTCCCTTCGGGAAATTGATGGAGGCTACGAACTTGGCGTGCATATTTCCGACGTAAGTCATTATGTTCCAGAAGGCGGTGCGTTGGATAAGGAAGCACTACGACGTGGCACGAGCGTGTATCTCGTCGACGGAGTAATACCAATGTTGCCGGAACGGCTGTCCAACCATATTTGCAGTCTTCAGGAGGGACGGGACCGATTGACTTTTTCAGTGATCATTCAGATATCTCCCCGTGGAGCATTGAAAGACTTTTCTGTACGCAAGTCGGTCATCCGTTCGCAGCGCCGCTTCAGTTACGAGGAGGTGCAGGCCATACTTGATGGTAGTGATGGTGTTCATGCGGAAACATTGCGTTTGATGGAGAGAGTGGCATTGATACTGATGCGAAAGCGTTTCCGCGAGGGGTCGGTGGATTTCAACCTTCCCGAAGTGTCCTTCGTCTTCGACGACAGAGGTGTAGTAACCGACATTGTACCCAAGGCACGCCTGATGAGTATGCGGGTCATCGAGGAGTTCATGTTGCTAGCCAACCGCGCTGTAGCACAGGGCGTATCGGAAATGCGTCCAAACAAACCGTTTGTCTATCGGGTTCATGATGTACCCGATCCTGAAAAGGTTCACGAATTATTGGAGTTCATGCGCCATCTCGGCATCAAGGTACAGCTCGATCCGACATCGTCGCGTTCATTTCAGCAAATGATCGAACAGATTCGAGGCAAACCCGAAGAAGGCGTTGTACAGGATGTAACGATACGTTCAATGGCCAAGGCCGTCTATCACGAGCGAAACATCGGGCATTTCGGTCTGGGTTTCAGGCAGTATACGCATTTCACTTCGCCGATACGCCGGTATCCGGATCTGATCGTGCATCGCTTGTGTGCCAAGTATTTTGGAGAGACGGGTGGAGGAGCAACGATGAGTGCGACGAAAGTGGCGGACATAGCCCGGCAGAGTTCTATCCGCGAGCGGTTGGCCGTGGAAGTCGAGCGCGAGTCGGTTCGCATCAAGCAAGTCGAATACATGAAGCATCATGAGGGCGACGAGTTCGAAGGCATTATCAGCGGCGTCACGTCTTTCGGACTTTTCGTCGCGCTGATTCCGACACTTGTGGAGGGGTTGATTCATGTCCGTGATCTCACCGACGATTACTATCGTTTTGACAAGTTGAAGCGGCAGTTGCTGGGCGAGCGGACCGGAAGAAGATACAGACTCGGCGATACTATTCGTGTGTTGGTTGCCCGTGTGGACATGGTGAACAGGGGGATAGATTTTCTTCCGGTGGTCCATAAGCGCGAGCGTGACGCAGACGATGACGACTCGTATACTCGCGTTCGGGGCTCGTCACGGCCTAATCGTCGTTCGACGGATTCGGGTCGTGTGTCGGGAAAATCCGGACATTCGCCGAAGTCCGAAAAATCGGGTGCGAGGGACGCATCAACAGGTGATGGGGCGGCCTCCGGTACCAGAGGCGGTCTACAGAAGAGGACCGCATCCGGAAAGAGAAAAGGCGGGAGACGTCGCGGATGACGAGATGGGCCGTGACGGTGGGGAACAGTACTCTTCTAGCGGTATTGTTCGACGAGATGACGATTGTCGACGAACATCGATGGCGAACGGATGAATTTCGGAATCACGGTGTCGCCTCGAACGAGTTGACCGCGTTTCTTTCAGGGAGGGGACGCGGTGCCGTGCTATGTTGCGTCGTACCGACCGTACGCGAGGTGGTGATGACGGCGATGCGCGGGGCGGATTCGGATGGAATCCTGGAAGTGGAACTTTCCCGGCACCGGCCGATGCCGTTGCTGTATCGTACGCCTGAGACGTTGGGTGCAGACCGGTACTGCGCTGCGTTGGCGGCACGCGAGTTGTTCGGCGCGCCCGTAATCGTCATCGATTGCGGGACAATGCTCACGGTGAACGTCGTTGACGGGGACGGGTATTTCATCGGTGGGAGCATCGCGCCGGGGATCAGGACATCGATGCGTGTCATGCATGATCGGGGAATGATGCTGCCCGAAGTCGACCTTGCCGAGCCACCGTCGGTAATCGGGCGGGACACAGCGGAGAGCATGCGTGCCGGAGCGTTACATCACTCGAGATGCGGATTGGAGGGGATGCTGAGGGAGATACGAAGAATAACAGGACATGATACTCCGCTGTGTGTGACCGGCGGAGACGCGTCGTTGTTGTTGTCTTCCGGTTTCGAAGTGGAGCGGATGAAGGTGGACGAGCGCTTATTGTCGCGGGGCGCAATTTTATACTTGCTTTTAGTTCACGGGTGTTAGTATATTTACATCCCCCTTGGTCACGGAGTGTTTTGCACTTCGAAGCGCGAAAAAAAATAATCTTCACGAAGCGCTTGACAAAGAGGAAGAAAAGAGTTAGATTAATAGACCGTTTTAGAAACGGTTGCCGCGAGAGCGGCAAGTTCTTTGAAAAGAGCGTGCATAGTCAGTGACTTTGAGAGCAAATGAAACTCGAAATTGTAAGTGAAAATCTACAACGGAGAGTTTGATCCTGGCTCAGGACGAACGCTGGCGGCGTGCTTAACACATGCAAGTCAAGGAGAAGTCTCGCTTCGGTGGGACGGATACTGGCGCACGGGTGAGTAACGCGTATGTAATCTGCCCTCGGTCCGGGGATAACACTTCTAACGAAATGCTAATACCCGATGATGCAGCGGCACCGCATGGTGACAGTTGTTAAAGTTTCGATAACCGAGGATGAGCATGCGTCCCATTAGGTAGTTGGTGAGGTAACGGCTCACCAAGCCATCGATGGGTAGCTGGTCTGAGAGGATGATCAGCCACACTGGGACTGAGACACGGCCCAGACTCCTACGGGAGGCAGCAGTGAGGAATATTGCGCAATGGGGGAAACCCTGACGCAGCAACGCCGCGTGCGGGATGAAGGCCTTTTGGGTCGTAAACCGCTGTAGCAGGGGAAAAATATCCGCTTCGGGCGGGTTGATGGTACCCTGAAAGTAAGCCTCGGCTAACTACGTGCCAGCAGCCGCGGTAATACGTAGGAGGCAAGCGTTGTCCGGATTTACTGGGTGTAAAGGGTCCGCAGGCGGACATGTAAGTCGGTGGTGAAATCCTGCAGCTTAACTGTAGAACTGCCGCCGATACTGTATGTCTTGAATACGGTAGAGGGTGACGGAATTCCAGGTGTAGCGGTGAAATGCTTAGATATCTGGAAGAACACCGGTTGCGAAGGCTGTTACCTGGACCGTTATTGACGCTCAGGGACGAAAGCGTGGGTAGCAAACAGGATTAGATACCCTGGTAGTCCACGCCGTAAACGATGGATACTCGGTGTCGGCCCGTATGGGTCGGTGCCCAAGCTAACGCAGTAAGTATCCCACCTGGGAAGTACGATCGCAAGGTTGAAACTCAAAGGAATTGACGGGGGCCCGCACAAGCAGTGGAGCATGTGGTTTAATTCGATGCAACGCGAAGAACCTTACCTGGGCTCGAAAGACTGGATTATCCTTCGGTGAAAGTCGGAGGCGCTTCGGCAATCCAGACAGGTGCTGCATGGCTGTCGTCAGCTCGTGCCGTGAGGTGTTGGGTTAAGTCCCGCAACGAGCGCAACCCTTGTCCTTAGTTGCCATCAGGTAAAGCTGGGAACTCTAAGGAGACTGCCTACGCAAGTAGTGAGGAAGGTGGGGATGACGTCAAGTCCTCATGGCCCTTACGCCCAGGGCTACACACGTGCTACAATGGCGACTACAGAGGGTCGCAATACCGTGAGGTGGAGCTAATCCCAAAAAAGTCGTCTCAGTCCGGATCGAAGTCTGCAACTCGACTTCGTGAAGCTGGAATTGCTAGTAATCGCAGATCAGCATGCTGCGGTGAATACGTTCCCGGGCCTTGTACACACCGCCCGTCAAGCCATGGAAGCTGGGGGCGCCCGACGTCAGTGAGCCAACCCGCAAGGGAGGCAGCTGCCTAAGGCGAAACTAGTAACTGGGGCTAAGTCGTAACAAGGTAGCCGTACCGGAAGGTGTGGCTGGATCACCTCCTTTCTAAAGAGTTCACGGCCGCGAGGCCGCGATATCAACCCTCTCGAAGAATCTCCTATGCACGTCTCTTTTCATTTTTTTTTCGATATCACCTATCGGGCTCGTAGCTCAGGTGGTTAGAGCGCACGCCTGATAAGCGTGAGGTCGGTAGTTCAACTCTACCCGGGCCCACTGGCCTGTATTTGGGCCTGTAGCTCAGCTGGGAGAGCGCCTGATTTGCATTCAGGAGGTCGTCGGTTCGAGCCCGGTCAGGTCCACAAGGTTTGAAAGCGTCCGGCAGGTGTATAGCACGATGTGCCCGGATGGGCTTCGAATGGTTCAAGTCCATGCAAACCACGACTTCGCGAAAAAGCGAAAGACGTTCTTTGACGTAGTAGGAGATCGCTGGTAGAATAATCAGCGATTCACTGAGAATCTAAATGTTATTAACAAGTTCACTGATACACACACCTGTGTGAGAATAAAATTAATTCGGTGAAGTTACTAAGAGCATACGGTGGATGCCTTGGCACCATAAGGCGATGAAGGACGTGGATACCTGCGATAAGCTTCGGTTAGGTGGAAAACAACCGTAGACCCGAAGATTTCCGAATGGGAAAACCCTCCAAGGGTCATGCCTTGGAATCGTATACTGAATTCATAGGTATGCGAAGCGAACGGGGGGAACTGAAACATCTAAGTACCCCTAGGAAGAGAAAACAACAGTGATTCCCTGAGTAGTGGCGAGCGAAACGGGAAGAGCCTAAACCGAGCAACATGTAAGGAACGACCGTTGTGTTGCCGGTGTTGCGGGACCAGCAGGCCAATTCGTTTTGAGGCCGAAGAGTTACAAAATGCAAACGTAGTCGAAGCGCTTGGAAAGGCGCGCCATAGAAGGTGAAAGCCCTGTAGGCGAAACGTTCTGCATCTCTTGCTGTGTTCCCAAGTACCACGGAGAAAGTGGAATTCTGTGGGAATCTGCCAGAACCATCTGGTAAGGCTAAATACTCTATGGTGACCGATAGTGCACAAGTACCGTGAGGGAAAGGTGAAAAGAACCCTTGAGAAGGGAGTGAAAAGAATCTGAAACCGTATGCTTACAAACGGTAGGAGGAACCAGTGGTCTACGGACTACTGGAACTGACTGCGTGCCTTTTGCTTAATGAGCCTACGAGTTGCTCGTGTGATGCAAGGTTAAGGACCTCAGGTCCGCAGCCGTAGCGAAAGCAAGTCTGAAATGGGCGAGATAGTATCATGCGGCAGACGCGAAACCGTGTGATCTACCGATGGCCAGGATGAAGTGGGAGTAAAATCTCATGGAGGTCCGAACCAGTGTGGGTTGAAAACCGCTTGGATGAGCTGTCGGTAGGAGTGAAAGACCAATCAAACACGGAAATAGCTCGTACTCCCCGAAATGTTTTTAGGAACAGCCTCGTGTATAGTGTACCGGAGGTAGAGCACTGATTGGGCTAGGGCCCTCACAAGGGTACCAAACCCAGACAAACTCCGAATTCCGGATACATGTTTCACGGGAGTGAGGCAGCGAGGGATAAGCCCCGTTGCCGAGAGGGAAACAACCCAGATCATCAGCTAAGGTCCCCAAGTGTACGTTAACAGACAAAGGATGTCAGATTGCTCAGACAACTAGGATGTTGGCTTAGAAGCAGCCATTCATTTAAAGAGTGCGTAATAGCTCACTAGTCAAGCGATCAGGCGTCGATAATTTCCGGGACTTAAACGTACTACCGAAGCTATGGATTCCTTCTGTCGGTTTCCGGCAGCAGGGATGGTAGGGGAGCATTCTGTATGCGAGCCACGAAGTGGCGGCTTTTGTCGAAGGTGCGTCGTGAGGCGTGCTGGAGCGTACAGAAGAGAATATGTAGGCATAAGTAACGATAAACACTGCGAAAAACAGTGTCACCGAAAACCTAAGGTTTCCTGAGCAACGTTAATCGACTCAGGGTTAGTCGGCCCCTAAGCCGAGGCCGAAAGGCGTAGGCGATGGATAACAGGTTAAATATTCCTGTACCCGTATGTGTTCGTTTGACCATAAGGGGGGACGCAGAAGTGAAAGGTCGGCCAGCTGTCGGAATAGCTGGTTTAAGCAGGTAGGTCGGCGGTGTAGGCAAATCCGCACCGTCAAACCGAGACGCGAATAGGGCGCCCGTATGGGCCACAACCGACCCTAAGCATGCTGCCAAGAAAAGCCTCGTATGGAAGAATACATGCGGACCGTACCGCAAACCGACACAGGTAGGTGAGGAGAGTATCCTAAGGTGCTCGAGTGAGCCGTGGTTAAGGAACTCGGCAAAATGACTCCGTAACTTCGGAATAAGGAGTGCCCCCGGTAGGTGACATGACAAGTGGAGCTGAAAGGGGTCGCAGAGAATCGGCCCAGGCGACTGTTTAACAAAAACACATGACTATGCGAACTCAATTGAGAGGAAGTATATGGTCTGACACCTGCCCGGTGCCGGAAGGTTAAGAGGAGGGGTTATTCCGCTTCGGCGGGAGAAGCTCTGAATTGAAGCCCCGGTAAACGGCGGCCGTAACTATAACGGTCCTAAGGTAGCGAAATTCCTTGTCGGGTAAGTTCCGACCTGCACGAATGGTGTAAC
>Ga0209498_1000546_pt1 | contig 23283 bp, 28 predicted proteins | sample WalLakDeSediment_FD_184131 | JGI IMG/M metagenome (GOLD analysis project Ga0209498, IMG submission 184131) | Lake sediment microbial communities from Walker lake, Nevada to study Microbial Dark Matter (Phase II) - Walker Lake 11/02/13 Deep... | ecosystem: Environmental > Aquatic > Freshwater >...
ACAGGGAGTGTGGTTGGGAGTTGGATGGTCGGCGGCTTCACAGGCCGACAAGCCCACGTTTCTATATCGGATTGTTATGCTACAGGGGATGTGTCGGGAGATTGGGAGGTTGGCGGGTTCGTCGGAAAGAACATGCATATTATAACCCGCTCTTATGCTACTGGGAGTGTGTTGGGAGATGAGGGTGTTGGTGGTTTTGTCGGACAGAACGAGCATACGATAACCCTCTCCTATGCTACGGGTAACGTGTCGTGTTTTGGCGATTATGCGGGTGGTTTCGCAGGCGCACATATTACTGTAGGTCTGACCCCTGCGGTTATCAACAACACATACTCGTGGGGCAACATCAACCGAACCGGGGGTGTTGGCACTTTTTTCGGCGGTTTTGTGGGCGTGAACAGCGAGGCAAAGATATTCAATAGTTATAGTATTGGCAGGGTATCCTATGATGGTGTGCCAGACCCAACCGACAAAGGCTTCTCAGGACTCGTTGTAGCAGCTGGCGATTATGAGGAGAGTGGAACCTTTTGGGACAATGAGACAAGCCACCAGACCACAGACGGGGGGGCGGCTACCGGACACAACACGACCACGATGCAAACCTATACCACCTTCTCCACTACAGGCTGGGATATACTCTTGATGGAGGATTGGACTTGGGGGGGTGAAGCATGGTATATTGATGATGGGAACACATATCCACTCTTGGGATACCAACACCCTCCTCCGCCTCCTCCTCCTCCGCCTCCGCCGCCTACTATAGCAGAGCGGTTGATGGCGTTCGCGGTTAGTCTCGGCGGGTTGTTGTCGGTGATAATACTCATGGGTTTGTTGTGGCTATTCCTACAAGAGTTTGTTCACAAACGCCGGGGCGTACAGAGATGAGGATGTTATCAGCAACAATAATATTGGCCGTGTTCGTGCTATCCGCCCAACTCGTGTTTTGTTATGGTGGCATAGTGGAGAATGTACAGGCGGCTCCAGTATTTGTGGATAGTTGGGAGGCGTTGAACAACACCCGCCTCGATCTAACGGGGGATTATGTGTTGACCACAAACCTCGATAGTAGTAGCGTCGGGTATGATACTTATGCGGGGCCGTTGGCGCATGGGGGACAAGGCTGGATGCCCATCGGAACACCGGGGGTGGGAAACACGTTTAGAGGAACGTTCGATGGACAGAACTATACCATATCCGACTTGTACATAAACCGTCCAACCACTACTGATGTTGGCTTTTTTGGGACGGTTGGAGCGAACACGATAATACGAAACCTAAACCTGTTAAACGTTGACATCTTAGGGAGGGATAACATTGGCGGCCTAGCAGGGTTCGCAACAACCACAAACATTGAAAACGTTTTGGTCACGGGAGAAGTATCGGGGAACACGCCCCCATCTGGTAACGCGACAGGCGGCCTAGTAGGGCAGTTGCAGAGTAGTACCATCAACAATGTTCGAGCAGAATGCATCGTAACAGGAAACAACTACATAGGCGGCCTAGTAGGATATAGTGTAAAGGTCGGAGGGGTACAACACAACATATATAGTGCGCACACAGATAGCACTATAATAGGGAATATAGCAGTAGGCGGTTTTATCGGGTTGTGTCTAGAAACGACCATAACGAACTCTTCCTCTAATGGTACTGTAGAGGGAACCTCTTATGTTGGTGGTTTTGTCGGTGCTACGGAAAATGTGGTTGGCGTGTATGTGTATTCGAACTCTTCCGCCAGGGTGGATGTCCAGGCGAACAATGCGGCTGGTGGGTTCGTCGGTTATATGATAGATGTGCTGATAACCGATTGTTATGCTCGTGGAAACGTCACGCGGAACGTGGGAGAGGTTGGCGTGTCTTTCGGCGGTTTTGTTGGATTCAACAACGATGGCAAAATCTTCAACGGTTATAGTATTGGCCGGGTATCCTATGATGGCGTACCCGATCCTACTGACAAGGGTTTTTGTGGCGAAACACTAGACGCTGGAAACTATGAGATGGCACGAAACTTTTGGGACACCGATACCAGCCAACAATCCACCACCCATGGAGAGGCGACAGGCCGAACCACAGCACAGATGATGCAGGCTGGCACATATAGGGGTGTTGGGTGGGACTTGCAGACGATGGTATCATGGAACGGCCATTTGTGGATGATAAACGAGAGTACAGAGTATCCTGTGTTCCGGTGGGAGTTAGAAGATTGGTTCACCCCCACAATCGTCCGCCTCACCCCTAGGGACGACCAAATATATCCGATAGATATGGACCTCGTGTTCTTGGCGCGCGCATGGAACAGGTATGGGTGGTTGATAACTAATAATCCTACTGATTTTGTGTGGGAGAATGCTACAGACGGCGTGTTCTACGAGTCTGCGTTTGGTACATACACGGTCCGCGCTAGTTATGCTGGCGTAGGTAGTAATAGTGTGGAGATAGAGACTGTGACATATCAGGTATGGATTATGGCGCGGACGTATCGTATAGTGTCGAACATCCTCCCTCTTATCGTAACCTTTGCTTGTGTCACGTTAATCTTCAATCTGCTTGTCGCAGGTAAACGGCGTTAGAAACCTGTTTTCTGGTGCTGTTACCCCCCCCTTTTTGGTGCTAGAAAACGGTTTCGAGAGCATACCCTGTCGTATCCTATGGGCCTGAGGCCTATCCGCCACATTTCTCGCAGCACCAAAACGAAACAGGCTACTGCGAGGAATATGGACAATACTCCTATTAGTAGGATGGATATGGCGAACACCCGTCGGACCACCAACCACTCTAGGATACAAACATACGCTTGGAAGATGAACACGAGACACGCTACCAGGGGGAACACGATACGCGGGTGTTGGCGTATCCTACCCGCCAACAACACTCCCCTGGGGTGTCCACAAAAAAATATTATGGATGCGAACACTCCGGCGAACACGAGGTGTCGGATCATTCCCAAAACCCGAGCCGTTTGGGTACGCCCCGATAGTACAACCATAGGAATGCTATGGCAAACATTATTATCGTGGGAATGAGCATCCACGGGTGTAGTATTATGAGTATGATGCACAACCCCATGTTCCACAACTGTAGCCACCCCCCCGCTTGTGACCGGGGGAGGCTGCGTTTGATAGCATAGGCGTATATGATGCTGGAGAATATTCCTATGCCGAAAGAGACTATTGTTATCACTAGGATGGATAGTCCGACTCCTATGAGGAAGAGCGGGGGGTCGCGCCTGTCAAAAACCACCATCGTTTTTTCACCTCCGTCTCATGCTCGTATCACACAATGTCTTTTTCCGGTGTGAGTCACAGGTACAGTTGCACCGTCCCGCGTGTTGTCCCCGCTCATCTACGAATGTGGTGGCACACCGCCCCCTCCCCCTGGGGTGTTCCCGACATTCCCAACACCGTCCATCCACCATGGTGACAACAGGGTATGTGCATTTGTCACCATCCAGGCTGGTACAACTGGAGGCGTGTTTGTAGATGGTGTTTTGTAGTTCTTGGTCCCATTTTATCCCCCTGTATGTTTGGCCGCATGGACATTTGTGTGTTATGACACCCATGTTGTCGGGCATTTGTAGTATGTCTATTCCTCTGGCCAACAACCGCATTTTTCCCGTTTTCAGATCATTCATGTCTTGTTCCTCCTGTTTCTGTCTCTCCTTGCTAGTATGTAGGAGATTATGATGCTGATTACGAGGTATGTGTTGATGATGGTGGTGTATCGGAGTATGCTCACACCCTCAAACACTACCCGCCACCCCCCTTTTTGCAGACGAATATCTGATGGACGGGTAGTAATGGCTCGTGATAACAACGTTCCACCACCAGCCCAGCAGCCTCCAACAGTTGTCGAAACTCTCCTATCGTATAGTCCTCTCCCATCTCCCAATAGTGTTCGCTGCCCCGGCGCATCCGCACACATGGCAACCGCAATCGTATGCCCCAGCCATGGTGATGTCGTATCTGGCATGACATGGTGACACTCCGATATGGTACTGATATGATAACCCAACCCTGGGACACCCTCCGCATCTCCCCCAACGCCCGTGGGATGTTACCCCATGGTAGATGCTCCAACACGCTAAACGCACAAACAACATCATACACGCTATCGTCTATGGGCATGTGGCGTATATCCCCTAGTATGTCAGGATGTAACAATGGGTCTATATCCATGGTGTCCACATGATAATCCATGTGGCGTAATATGGATGTTAAGAGTCCATGCCCCACACCAATCTCTAACACATCTTGCGCTCCCACGCTTCGGATGGCATCATACTGATTCCATGCTGCAAGGAAATGCTCCCGCTGGTAGTATGTACTCCGCTCGGGGAACTCTCCCCCTAGTTTGGGGGGGTGGCAGGGATGCACGAGAATGCCACCCCCCGGTTTGTGGTGTGATGTAGGAGGTATGCCCCCCGCCCACACAGGAGCAGCAGACGGGGGGTTCAGCGTGATAGGCTCGGATGCACGAGGATTGCTATGAACTGGCAGACGGGGGTTCATAACACTATGGTGGGGTACAGCAGCATCCGAGCCGTCAAACGTCAGATCGTCTAATATGTACATGAGAACGAAACCGAGGCCAAACACAGATGCTACAAACCACAACCCGTGGGAGAGCATCCACGCCATAAGCGAGAGGAAACATATCGTCCAAAATGTTATCCAAACATGCAACACCCGCACGACTACCGCCCCCCCTCGCGTTCGAACTCGTCAATCTCCGCAACATCCACCATAAACGCGATAGGCAACAATATCGCCCCCAACAACGCACACAACCCGAACAACACCACCAGCTGAGAAAACCCTAGCATACGCGATAACAACGCCAACACCACCGAGGCTATGAACAGGCACAATACTCTACCAAACCTCATACTACAATCCTCCTGATGGTGCGCCGGGAGTGTGTATGTACCTGTTTATCACCCACAGGCTACAACAACCCCAACAGATGTACTCGTTATCAACCTTCCTATACAAGCCGTCTTCTCCTTTCTCCCTATGCTCCTCCATAGGGGCGGCTTTCTCTCCACAATCGGGACATTGCATCATCCACCAACCCTCCGAATCCTCTGCACAACCCCACACAACAACCCGAGGGGGAACGCTAATGCCAACACTACGAGAATCCCAAACAACCATACCACCCCACAAACCCCCACAGCAATCCTATTCACCCGGACTCCCCCCTTTCAGCCACCACGATTCCTGGCGGCAATACTCGCAATACAAGTTGCTCGTATCCTCTGGATCATAACCCGTGTTCGCATGGCGGAATATTCGGCCACACTTGAAACACCGTTTCGGCACAGTATCCTCGTTCACTCCAACACCCCCAGCAGCCGACACCTGTCCACAACCCGACAATACTCCCGATACGCGCGGACACTATCCACATCCAAGGAGCGGACAACACGGAAATATGCTGTCCGCAGCTGAAGGACGGCAACACCCTGCTCCTCAAACATCATCATCCACCACCCGTATCGTATTCCCAGGCTTTCCACACTCGGCACAGTACAGCCTGAGAACCCCACCTGTTAGCGATACCAACTCCCAATGAGCATCACAACACTCGGTATGATAAAATGCGACAGCACCCGGAATATCAAACATTATGCCCCCCTCCTTTGTTCAAACCAAGTATTTCTTTCCAATCATCGAGGTTATCTGAATCTATGTTATCCTCCATTGTTTTTCTCAATGACCACCCCAAACCCAACCAAAAACCAGGATTGTGGGTGTTTTTAATAAAAACTTCTTCCATTTTCTTTGTCGTGTGTTCATGCAACATCTTTTCCAGCCACCATATCTCGATGAAAGTTGTTCCCACTCTTTTCAATCTATCTATTGCCTCCTCACATATAGACTCGATTTTCATTCCACAACACCCTCTTGTTTCTTTTTCTTCCTATACAACCGTTGCTGCTCTAACCTATACCCCCTCTCCTTACTCCAATACCTACTCCTATCATGCTCTCTTGCTTTCTCAACATCCCTGGCTCTCTCATCAGCCCTGTGCTGATTATACTTAGCCCGATACTCTTCAGAGATAATCCTACGAACAACAGAACGACTACAACCATACTTAACGGCCAAAGCCCTCTGACTCATACCACCACGAGCATCAACCACAACACCCTCCCGATCTTCCATAGAAAGTTTGGTCAACGGATGCTTTCTTCTTTTTTGTTCTTCATCCCCAACATCATTAGTGGTAGTCGTAACGCACACCCCCCATTTCCATACCGAGATAGACCCGGTTTTTCTCGTGCATTACGCGGCAATCAGGATTGATAACACAGGGCTCATTCTTGATGAGACACCAACGGATGCCACAAATACGCTCCCTCGATGGGCAGATAATAGCCATACCTCAAGCACCCCCTTCTATTTCCCAGGGAAGCGGGTTGGCGGCGTGAACCCGTTTCCGGTCCTCCGCGGTCATCTGCAAATAGATGCTAGTGGTCTGAATATTGGAGTGTCCGAGATCATGCTGGACGGTAGCGAGGTCCCGCCCCGCCAGGATGGATTGGACGGCAAACGTATGCCGGAGCGTGTGCGGGTGAATAGAACCTATCCCCGCCCTTTGACCATACTTAGTAACTAAGTGGTTTACCCATGTGAGGGAGAAACGGAAAATAGGCTCATCGGTATTTTTGCGTTTGTATTCGGCATAATCCAACAATTCTTGCGCCAATGCCGTCTGGATGGGTATCACACGATCCTTGCAACCCTTCCCCTCACGCACTTGTAACACGCCCTCCCGTAGCCGTATATCGCCGGGGGTGATGTTGACAGCCTCTGCCCTTCGCAACCCCGTCCCGAGCAACATGCGGAGGAATAGGCGGTCCCTAACACCGCTTTCCGTGTCATATACTTTCTCTAGGAGTTTTACGACCTCTTCTTTGCGGAGGTATCGGGGGAATTTCTGTTTTTTCGCCATGGGGGGGTATTCTCAGAGGGGTATTAATAGTTTATGGTTGCCGTTAAGCGAACACTTAACCCAACGGGGCAAAACTATACCATTTAACAAAACAACGCTGTTGTTAAGCCATCACTTAACAACGACAAACAAAAATAAAATGCTTAACGAAAGCACCTATGGAATTAAGAGAGTGCTTAATTCACCATGGTAAAATGTCAGTCGGTTAACAAAACCCCATGAGAGAATTAAGAGAGTGCTTAACACAATATACAAAATGTGTACTATGGCAAAAATGGGACAAAAAAAGGGGGAGAATAAGGGTGGCGGCCAAAAATAGTAAAATGCAAAAGATAAAGGACCGCCACCCCGTTCAGCATGACACTATTCTTCCACGAGCATCCATCTACGCCTCCGGCCTTTAATCGTAACCAACCCCCTGCAACGCATATGCATCAACGCCGACAACAACCGCCTATCATGCAAACCACTCAACACGCTCAACCGCCGAAACCGACACCCCCCGTATCCCGCTCCAGCCTCCGTTTCACAACCACTCCTCCAGAATAGGGCGGCCCATGTCCTTTGTCACCTTGCGATACATCTTGAAGTTCGCCTTTGCCATCTGTTTCTCCCACCCTATGTGTCCTGTGCATGGCATACAACCTATGCGAGGGCTGTGTTTGTACCCATCGTTTAGTGGAAGGTTGTGCTTCCAATGATACCCGAAAACATCGCTCTCACTCCAATATGCTATCGGCAGGCACTTCATCCACCCCTTGCTTTTGATATAATACAATGGGCCACTCTCGATAATCTTTGTACGCCTAAGCCTACCCTCATCATAAGTCAAGCCCACAAACAACAGGTCTGCACCTATCTCCTTGTAGTATTTCTCCGCAGGCTCATCCTTGAGTAAAGCGCAACACATTGGTACGCCGTTCTTATTAGCCTTGACTTCCATATACCTACTGCGAGAAGGATAACCATATTCGTCTACAATCTTCCAGAATGTTGTTTCTGGTTTCAACTCTGTGTAGTTGATATTCTCCTCTGCCAGTATCTTATCTCTGAACCTGTATGTCTCTGGAAACTCAACTCCTGTGTTGGTGAACACAACAGGAATATCGGGGCGAACCTTCCTCACCAGATGAAGCATAAGGAAACTGTCCTTGCCCCAACTACAAGCCAGTACGGGACACTCGGCCATCTCTAACGCCTCCCGTATAATCTCCAATGTCCTCTCTTCCTTCTCCTCTATGGTCTCCTGTACGATGCGTTCAAAGTCTTTAAGGTTCTCCAAGAACTCTGCTTTGGGTATCACCACACTCACACCCCCCTCTCCTTCTCCCGTTCCCGCCGCCGCTCCCGCTCTCGCATCCCCCGCCGCACCTGCAACCTGTGGGTCTGGCGCACAAACTCCACCACCGACACCACCCGAGGCACACACGCCAGCCGACACTCCACCGCACGAGGACCACACATATCAGGGAGCCCCCTGTTCTTTCGCCTCGAACCTGTCCTCCCTTGGATGCAGACCACCACGAACCCACAACTGCCTCCCAAAAACCGCCACATCATCCTTGACACCAAAACACATCCGACACAACCCCATCTTAGCACGATACTCGGCAAACTCTCCCACAACAGGCCACTCACAATTCCAACAAAAACCCTCCACACGCGCACGCTGTTTATACCCTCTAAAACACCGCAAACACCGCCCCCGCTGCTTGTCCGCAGCAGACATCTGCACCATCACACCACACCCACCCAAGCACCGCATGACATCCCTTTTCAACACACTATCCACGCCCCTGCCAGTCTATCATGTCGTTATCTGATAGAAACGCGTCGTTTCTCCAAACGCTACCACACCACATGCACGACTCTTCGCCATCATTCCGTTCATACCGACAATACCTACACATGTTTTTTTACACCATCCTATATATTATTCCCCCAACCTCCCTAACCTTCTCATCCGCCAACATCCTATCCACATCCACCCCAGGAACATCCGCCAACAAAACATCCCTATCCAAACCACCTTTCAGCGCCAAGACCCGCAACGCCTCCTCCTCCAACCTACGCTCCCCCTCCCCCACAACCGCCCCCGAAACCAGACTCATATCAAAACACCCATCATCCAAACGGGCAAACTCCTCCAACATGTGCTGGAAAATCGGAAACACAACCTCAACATCCTCCAACGATGTTTCCTCCCTCAAGTGTAACATGGCAGAGGAGCGGGTCAAGCGCAAAAAATCTTCCAATAACCGTTTCGTTATCTCGATACCACCATAACCCCGTCCACCCTGCTTCTCCCACAACGAAAAACACCGTTCGACAGCATCTAGAACCTCCTCCGTCAAAACAGGGCGCATCCTCCGCGCCACACTCAGATAGTTTATTAGGAAACGGTCCGAACCCCCCGATACGCCACCCCGGTGTTTGTCTATGATGGCCTTGCTGATTTTTTCCCTATCCTCATCACAAACGAGACGATCACAATTAATGAGGATACACCGGGATAGAATGGTGGGGGGTATCTCCCTAGGTATCGCATCCACTAGATAGGTGTTCTCATCTGGTTTTAGCATGTTCTTCCAGTTGGCAGCCATGAACACCGCACAATCAGCCTGTAATATCGTGTGTGCATCCCCCTTGTCTATACTCACCCGCCTATGTTCTAGAGCCTCGTGGAGTTGTCCAGCCCCACTTATCTCTATCTGTTTCTCTATCTCATCCAACAAAGCTATGCCACCGTGACTACGGGGTATCGCCCCCTGGATGACCGTGAAACGCCCCCCCAGCCTCTCATCAGAACGGAGGGCCATCCCATACAAACCCGCAGAGGTGCTGCCAGGTCCGCTCGTCAAACATGTCCGGGGATAGTTGCGCCGCCACCATGAGAGGAGGGTGCTTTTCGCCGTCCCCGTATGCCCCAACAAGAGGACGTTCACATTCTGCCGTCCCATATCCTCGTTAAACGGCCCGTAAACACTCGCTAACAGCGTTAGACGTTTGGCGAGTGCCATCCCATAGATATGAGGGGCTACGAGGCTCTCTAAGCGTTCTACCACCCCCCCCTCCTCTTTAAACACATACACCCCCGACTCCTCCTCCTCCGACAGCACAATATCCCCAATATCCGCCATCACCAACTGGAAACTACTAGCCTCTATATAATTCACAGGCACAGTATCCCCCTCCCTGTTCTTCTCATAATAACTACGATAAATACCCACAACCCGCAGCTTGTTCCCAACCCTGATGCTACGCCCCTCGGCCATCCTCTCAACCAACCAACAAGGAACCCTCACCCAAACCGCAGGCTTCACCGCCTCCTCATACAACGACTCCTCAAGAATAAACCATTGCTCATCCTCCTCCAAACACCGCTCCGACAACAACAATGGACGCGACCCATGCTTACACGCCCGAACAGCCGGAGGAGTAATCTTATCCCCAACATGATAATGTACCAGCGTAACAGCCTGACACTCCTGACACATCCACGCGCCATCTATGATACGCCGTTCCACAGGCCGATAACTCGACACATCCCCCTCAACCATAACCAACCGGCCCTTTTGGTCTGCACCCAACGCGCGCACATCAGATATATCGGGGAGAGATAATATAGAAAGGAATGGGTCGTCGAGGATGTGATGAGCATCCTGTATCCTAGCCTGTATGTTCGAAAAAAACGTTTTAGGATCGTTAATGATGAGTTCTTTTTCCTCCTCTGTCATCTCACTCCAATCCGGGTCGAGAGATACGACATTATTCTCTCCTAGCACGAAACTGTGTATCTCCTCTTGTATCTCTTCTAGTAGTACGTCTATCATGCTGGTGCTGGTGTGTCCGGTTGTTGCGCCGATGACCCATAGCCCCTCTGATGTCCGTGATATGTGGCGTTCTGCGAGGAGCCTGTATAGTTGTGTCCTTGCTGTGTGTTGGGATGTGTTGAGGGCTGTTGATATGTTGTCTGTGGTCATTGGCGTTTCTGCGTTTTTGAGGACTTGTAGTATTTTTGATTGTTGTTTGCTAACCATTCGGTTTCCCTCCAGGGTAATAGGGGCTGGGGGTTAGAAAGGGGATGAGCCATGTCAATGCCCAGCCCCTATTACTGTGAGTGTGGTTTTTGGTTTGGTGTTTGGTTTTCATGGCTCATCAGAAGGGGGAGGTGTTGATGTAGTATTTAATGGTTTGTGGTTAGGGGGGGTTAACGCTGTTAACCTTGTTTTCTATGGTGTGATTGGTAAGAAAGACCATTTCCGAGTTTTAGGATTTTGTTAAGTTGATGGTTGAATTATTTACTTGGAAAAAAAAGGAGGTATAATAGGGGTGTTTAGCTAGACACAACACACAGCAACACCACATAGCAACAAGGTTTGTTGCAGTTGTTGCAAAATAACAGCTGCAACAGGTTGCAACAAGCTTGCAACAAAATTTTGTTGCTACACGACTCACGCCTAGCCGCCCCCCCTACACCCCATCCGCAACAGCAATTACACCTTTTTTTATTCTCTTATTTAAGTCTTTCCATAACGATTGTTAAATGTAAAGCATGTAACGTTACAACCTTTACAAGAACTATGGTGTAAAAAGTAAAAAGAAAAACCCCACCTACAACAAAAGTTGTACATCACTCTTCTTTCTTTTTCCAACTCTGTATTTTGCCGATGAGGGGGAACCCGATCTCCTTGAACAACTCCCACCCCCCTGCTTCGAGTTGTTCACAAATATCCGGGTGGTGGGCTTTGTTCACCACTATCATGAGTTTTCCCAGGTCTTCGGATTCTCCTCCCGGCGTGTATAGTGGGTCTATCGGGTCTGTCCGGTATGAGATGGAGATTGGGAGCATTCCGAACATGTTTCCCCTGGGGTCGGTGGGTTTCCGCTCGTCCATGTATAATCCTATATTCGTCATTATAGTATGTATCTCCTCTTCTACATCGGGGGTGCAGCTGAGGAGGACGCGTTGTCCCATGAGTTCGAATGCTCCGGCTAGAGCATTCTTCAGGCCGCCTTGTTCATCGATCAAGCTCCGCGTCATATCGCTTTGGTCTTTGACAGTTGGAATCATAGGCATGGGATATGGTTCATAGTATATATGTTTTGGGGGGAAAACGTGGAGCGTTTTTTATCAAACTTTTTTAGATGGATATGAAATCTAACCAATGTTATGTTACAATAGAAAATTCCGTTCCACCGTATCTAGCCTTGGAACGGGGTATAAAAGGTTTTTTATACAATAGCATGTATATCCCCCCTTATGCAGATAATGGAGTATGCTCCGATAATTATCATAGTGGTTATACTCGTAATGTTTTTTGGACCAACCATAAAAGCCCTACTTGAGTATCTTAAGGGTAGGCCGAGGAAGGTTCGTATCGAAACCATGGACATCATCGGAGAGGTGAAAAAGGGCAGGCTCCGTATAGCGAAAGCCCAAAAACCTAGAGACATGCGGCGGTTGGTTTTTTTGGGAGATGAGGATTGCCATTCGCTCTCGCTCGGAAAAATTAAGGGCTACATTCCAGACACGAGGTGTACAGAGTTTTTCATAAAATTGAAGTGGTATCGGATAACTCCGATTTGGGTTTTGATCCCGTCTGAACTCGTGGAGAACCTTGTTGGTGGGGATTGTTTTGTGAATGCTCGGGGGTTGAAAAATCTTGGCGTGTTTTATGTGCCTGTGATGAACGTGTCGAAAGCCCCCTCTGAGACTAAATATGCTATGGTTGTACAAGACTATTTGCAGAACCTGTTGCGCCTGGAGGGTGTGACGCATCTGGCTCAGGAGAGGGTTAACGCGTTTATCGCCGCTTCTAGCCCACAGATTGTCCGTGAGCAATGGGTGCATGTTGGGTCTATGGGCTCGTCTGATAATGAAGAGGAGGAGGAGTTGGATTGAACACGCGGCGGGTTTGGAAAGCCCTTTTTGACACGCATGATATATTGAAGTATTATTATATCAAGATCGGCTTCCTGTTGTTGTTGGCTGGGCCATTGCGGTTTGTGTTTGATTATCGGATGTGGATGGAGGTAGCTATGGTGGAGGAGGCGCAGCAGGCGTTTATTATGACTGTGGTGTTGGTCATAATCTTCTCCGCTATGGTGTGGACGATACTATTTTTCACGCTCCTCCGGTTTATCTTCCCGAAATATGTTGCGGTGAAGGGGCCGAACACCTATACGCTGGGTCGTGCATATTGGTATAGTGAGGGGCGTGTTGGCGCGTGGGGAAAGCAGAAGCGGTTGTGGTGTGGCGCACATGTCGAGTTGCAACCGTATGCTCTGGTGGCTCAGAGGGTGTGGTTGAATGTTTTGGAGCCGTGGAGTAGTATGTATCGGTTTTGGTTGCCCGTGGATCATAAGCGTGTGCGTGGTCCGACAACATTGAAAATCTGGCATAGTCCCCATATCTATCGTAGGATTAGCGTGGATGGTAGTACCGAGTATGTGGTTGCGGAGGATGCGAACGTGTTTTCTGCGAGTATAGAGAATCGGGAGGCGGAGGAGTTGGAAGAGTTGCGGATGCGTCAGATGGTTGTTAGCACCCAAAAAGCGGCTCAGGCGTCTATCCCCCATATTCAGGAGGCGTTGCGCCATGGTAGTTTCGAGTTTTCTCATGATGCTAAGGCCGATATTGAGGATATGTTGTTGGAGAAGGAGCGAGAGTTGGGGGGTGTGGGTTGAGGGAGCATGAACACCCGATAGAGGATGGGTTGTTGTCTGCGTGTCTAGAGTTTATACATGTTGCGAGTATGACGGGGAACATGGAGGAGAATAGCCTGTCTAAACGGTTTTCTGCGATAGTCGCATTATGGCGTGTGCGTTATCGGAATTCGAAGGACCCCAATTTTCCGAGTATCAAAGATTATATTCCGAGGAAGCAATGGGAGGAATCCACTATCGTGTATCGCCATCAGCAGTTACAGTTTGTTGGCGCGTTGGCGGATTATATCAAGTCGTCTAGGGAGGTGTGATATTGGCGATACGTTGGGAGGATCCTCCAGAGTGGAGTTTTGAGCGTTTGGAGTGGCGTAACGAGCCGTGGATGGAACAGTTATATCGTGGGTGGGTGAGGGATTTGAGAGGGTTGTTACATGATGATTGGGATATGCCCATTGTTACCACGGGGGTGAATGGTGCGGGGAAGAGCGCGTGGAGCCTGAACCTAGCATCGGATTTGGATGATACCATCCTCGAAAACCTCCCGCGGCATTGTCATTGGTATGTTGCAGAGGATATTGCCCGGTTTGAGCGTATGGTTGCTACGATGGAGCCGAGTGTTATTATTTTGGATGAGGCGGGTGTGGATGCCCAGGCTCGTGATTTTGCTAGTGCTATCTCTAAGAGGATGGTGAAGTTGTTTACGATTGCGCGAGAATTCAACCATGCGGTTATTATGAACATCCCCGATTTTCATGATCTCGACAATTATTTCCGTGATAGGCGGGTACAGTTTCGCGTGTGGGTGGATTGGATAACGGATGAGAATGGGGATAGGCATCGTGCTAAGGCTACGGTCAGGCGGAGGGAGAAGACTGAGTTTATGAAGGGGGCATATTGGCCGGGGTTGTTCACCATCCGGTTTCCCGATATACACCCGTCTATCCGCGATGAGTATCGGAGGAACAAGCGGGAGAACACCCTGCGTAGGCTGGGCGTGTTGGCTACTCCTACGTTGACCGAACAGGAGGAGTTGGTTTGGAGTGCGAAGCAGAGGGGGATGACATATAGGGATATTGGTATTTTTCTAGATTGTAGTCATACGAAGGTTGCGCGCATCTTTCAGAATGCGTTGAAAAAGGTAGAAGAGGAGGCGTTGGTATGAACAAGCGTGTGTTGTTGACGGTGTGTATAGCCTTGTTGTTCTTGCCCTGGGTGTCTATCGCACAGGCAGAGGAGAACTATCGGTTTGTGAATGTGGATATGAATATTTCCCATGGTATGCGGGGGGCTGAGAATGTCGAACGGGTGAACCTATTGGGGGACCCACAGACAGAGTATGGTACATGGCCCGAACATCTGCGTATGGTGGATGGACTATATTGGGGGAACTTGATACCCGCTTCTACAGCATCCCTCGGTATAGGTACTGCGGTACGGCTCCGGAGTGTAATCAGGATTCCACAAACAGATATAGCGTCTGGAGCATCAGAGGTGTTGATAAGGGTTCCGTTCGATGGGAACACGGTGGAGTATTTACAGTTCAAGGTGGATGGTATAGTATATGAGAATGTTACAGAACAACCCCTATCAACATATACTTTGTTCCATAACAACCAAACGCGGAGGATACGCATGGATGATAGGATTTTTTGGGACCACAGGGGGATATTCATCCGGTTGACACATTGTTTCAGCACGACATACAAGCATGAGTTGTCGCCAGCTGGAAACACATCGGGTGGCGCATTGTTATATCCTGATACGGAAACGTTTGTGTTCGATGTTATAGCATCTCCTTACCAGGGACAGTATGTGTCGGTGTTGTTGTCGGAGGAGGAATATACGGTGCATGATGAGTTTTGGGTATATCTCCGCGACGTTCATATATCTAGGCAAGAACCGTTTAGGAGGACAATCCCCGCTACTCCCGCTTGGGCGTTCGTATTCGTAGAGGGGTTGTCTAAGACTAACTCGTTCTCGTTCGGACACCCTGCGAACAGGGGGGATGGCGTGTCGAATGAGATATTGTTGTTCTTGAGGGTGAATAATGCGGTTGATCCCGAGTGGGTGGGTAATTATACTACTGTCCACATACCATTTTTGGGTACTTCGAGTTGGAGCATCCATTTTCAATTGAACGGGGCGGAGTATGGCGCACCATTATCTTCCACATCTTTCGCTGCTACGGTGACGGCGAGAGAGGGTTTTCTGACGATAACCCCGCCTGCGCCTATAGCATGGGCTAATCCTACTTGGACGTTGACGGTTACGTTGTCGCACGATGAGGATATTCGTTTGTTCAGCGCGTTCGATAAATACATGCGGTATAATCTCGTGGATACTGGGGTTGACCCTTATGCAGATTATTGGTTGTTCACATATTTGGATGCAGAGTGGGTGGGGAACCGGATGTACTTATGGTATGAGTTTCCAATCTGGTCTAACATCTGGATGACAGAGGGGGTATATACGGCTCTGCATTGGATAGGCGGCCAGTTGTCCGCCGATTTCCATTGGGGCCGGGGTTATATCTATCCTGGCGAGATGGTAGTGTTGATACAGATAGACCAACAGACGGAAGTATATTGGAAGGGGAATGTAGAGGTTTTATATGGGGGTATCTTGACCAAGGATGTTTCCGAATACTCATATTCTGAGCTTGAAGCGTTGGTCCGCCTGCACATAGACCCTGATAAGATTCCCCCCGATCCCGAGGATGATGATAGGGATATATGGCAGAAGATAATAGATGCCATACTCGGGGTTGTGAGTTGGTTGGTAGATGGGGTCAAAGGTTTAATATCCACCGTCTTTTCGTATATAATCGGGGCGTTGGAGTGGTTGGGCAATTTTGTTATAGATATGGTTGGGAAGGTTATCGCATTCATGAAAAATGTTGCAGAGTTTTTGGGCAATACTCTCAAAGGCATCCTATGGGGGCTCCCGCCTACGTTGATTTTGTTATCTCTCGCGTATAGTGGTAATGCTGATGTGGCTCGGGAAACGGTGAGGGAGAGTATGGAGAAGGTGGAGGGACAGTTCGAAGACCCCGCCGGACTCCGCAGGCGCAAGGCCAGGGTGTCCGCGTATGTTGGGGAGCAGAGGGCAAAACGTGCCAAGCGGAGGCAAGAACGGTTGGAATTGGAGAGTATGAAGCGTGAACGGCGGAAACAAAAAGGGGGTGGTGACGAATGAGGACATTCAAGACCACTTTAACAGTATTCGCAATGTTAGCCGTGTTCATACTAGTATCTCCAAACACGCTAGCGGCGTTATCATTCGACAATGAGTATGAACTAGAACAGATACGGTTCGATGTTAGGGGGCGTGGTGGCCCCGAGATGGATTTGTTCGACATCGAACGGTTCAACAATGTTAACAATACTCTGATACCATTGATGGAGGAGGATGCGCGGTTCAGGGGGATAGTCCAGGCTAGTCCAACGTTCCCCATTGTTGTTGGCGTTGAGAATGCTACGCCCGTCTCAGGGATAGAAACCTATGTGTTGGCATGGTTGTTTGTTCCAAGTAGGAGGCGGTTGCACGATACTGTGTTTGATGGGTGGCTTAGGCTTCCCGTGAACAATCTTACGGATTGGGGGAACAACCCGGGGGAGGTTGCGGGTTTGACGTTGCGTATAAACCGTTTGTTCATAAACGAGTATAATGTTACTCTCGGACCAGATATAGGTTCCTCGTTTGTGGTTCCCGGCCCGCATGGACAGACTCCCCACTATGTCTTAGGCGATACAAACTATTCTCAGAGTTTATTCAAACCAAATTATAGGCACATGGACGAACGGCGTATAGAGTGGAATAGTTCCTATAATGATGTTAACGTATCCCACAACCACACATATAATTTTACCTATGTCCGGGTTTCTACCCCGTTGCATAAGGGGATTCCCTATGTGTTCATGTTGGAGATCAGGCGGGTTAGGGGGGATGGGTTGACCAACCCACCTCTAGAGTTGTTGTTTACGGAGGGTGATAATAATAATGATGGCGTGTTTCGTTCTCATTTGTATTATGAGGGCCAACAGTTTAATATGAACACAGATTTTGATGCTCCTTTTATCGCAACGGAGGTTGGGAGCCGTGGAACATCTGGCATCGGGTTTGTCGAGGCGCATCCTGGGGCCACGCTTGTTCGTGCTACGAACAGGTTGACGTTTGAATCTGTTGTAAGCGTGACTAACGCCCATTATATTTCTATGACATTCCTCGTTTTCTCTCTAACTAACGCGTCTATAGATGTTGAGACTGATGTTTTTACGGGAGAGTTCAACCTAACCCCTGGGTTTAACACGGTTACGGCTGAGGGGAAGTGGACATCTGGCAACATGGATATTGATTGGATACAGTTGGATGTTACGATGAGTGTTGAGGATGCTCTTAACATATCGTTCGTATCGTGTTCGGTTCCCCCATGGGAAATATTTTCTTCCGAGTTGTTGTTGTGGTCGTTTGTCGCCCCATTGCAGACGGCACACCATTATTCTACACAGACGATATTACACACTTATCAGATTAGCACTAGCCGCGCATCATATATTCCGTTGGATTTGTATGATGTTTATGTCGTTCCGAACCCTGCGGATTATAATGCGTCTATGTTGTATGTGAATTATTCTGAACAGTATGCGCATTTGTTGGAAACGTTTGTATTTCGCAAGGAGGATGAGGGAAAAAACATATATCAGTTCCTTTTCGAGTTGTGGGTTATAGGCATTATATCTATAGCATTGGGTCCAGCACTACCTTTAGCAGCATACTTGTATATTAATCGTGCTTGGGTAATGGCGACATGGGGGAGGGTCTGGAGTTGGTTGGAAAGCCTTGTTCCCGATGCTCCGGAGTGGGTGTTGAATTTTTTCAACACGCTTTATCGGATCGGGTGGCATATTTGGCAGATTTTAGAGGCGGTGGTTCATGCGCTCTCGTGGTTGGTGACTCATGGTTTGCATATATTGGCGTTGTGGGTTGTTATCAGCGTGTATCTGATGGCGGTGTATGCTACGAATGGGTTGTGTGATGCGGTTGTGTCGTCTCGGCGGACTCGGCGTCGGGGTGATGTGTTCAACGTGCGAAAGTTTGATGAGTGTGTCCAGCATGCTTTCAAGAATTATATGCGGTTGGCTACGTTTAATATGAGTCTGGTCGCTGCTATGGTGGCGATCATGTTGGCGGCGATTAGGATGGTGAGCCCGTTATGAACATTTTAGGCACGTTGATGAGTATATCTGTCACGTTGGTATGGAGCATATTGTTGTCCGCCCTGGCGGTGTTCTTGTATTTTGCTATAAAAACGTTGCAGGGACAACAAAAGAAATCTACTGTGGACCGGTTCCAACAACTGCGGACGGTACTGTTTGTTGCCCCCCTCATTTGGGTGTTTTTGAATTTTACTTCGGATGCGAACCATATTGCTCGTGTGATGTTTGGGTTGTGGCTGCCGTTTGTGATATTCGGGATACTATTGTTGGGTATCGCGGAGTTGGCGTTGCCCGTCTGGTATCATGCTAAGAAGACGGGTGGGCGTATGGGCCGTATGGCGAAGGGGGGTAGGCGGCGTTGAGGAGTGATGATGTTTCGGGGCCTGTGACGACCACGTTCCAAGAGTATATTTTGGCGTGTATCGGGCGGGTGAATTGGCTGGCGGCTAGCGAACAGAGTTATGATCGTAATACCCATGAGGCGTGTATCAACGATATTTGGTTGAGCATCCCCAGGTCGAAAAAGGAGGGGTGGCTTGAAGAGTGGGCTGAGTTGGATGAGCGTTTTTCCCCATGGGATAAGAGTGGGAGTCCTGACGACCAGAAGCGGAGGGCGGTGGCGCGTATCGAGGGGAAGCGGCAGCTGTTGTCTGAGGTGTTGTTTGATTTGGGACAGTTGTTCGAGGCTGGCGACATGTATATTAAGCGGTTGTTCGAAAAGGGACGGTAGTGGAGAGAAAGGTTTTTATAGCATATTCTATATTAGGTTGGTTTATGATAGAACCTCCTACAACAAAAGTTGTATGTTGGACGGGAGGCGAGAGGATATACCACAAAGGAGGTGAAACTAAAAATGCTAGCAAGTGTGAATTGGTCCAGCACCATAGACATGCTCATAGGGCTCTTGCCTGTGATCATAATCTTGGGAATCGTCATGCTCTTTTTGGGCATGTTCGGACTCGGACGCCTGAGGAAATAGTCTTTCTCAGGGGTGTGCAGGCATTTTTAGGGGGATTTGGAGGAACCCTGCAACGACTACCCCCCGTTGCTAGATGGGGTTCGAGCCATAATGTTTATACGGAGGAAACCAAATGCTGTTTGCAAGCGTCAATTTCTCTTCCCTCATAGACACGCTTATAGGGCTGCTCCCGGTTGTCATCATACTGGGCATAGTCATGCTGTTCCTGAGCATGTTCGGACTGGGGCGGAGATAAACGCGATACACGAAGGCCCGGAAGAACTGTGGGGGTGGGCTCCAGGGGGGGCTCATCCTCACAAACCCCTTTCCATTCGCATGTTCGCCCCAATGCCGTTGAAATCGGCGGGATGGTGTAAAATAAGATGAAAAACAACAGGGAACGGAAACAAAACGTGTGTGTAGTGATAGTAGCAGCTTTCCTCCTGGCGGCTTCCGCCATCGGACTCGCAAACGCATTTATGCCAGACTTGGATGAAACCTATGATACGAGTCGTTGGGAGGTTGTGGTCGAGGGGACAGGTGGGGTAATATTCCCCGATGAGTGGAGTCCAGATTATCTGTTTGGTGATACTGTTGCCCCCGCATATCCGAATGCTCGGATAATGACGGAGAACACTACGAGCGGCTTACAAGTCGTGTTTGCACAGGCGAACCCTGTTGGTGTTGGCGATACGAGTATTGGGATAGTGTTGGCAACCTCTCCCGATCTTGGTATAACATGGGCGTATGAGACGATAGTGGAGGGTGCTGCGGGTTTTATGTACGGCCTCCCCACTATGGATATAGACAGCAACGATTTCCTCCACATAGCATATATCGCGTTTGACCGTGTTAACAACATTTCTCATATAGAGTATGTGAACAACACGGGTGGGGATTGGACCAATATTATCAGCCTGGAACAAGCCGATTGGAACCAGACCTATCCCGCATTACAGGTGAACTCTTCCGATGTGGCGTATGTCGTATGGCAGAGTATTGATACTACGCATGGTGTATCCACCTTATTCGGATGGAGCAACAATAGACTCGCTAACGATATAATATACGTGTTGGGAGATGATTGGCCTGTATCTCCAGAACCATTTGATGGCTTTCACTTCAAATATCCCAGCATTGCGATTGCACAGAATGATAGCCTCCTCGTATCATACCATGGCGTTGACCATACTACAGAGGTCCATAGGGTGGGTGTGTCGTTGTTCACACCCCTCATAGGGTATGTTGGTAGTTACAAGGCGGTTGCTCATACACAACAGGCTCGTAATGCGAATATTGCGCTCAACGAGACGGATTGTGTCGTTCTCACATACAAGTGGTATGATACTGTTGCCAATACATCGGGTGTGATGTTGAGTATTCAGAATGAGACGGCTGATCTTTCGGCGTGGAACAATACGGTGTTGTCAACCTATGATTATCATGGTGTTTGGATATACCCATCGGTTTCTGCGCTTAATACTGAAGAGTATATAGTAACGAGCATGGTCGTGGATACTCGTACAGCCACACAACGGGGTATGTTCTATGCCAACTTGACGGAGGATGGAGAAACGGCTGTCGGGTATATCGCTCCCCCACATGATTATGTGTTATATGTTTTCGCCCACCAAAAATGGTCTTCGCATAATCGGAATGGGCAGAACTTTGGCGATTGTACATTGTGGATTATAGAACTAGATTTTGCAGAGGATTATGTGGCTACTACGATTGTGGCTATGGGCTGGGGTCTTGGTATTGGTGGTGGTAGTTATACTTCTCCCCCCGATCCGACGCCCCCTACTATAACTCCTGGCGTGTTTGCGGATGCTGTGAGCATCCTCGCGGGTTTGTTGCCCGTTATAGTCATATTCGGGATACTATTGTTGTTGTTCTCCGCAGTATTCGGAGGTGAGATGCTTGGCAAGACGAAAAACCGGAAAGAGTAGGCGTGGACGGGGTGTGAAACCCGTCCGGTATAGGGCTGTTGACCATTCGAAGAGGCATCGGGGAGCGTTCACGATGAAGCCTGGGCCTGTGCAGAAAATGCGGGTTCGTGGCGTTCGTGTGCGTCCGAGTGTCCGGGTGAAGAACTAGGGTGGTGATGGTGTTGAAGAATGTTGTCGTTCCCGTGTTCGTGGTGGTGGCTTGTTTGTTCGCATCGTTTGCCGTCACGCCTCTCGCAGCCTCGGATGATACTGGGGTTAGTGTTGATTCTCGGTATGCTGGTGGCATGGGTGGTGGGCGTATCGCGTATGATGCTGGGGATACTAGCACGTTTTCGTTTGTGAACAGGTATAATGATCCTATACATGGGGTTGTTGATAGGATTACTGTGGGCATCCTCCCGTCCACCGAGGATGTTGATAAGCGGATAGTGTTTGCGATACCTTGGGATGCGGTGGTTGTGTCTGAGCCAGATTTTGAGCGTTCGAGCGGGACGTTCTCAGAATTGGATAATCAGGCGCGGACTGGCGACCATGATGAGTATGGTGTGTTGGATGATGTTCGGAGTTATAGCTGGCATTGGTATCATGTTTTTATTTCTGCCGAAGATGGTGGTGATGATAGTGGTATTGGTGTTGGTGGTAGCCTGGATGATGGCAAAGGAGGAGAGGGTGAGCAGAGAGAGTCGGGGCCAACAATGGTTAGCATCGTTTACAAGTCTGGTTGGGGTGTGGAGCGGAAGTTGGGCGTGTGGGTGTTGGGCTCGTTCGGTGGCGGGTCTGGCACGAGCGGCGACCCATATTGGATTACGAATGTTCACGAGTTGCAGAATATGACGGAGAACCGGACGGAATCCTTTATTTTGAAGAACAACATAGATGCTAGTATTACGGTGGGGTGGAATGCTGGCGCGGGGTTTGTGCCGATAGGCACGAGCGTGAATCGCTTTTTGGGGACGTTGGAGGGGGATGGTTTTGTTGTCTCTGATTTGTTCATTAACCGTGGTGGTACTGATGGTGTGAGCCTGTTGGGTCATACGACGGATACCACGCGGGTGCAAAACCTGGGTTTGGCGGATGTTGATATTACGGGGCGGGATTATGTCGGGGGCTTGGTAGGTGATGGTAGTATTGGTGGTGGTGTTGTATCAAACTGTTTTGTGACGGGGACTGTTACGGCGCGGGGTTATGTTGGGGGCCTTGTGGGGGCTGGTTATAATATGAGGATAGAAGATTGTTACTCTACCGCTACCGTGACCGCCACAGTTAATTATGCGGGTGGCCTCATAGGACATGGCTGGGTTTCTTATATAAACCGCTCTTATGCTACAGGAGATGTTTCGGGGGTTGAGGGTGTTGGAGGGTTTGCAGGATTGGGAGATGGTTGGATGAGCCATTGTTATGCTACGGGGGATGTGGTTGGGAGTTGGATGGTCGGCGGCTTCACAGGCCGACAAGCCCACGTTTCTATATCGGATTGTTATGCTACAGGGGATGTGTCGGGAGATTGGGAGGTTGGCGGGTTCGTCGGAAAGAACAT
>Ga0209498_1000547_pt1 | contig 23265 bp, 23 predicted proteins | sample WalLakDeSediment_FD_184131 | JGI IMG/M metagenome (GOLD analysis project Ga0209498, IMG submission 184131) | Lake sediment microbial communities from Walker lake, Nevada to study Microbial Dark Matter (Phase II) - Walker Lake 11/02/13 Deep... | ecosystem: Environmental > Aquatic > Freshwater >...
TCCGCGGTAAACTGGCACTTTATTTGTTGTTTTTTCGGGAGACAACATTTATTTGAACTTCTATGAAGATTTGCTGGTTCTAATTTGTTGGTCAGTAAGTAAATACAGAAAAAATATAATAGATATTTTTTATTGCATATATAAAACTATACATCCACAAAAATCAATGATTACAATTATAAGATACATACTATCAACAGCAATTATATTAGTTGTATGCATCGGTGCTATGGCAAACATTCATCAATCGGAGCAGGGATCGAAGATGTTTCTACCGATGCATGATCAACGGGCAACGGTAAAAAAGGTTGCGTACGAAAACCCTGCAGCAGAAATCGATAAAACCTACTCTGCTGTCTCCGAAAGCATGCAAATATTTCCCGAAGGGTATTTCACCGATATCGAATTCGAAGAAAAAGTAGTGAAAGATATTTCACAATTTGATTTTGATGTGAGGAACGATCTTGGTTTTCCCAGAATTCAAAATATTTTAAATTCATACGAAGAAACAATTAAAGAATACGCAAACCGGTATAGTTTTGATTGGCGATTGATACTTGCAGTTATGAATCAGGAATCCCGTTTCCAAATACAGGCTGTGAGTCATCGCGGTGCATATGGTCTAATGCAGATAATGCCGATGACCGGCCGGGATGTTTCAATGGCTCTTGGTATCGATGGTGTTCGCCAACCCAAGGACAATATTGCCGGCGGTGTTTATTATCTCTGGCGTGTACGATCTCTTTTTGATGTACCTACTGATATCACTGCGGCAGACCTGCACCCGGATGATGACGATATAATCCGACTTTCCCTTGCAGCATATAACGCCGGACCGACACGCGTCCGCGATGCGCAGCAACTTGCAATATACCTTGGCCTGAATCCTTATCGATGGCAGGTAATAAAAGATTTGCTTCCGATGTTATCAAGGCGATATTATACTCTTCACCAATATGTGTGGGAAAACGGACGACCGGAGGGAGGGTATTTTCATGGATGGCCTGAAACAATGAATTATGTCGATAATGTTATGGGCTATTATGCATACTATCGTTTAATATTTGAATAAACCTATGCGGATGCGGAGTGTCCTTTGACTCCGCTTCGTTTAGCATGCATCCACACGTTCGCCTACGTAGTGGTATGCAAGAGAATCGAAGTAATAATACCGCACTGTCGTGAACACAATCTCTCCTGGTATTTAATCAATAATTTTTGTATTTTATATTTCGAAAAATAATGATATTCTATCGATTATTCCATATACTCATTCTTATTTCAATCAGCGGTGTCTCTACTGACGTCTTACAGGCAGGTGAGAAAAGTTCCGGGCGACCGATTATAAGGGTTAATGACACCGTCCCCTCCGTCTACCTTGACGGCAGATGGTTCGATTTAAATCATATTAGAACGGAGATTACATTCGTCAATTATGTCCGTGACCCGGAGAGGGCCGATATACATATTTTCAAAACCGATGAGAGAGTCGGCAGAGGGGGACGTGAGTTTGAGATTTCATTTATCGGTCGACGATCATATCAGGATATAAATTATACGCTGAAACGTACCGTCAGTCAGAATGCAACCTATGATGAAATTCGTGATGAACTCAATGAAGTACTTAAAATCGGTCTGGCGCCGTTCATGATGCGTACACCGCTGGCCTCCCGGTTCTCCCTTATTTATGATATTCCTGATGAAGACCTTTTAAAAGAAGTATCTGTCGACGACTCGTGGAATAACTGGATATTTGAGATATATGCCGGTAGTTTTCAATTGGGACTGGAATCAAACCGCAGAGATTTCAATGGCAGGTGGGGTTTTTTCGCAGACAGGGTTACCAACGATTGGAAAATCAGAATACGACCCTATTTCAATTACTATGATGTAGAAATCAAAAGGGAAGATGAAGACCCGATTTACAGTAAGCGTCATAGACATGGTCTTGACAGTTATCTAATTATGAGTCTGGGAGAGCACTGGTCCGCGGGATTGTTCGGCGATTATCTCACCCGGAATGATCAGAATATAAGAAATCAATATGATGTTAGCTCCGGCATCGAGTACAGTTTTTTCCCTTACCCCGAAGCGACGAGAAAGGCCATCACGTTCGTGTACAGACTCGGTTACAAGTATGTCGATTACTATGATGAAACGATCTTTTTTAAAAAACAGGAAAGTTTGTTGCAACAACGGCTTCAGGCATCTGTCCGGGTATTCCAGCCGTGGGGAAGCATTCAGGGTGGTTTGGTCGGCTCTCATTATTTCCACGATATATCGCACCGCCGGGCTGAGCTTTGGGGGCGTGTGTCAGTCCGGATAATCGATGGTCTCTCGCTTAATTTCCATGCGGATTTCGAGATGATCAACGATCAGTTATCGCTCCCTGCCGGAAAAGCATCACTCGAAGATGTTTTGTTGCAGCAGCGACAGCTCGCCACAGATTTTTCAGTATCAGGATCTATTTCTGTCTCTTATATCTTCGGATCTGATTTTGCGAATATTGTCAATACCCGGTTCTGATAAAAGGGTATTACGGTAATAATATTGCAGTAGCAACCACCGTTGACCATAACCCGTTCTTGTCACCCTCTGCCGATTGGGTAATATTAAAGGTTTTTACGATCTTGCCGCTCATTTTGTATATCTGTTCACGTTCATCCCAGCCCGTATCGGGATCGAATTCAACACCAAGCGTTGTCGCAAGCATAGTTGCTGCCAGATCCTCTGCATAATCTCCCGCACGGTCACCCGCTTCACCATAGGGATGATGTTCCGAGAGATATCCGTACTGCGATTCATCTGCCGGTTGGGCAACACCGATCGATGCTGCTATTAAACGATTCGGTTCGTTTGTCGCATTACGTGCCATGACACAGAATGTTATGGCTCCAGGTTGTAATAGCTTTAAACCTTCCTCGCGGGTAATACGCCGGCATCCGGCGGGATAAATACTGGAGACGGTTACCAGATTTAGCTTTTCTATCCCGGCATTCCGAAGTGCCAGCTCAAAAGATTGTAAATAATCTTTATGTCGACCAACACCCTTCGTAAAAAATATTCTCGTTGGAACGTACAATGCTTGTCTCCTTTCTTAGCTCTTTGGTACAATTTTAATAAATTTACGTTTACCTACCTGCAGAATAAAGGCGTCTTTTTTATCTATCAGACTGTTACTGTCACCGATCTTCTCGCTATCGACTTTTACGCCTCCCTGCTGAATTAAACGACGGGCTTCGCTTTTAGACGAAACAAGCGAAGATTGTATCATAAGGTCAACGATATGAAATCCTTCGTTTGATTTCTCAAGTGTAATTTCCTGAATGTTGTCGGGAATATCTTTCTTTATGAATACACGGTCAAACTCATCTTCCGCCCTCCGGGCAGCTTCTTCACTGTGATACATTCTGACTAATGTCCGTGCCAGTTCTCTCTTTACATCGCGGGGATTGGATTTTTTATCTGCAAGTATCTTTTTTATTTCTTCAATTCTTTGTGATGACACATCCGTCGTCAACAGGTAATAAGGAAAAATCAGCTCATCGGGTATGGAGAGTGTTTTTCCGTAAATTTCCCGTGCCGGTTCGGCTATACCGATGTAATTGTTAAGAGATTTACTCATTTTTTCGACACCGTCGGTGCCGGTAAGCAGAGGAACTGTAAGGATTACCTGCGGCGACATACCAAACTCACGCTGGATATCACGGCCAACGAGCAAATTGAACTTTTGGTCGGTTCCACCAAGTTCGATGTCGGATTCGATTGCTACCGAGTCCATTGCCTGCGCGAGCGGGTAGAGAAATTCATGAATACCTATGGGGGCACCCTCTTTGTATCTATTCAGAAAATCGTCTCTCTCGAGCATACGTGCAACGGTATATTTCCCCGCTAGTTTAATGACATCTGCAAAGCTCATTTTATCGAGCCATTCAGAGTTATATACCATCTGAATGTTCTCCGTCGACAGGATGCGTGTTGCCTGTTCGAAATAAGATTCCCCGTACATCCTTGTCTCATCGAGAGTAAGCGATGGCCTTGTTTTACTCCGTCCGGATGGGTCACCGATCATACCTGTGAAGTCACCGATGATCAGTATAGCCTTATGACCAAGGTCCTGAAATTGCCGTAGTTTTCGCAACACGACCGAGTGTCCGAGATGAAGATCGGGTCTGCTCGGGTCGCAACCGAGTTTAACACGAAGCGGTTTACGTTCTTTGATCGATAGTTCGATTTTTTTTACCAGATCTTCTTCCGGTATGATTTCCTCGGCACCGCGCCGGATAACATCCATTTGTTCATTGACTGATGGGAACACTCTGTGCAAATCTTCCTTTCTTTAAAATTTTACTCTTATTTCCCGTTCCTGATCGCGCTTTGCGTCACGCTCAGCGATAGCTTTTCGTTTGTCAAAGCTTTTCTTTCCCCGTGCGAGCGCGAGTTCGATTTTTGCTTTTCCGCTTTTAAAATAAACGCTGAGCGGTATGAGGGTATACCCCTTTTCTTTCGTTTTCCCGATTAATTTGCGTATTTCTTTTGTATGCAGAAGTAATTTGCGTTCACGCTTTGGCTCATGATTGAATTGATTCCCGAATTCGTACGGACTGATATGCATACCTTCGAGAAAAACCTCGCCTTGACGCACGAAAGCATAGCTGTCCTGCAGATTCGCATTGCCAAGACGGAGCGATTTTACCTCGGTTCCCCTGAGTGATATCCCCGCTTCATAGATCTCGTCAATATGGTACTCATGACGCGCCTTCCGGTTCGTAATCACGACACGCTGCTTACTATTGCCGTTACCCGCATTCATTGAAAATTTCTCGTGAATAATATAAAAAATGCATATAAAAAACAATAATATGAAACCAGGCCGCGTTAATTACTCGTTTAATTAGCTGTTTGCACGTTTACGCGTTTATTGACAGTTTATTGCTTTTTATGTATATTTTATGTCCGTGTATTTTTGCTTACTTAATTGGCAAGTAGAAAAGATACAAAAAAATGTCATCAGAAACTACCTGCGGGCGTTGAAATTTAAAATGAAGGAAAAGGGAATAATATCTTCCCTTTTTTTGTTTACTAAATATCATTAATACAGGAATATACAGGTATGGCAGGAAATAATACAAGTTTTGACGTAGTTATTCTCGGCAGCGGACCGGGCGGGTATGTAGCAGCCATTCGGGCAAGCCAGCTGGGTCTGAAAGTCGGTCTGGTAGAACGCGATAAATTGGGCGGTATTTGTCTTAATTGGGGATGTATCCCGACCAAAGCACTTCTGCGAAATGCCGAACTTTATAATCTGATCAGTCATGCCGATGAGTTTGGTATAAAAGTTAAAGACCTTTCATTTGATTTTGCAAAAGTAATTGAAAGAAGCCGAAAGATCTCGGATCGTATCTCCAAAGGGGTTGAGTATCTCTTCAAAAAAAATAAGATCGAACATATCTCAGGATATGGCAAAATACCCTCAAAGGGTAAGGTAGATGTGTATAAAAAAGCCGACGATGAAAAGCCTGAAAAAACGATCAGTGCAAAGCATATAATCATTGCAACCGGTGCAAGACCACGCTCTTTGCCGGATGTAAAATTCGATGGTCAAAAGGTTATTTCATATTTTGAAGCTATGGTACCAAAAAAACTGCCGGAATCAATGATAGTAATCGGTGCAGGCGCCATAGGAGTAGAGTTTGCCTATTTTTATAATACGTTCGGAACTAAGGTAACTATCGTTGAAATGCTTCCGTCTATCCTCCCGATTGAAGATAAGGAAATAACGAAAGTAGTTACCGATAAATTTAAAAAATCCGGAATCGAAATTCACACCGGTACAAAAGTCGAAAAAGTCGATACTTCCGGCAAACAGGTGAAGGTGAGCGTCGCGGACACGGATGGTGGTAAAAAGGATATAACTGCAGATGTTGCATTAGTTGCAATCGGCGTACAGGGAAATATCGAGAATATCGGTCTGGAAAAGGCAGGCGTAAAAACAGAAAAAGGTCATATCAAGGTGGATGAATATTACCGGACCAATGTCGAAGGAGTATACGCTATCGGTGATGTCATCGGTGCTCCGTGGCTCGCCCACGTGGCCTCACACGAAGGGATTGTGTGTGTCGAGGCGATTGCCGGTGTCGAGACGCATCCAATTACCTATGAGAATATTCCCGGCTGCACGTATTGCCAGCCGCAGGTGGCATCGATCGGATTAACCGAGGAGAAAGCAAAAGAACAGGGCTACGAAATTAAGGTCGGTCGTTATCCCTTCCGGGTTCACGGTAAAGCGATTGCTGCAGGTGAAACCGACGGTCTCGTTAAACTTATCTTCGACGCTAAATACGGTGAGTTGCTCGGCGCACATATCGTGGGTAGTGAAGCTACCGAGATCATTGCCGAACTTGGTATGGCAAAAACACTCGAGGCAACAAAAGAAGAAATTATCCGAACGGTACACGCTCATCCGACATTTGCCGAAGCGATTATGGAGGCGGCCGGAGACGCATACGGAGAAGCTATACATATATAATGACCGGGATGAGAATTTAGTGGGTATCGATAGACATACTGTTCGCTATGCCAATATGGGAAGAACCCGGTATGCACCGATGTGGGATTTGCAGAAATCACTGCATGCTTCGGTTGCCGACAGTCGTTCGCCTGATATTTTTCTTATAAATGAGCATGAACATGTTTATACGCTTGGAAAAAGTGGTGATCCAAATCATTTGCTCGCCGATGCGCAAGAGTTGAAAAACACGGGAGCGGAGTTCTATCCGATAGACCGGGGCGGTGATATTACATACCATGGACCCGGACAAATTGTCGGTTATCCTATCCTCAATCTCGAAAGATTTAAAAAAGATATTCATTGGTATTTGCGACAGCTGGAAGAAGTTATTATCCAAACGCTCAAATACTTTGACATATCCGGTAAGAGATCCAGTGGTGAGACGGGAGTCTGGGTCGGCGAGGAAAAGATCGCAGCATTGGGTATTAAGGTCAGTCGTTGGGTAACGATGCATGGTTTTGCTTTTAACGTACATCCGGATTTATCCTATTTCGGAAGAATAATTCCCTGTGGTATTTTTCATAAGGGTGTTACATCGATGACTGAAGTGCTTAAAGAGGATATATCTTTGGATCGTGTGGTACCGGTCCTTGCCAAAGAATTTGAGATGGTTTTTAATGTAACATTACTGCCAGTAGAAGTTGCGGAAATCGAATCGCTTGCTGTTCCGCATTCGGTCGGACAAACGGTTTAACGTATCAGAGACCAGTAATCGGGAGGTTGTTTTGGCCGCTCAGAAAAATAAACTTGTTGCGGAAGAATCGAATATAAAAAATAAAGACGGAGAACAAACGCTGAAATCTTTGAAGGATCTCGAACTCGACGGCCCGAAGGTAATCGAGATTTACAAGACGATGCTTACATCCCGCTACATGGATGATAAATCCATGATCCTGTTGCGCCAGGGAAAGGCTTTTTTTCATATCGGCGGATCCGGACACGAGGCGGCCCAAATCGCTGTATCGCGTGCTATGAAACCGGGGTACGACTGGGCATATCCATATTATCGTGATCTCGCATTCGCACTCCAATACGGATCGACACCGAAAGAAATTCTTCTCGAAACAATGCACAGGGTAGAGGGGAAAAGTTCCGGCGGCAGACAGATGCCCGGACATTTTGGCGATAAAGACCTCCGGATTATTGCGCAATCAAGTCCGACCGGTACGCAATACCTGCAGGCGGTAGGTACTGCTCTAGGTGCAGTAAAGGACGGGACTGACGAGGTTGTGTATGTCTCATCGGGTGAGGGAACAACAAGCGAGGGAGAGTTCCACGAAGCAATTAACTGGGCGAGCCGGGAATTACTACCGGTTATCTTTCTTATTCAGGATAATAAATATGCCATCTCCGTAACCCGCCGCGAACAGACCGCCGGTGAGTCGGTATATGAAATGGTGAAGGGATACAAAGGACTTAACAGATATTTAATTGATGGAACAGATTTTTTCGAGTCTTATCGAATTGCCAGGGAAGCAGTTGCAAAAGCCCGGAAAGGTGAGGGACCCAGTCTCATACACGCCGACGTGGTTCGGTTGCTTCCGCATTCATCGTCGGACGACCATAAAAAATATCGTGATCCCGCAGAAATCGAAGCAGATAAAAAACGTGATCCCATATTAAAAATGGAAAAATTTCTCCTCAAAGAGGGGATCCTCGACGAAAAGCGAATCGGAAAACTTCGTGAAGAAGTAAAAACTCTCATCGATAGCGCGGCAGACTGGGCAGAAAGCCGGCCGTTACCGGAAGCGCATACCTCACAGCTCCATGTTTATGCTCCTGAATTTGTGGTTAAAAAAGAAGGTTTCGAAGGACCGGAGATTACCGGAGGGAAACCGGTGGTTCTTGTCGATGCAATTAACCATGCGCTCACCGAGGAATTAGAGAATAATCCGAAAATGATTATATACGGTGAAGACGTTGCGGGTAAAAAGGGCGGCGTGTTTACCGCGACAAAAGGGCTTACCGACAAATTCGGTTGGGACCGGGTTTTTAATTCACCGCTTGCCGAGGCGAGTATTGTGGGTACGGCATTCGGACTCTCGGTACGCGGTTTTAAACCGGTTGTCGAAATACAGTTCGGTGATTACATCTGGCCCGCTTTTATGCAGCTCCGCGATGAAGTATCGATGCTACGGTATCGTTCAAACGGTAATTTCACCTGCCCGATGGTTATTCGGGTAGCAGTCGGCGGTTATATACGGGGCGGACTCTATCATAGTCAGTCTATCGAATCATTTTTTACGCATATCCCGGGATTACGTGTTGTCTTTCCGTCGAACGCGGCCGATGCGAAAGGATTATTGAAAGCTGCCTGTCGGGAAAACGATCCTGTTATATTTCTCGAACATAAAGGGATGTACAGGCAGGGATTTGCTGCTGCTCCCGAACCCGGCAAGGATTATCTTCTTCCTTTCGGGATGGCTGCCGTAACAAAAGAAGGTGATGATATAACGGTTATCACATATGGTATGATGGTCCACCGGACGCTCTCCGCGGCATCGAAACTTGACGACGTGAGTGTCGAAGTCATCGACCTTCGTACATTGAATCCGCTGGATGAAGAAACAATCTATAATTCGGTTCGTAAAACAGGCAAAGTGCTTATCGTTCACGAAGATACTGTATTCGGCGGTTTCGGAGGCGAAATCGCAGCCCGTATTTCGGATACGTGTTTCCAAAACCTCGACGGTCCGGTCAGGCGCGTCGGCGCAAAAGATTCACCGGTCCCGTATTCACCGCCGCTCGAACAGGATATGCTGCCGAACGAAACCGATATATTGAACGCACTTCGCGACCTGGCAGGTTTTTAACAGCAGATGATTATTCAGAAAAAAAATATATGAAGGTACAGGAAATACAAAAGAAAAACACAAACTCGCTGTCTCAGGAACTATCCCGTCTTAACCTTTTACGTGAGGACGCTGTGCGGTTGTATTATTATATGGTCCTTACCAGAGAGTTTGAAAACTCAATATTAAAGTTGTATCGCCAGGGCAAAATTATCGGAGGAGCGTACACGGGGAACGGGAACGAAGCGACATCGGTCGGTAGTTGTTTTGCATTGAGGAAATCCGATTATCTATTTCCGATGCACCGGGATATAGGGGCGCATTTCGTGAAGGGGCAAACACCGTATCAGCTTTACCTGCAACACCTTGCACGCGGCAGCGGTTTTACGCGGGGACGTGACGGGACGGGGCATTATGCGGATACAGAACTCAGAATCTACGGTAATATCAGTCACCTCGCCGCAATGATCCCGCTGGCGAACGGTGTGGCACTTGCCGTAAAGAACAGAAAAGAGGATTCCGTTGTATTGAACTACATCGGTGACGGCGGTAGTAATGTGGGTGATTTTCACGAAGCTCTTGCAATGGCATCGGTGATGAAACTACCGTTGATACTAATAATAGAGAATAATCAATTTGCTTATTCGACTCCTTTACATAAGCAGTACGCCTGTAAGAATTTATCCGATCGTGCGATCGGTTATGGAATACCGGGCGTCACGGTTGACGGAACCGATATATTGCAGGTTTATGCCGAAACAAAGAAAGCCGTGGAACGTGCACGTGCCGGTGATGGTCCGTCCCTTATCGAATCCGTTACAATGAGGATGCACGGTCACTCGGCTCACGATGACGCCTCTTATGTCCCGAAAGAAATGTATGAAATATGGAATAAACGCGATCCGATCCGACAGTTCGAGAGGAAGTTGTTTGATTGGGGAATTCTGGATGAAGATGAAAAAATAAAAATGTCTGAGGAAATCAATCACACCCTGACAACATCGGCCGAAGATGCGGTAAAAGAACCGTATCCCCACGGATCCGAAGTAACAGATGGAGTATTCGCAAAAATATAATTATGCCGGTACAATCATACATAGAAGCAATTTCCGCGGCACTGTGGGAAGAAATGGAGCGTGACAAAGAAGTGTTCCTCCTCGGCGAGGATATCGGCGTGTACGGCGGTGCGTTTAAAGTCACAAAAGGATTCCTTGAAAAATTCGGTGAAGAGCGTGTCATTGACACGGTTCTTGCGGAAGCGGCAATCATAGGTGCGGCTACGGGTGCCGCACTCGTCGGTATGCGTCCCGTTGCAGAAATGCAATTCGCGGATTTTGTCACCTGCGGTTTTAATCAGTTGGTGAACAATACCGCGTCGATCCATTACAGATGGGGTCTCCCGGTACCGATGGTCGTACGATTGCCTTCAGGTGGAAATATTCACGGAGGACCTTTCCATTCACGGAATCCTGAATCGTGGTTCTTCCACCAGCCCGGTTTGAAACTCGTTGCGCCGTCAACAGCATACGACGCAAAAGGATTGCTGAAAGCTGCTATCCGGGATCCCGACCCGGTGCTGTTTTTTGAATACAAATATTTATATAGACGAATCAAAGGAGAGGTGCCGTCTGATGACTATGTGGTACCGATAGGAAGAGCGGATGTGAAACGCAAGGGGAATGATGCAACAATCATCACCTACGGACCAACGGTACACGTTGCACTGGATGCAGCACATGATATTGCCGGCAGCGATGAATATGATGTTGAAGTACTGGATCTCAGATCGTTGATGCCTTTCGATAAGGAAGCCATACTGCAGAGCGTGAAGAGAACAAATAAAGTGCTTATTTTACACGAGGATACACTAACCGGTGGGATCGGCGGTGAGATCGCGGCTTTCATTAACGAAAACGCATTTGAATATCTCGATGCACCTGTGCGGCGGCTGGGAGCGTGCGATACGCCCGTACCCTATGCACCAACCCTCGAAACAGAATTTTTACCGGGTAAGGAAAAAGTTCTTAAGAATCTGAAGGAATTATTGGAATATTAAAAAGCATAGTAATAACTGTTTGTTTTTATTGGATTATTTTCATCCAAAAAAAAATCAATCATAAATAATAAATTAAAAAAATCAAAAAAATGGCTACCATTGAAGTTATTATGCCCCAAATGGGTGAGAGCATTGCCGAAGGAACAATCGTAAAATGGCATAAAAAAGTCGGTGATCCGGTGAAAAAAGATGAAACGCTGCTGGAGATTAGCACCGATAAGGTTGATTCGGAAATTCCGTCACCATCGGGAGGTGTTTTAAAGAAAATACTGGTGAATGAGAACGAAACCGTCGAAGTTCACACGGTTATAGCACATATCGAATCCGAAGGTGACGGTGAAGCAGTCCGGGAACCGGAAAAATCTGCACCTGCGGAATCGGTAGAACCACAACCGTTAGAAGAAAAAACGGAACCGGCCCCGGTTATGGAAAAAACATCCCCGGAGCAGGAGAAACCAAAAGACCGGTTCTTTTCACCCCTCGTACTGAATATTGCCCGAAAAGAAAGTGTTAGTATGGGCGAGCTGGAGAATGTCCCGGGTACAGGTGCCGGTGGAAGGGTAACGAAAAAAGATATTCTCAAATATATCGAGGATAAGAAATCCGGAAAGGTAGAGGAAAGACCGTTTGAAGCTTCCGCTGCACCGCGTGTTGAAGTGTCGCGCGACGGCTTACAGGTTGTGCAGATGGATGCCATGCGGAAAAAGATTGCCGAGCATATGGTACAGAGTGTGAAGACATCGCCGCATGTCAGTTCTGTTACGGAAGCAGATATGTCCCGTATTTATGCTTTCCGCGAGAAGCATAAAAATGCTTTCGAGAAACGGGAAGGTTTTAAGCTGACATATACACCATTCATGGTAGATGCGGTCGTGAAGGCCTTAAAAAAATATCCACTCATGAATGCATCGATCGACGGTGATAAGATATTAATGAAAAAATTCATTAATATTGGTGTGGCGGTCGCGCTGGAAAACGGATTAATCGTTCCGGTAATCAAAAATGCCGATGAGAAAAATCTAACCGGATTGGCTCGTGCGGTACAGGATCTCGCGGTCAGGGCACGTAATAAAAAGCTCGTCCCCGACGAAGTGCAGGGAGGTACGTTTACGATAACCAACCCGGGTATATTCGGTAACCTGTGGGGAACCCCCATCATCAGCCAGCCGCAGCTAGCAATTCTTGGCGTCGGTGTAATTAAAAAACGACCGGTTGTCATCGACGATATGATAGCCATTAAACCGATGGTCTATATCAGTATGTCGTACGATCACCGCCTGATCGACGGTGCGCTTGGCGGTATGTTTCTCCAGACAGTTGTACAGAATCTGGAAAACTTTGACGATAAGCAAAGCATTTGATCAGTTATCGGTTAATTAAGCGGTTATCGGGTATTTGTTAATGGTTAATGGTTCATGGCCATTTGCTTTAAGGTAACAATTAACCAATAACTATTATACCATTGACAACAATTAAACAGATTTGAGTTAGCAGAGAAAGATACAATATGGCTTACATAATTCAAGAGTCCCCCCTCCACGAGACAGAACCAAAGCGGCGGCGGCCGGAATGGCTCAAGGTCCGTGTACCGGGCGGGGAACAATATAAGACCATTAAAGACCTCATCGGACAGCAGCGCCTGCATACGGTGTGTGAGGAGGCACGTTGTCCGAATATGGGAGAGTGCTGGAGTGCGGGTACGGCGACATTCATGATTCTCGGCGATACGTGTACCCGAAGTTGCGGGTTCTGCGCGGTGAAAACCGGACGGCCCGGAACGCTTGATTGGGATGAACCGCGGCGTGTAGCGGATGCTGTACAGAAAATGGGTTTACGGCATACGGTTATCACATCGGTAAACCGTGATGAACGAAAAGACGGCGGCGCACCGATATTCGCTGAATGTATAAGATTAATACGTGAAGATATGCCCGGCTGCAGGATCGAAGTGCTGATACCCGATTTTAAAGGATCGGAAGATGCATTGAATATTGTGCTCGATGCGAAACCCGATGTACTTAACCATAATGTAGAAACTGTTCCACGTATTTACCGTATTGTGCGTCCCCAGGCAAAATATCCGCAGTCACTTGAATTATTGCATCGTGCGAAGAAGCGCGGCTTTTTAACAAAGAGCGGAATGATGGTCGGCATCGGTGAGGAGCCGGATGAAGTGTTGCAGGTTATGCGTGACCTCCGGGAGGTCGAATGTGATATTCTTACTATCGGGCAGTATCTACAGCCGACGAAAAATCATCTCCCCATTGAGAGATTTGTTCATCCCGACGAATTTACGATGTATCGTGAGGAAGGTAAAAAGATGGGGTTCAGACATGTTGAGTCTGGTCCGCTTGTACGCAGTTCCTATCATGCGGAGAAACACGTTTAATAATTTTTATTATAGCAGGACGATAACTTAATACAGGAGAACCGAATGGCAAAATCTGCTGCACCAAAAGAGAAACAGAGTAAAGCAAATAAAACATTTGATAAAGCAATCAAAAAGACACTCACCGATCAAAAATCACCCTTAAAAGGGCTTGACTTGTCGGAAGAAAAGTTAATTCAGATATACCGCGAGATGCTTCTTATCAGACGCTTTGAAGAAAAAGCCGCGCAAATGTACGGTATGGAAAAGATTATGGGGTTCTGCCACCTCTATAACGGTCAGGAAGCCGTCGCAGTCGGAGCAAATGCCGCGATGCGTGAAACGGATTATATGCTTACTGCATACCGCGATCACGGTCATGCACTCGTGAAAGGGATCACCTCGAACGAAGTCATGGCCGAGTTGTTCGGTAAGGTCACCGGCTGTTCCCGTGGAAAAGGAGGTTCGATGCACCTTTTTGATGCCGAAAAACGAATGATGGGCGGTCATGCAATCGTCGGCGGTCATATTCCGCTTGCCGCCGGATTTGCATTCGGTTCGAAATATAAAGCCGAGCAGGATGTGACAGTTTGTTTCTTCGGTGAAGCCGCCGCGAATCAGGGTGTCTTTCATGAAACTCTGAATATGGCTGCACTCTGGAAACTTCCGGTAGTGTACATCTGTGAAAACAACCGTTACGGTATGGGAACCGCATTCGAACGTGCATTTGCAGTCTGGGATATTTATGAACGGGCGTCGGCATACAATATGCCCCGCGACGTTGTTGACGGTATGGATGTTCTCGATATGTACAGAAAAACAAAAGAAGCGGTTGACCGGGCGCGTTATGAACATATCCCGACATTTCTTGAAGCGAGAACGTATCGATTCCGCGGTCACTCGATGTCCGATCCGATTCACGGCCATTACCGGACCAAAGAAGAGGTGGAAGAGATGAAAGCAAAGGATCCAATCATCAACTTCGGTGAACTTCTCAAAAAAGAAAATATCTTCAGCGAAGAACAAATGAAAGAAATGGACGATGAGATCAAGAAGATCGTCAACGAGTCCATTGAGTTTGCCGAGAAGAGCGAAGAGCCGCCGCTCGAAGATTTGTATACAGACGTTATTGTAGAATAGTGTAGAATAATATTGAACCGATAGTTTTGTAAGGAGATAATAAAAGAATGGCAATTATTACTTGGCGTGAAGCCTTAAATCAGGCGATGGCTGAAGAGATGGAACGCGACGAAAATGTTTTTATAATGGGTGAGGAGGTCGGTGTCTACCAGGGAGCATATAAAGTTACGGCAGGTTTACTGCAGCGATTCGGCGAGAAACGGGTCATCGATACACCGATCGTAGAAGCCAGTTTTACCGGGATCGGTATCGGCGCTGCAATGGTTGGACTACGACCGATTGTCGAGATGATGACATTTAATTTCTCGATTCTCGCAATGGATCAGATATTTAATAATGCCGCGAAGATGCGGTATATGTCAGGCGGACAGTTCAAGGTACCGATGGTTATCCGCGGTCCGAACGGTGCAGCACATGGACTTGCCGCTACCCACTCGCAGTCATTTGAATCTTTTTATTCGCACGTTCCGGGTTTATATGTCATTGCACCTTCCACACCCGCCGATGCAAAAGGTTTGCTGAAATCGGCAATCCGGGACGATAACACGGTGATCTTTCTCGAGAGCGAAGTGATGTATGGACAGAAAGGTGAAGTCCCTGAAGAGGAATATACCATCCCCATCGGCGTGAGCGATGTCAAACGGGAAGGAAAAGACGTCACTGTGGTTGCCTGGTCGAAAATGTATTATCTCGTCCAAAAGGCTGCAGATGAATTGCAGGAGGAAGACATAGATGTGGAGATTATTGATCCCAGAACGATCCGTCCGCTCGACGATTCGAAAATAATCGAATCGGTAAAGAAAACAAACAGACTCGTTGTTGTTGAAGAGGGGTGGCCTTTTGCAAGTGTCAGCTCCGAGATAATTACACGGGTTCATCAAAAAGCGTTCGACTATCTCGATGCACCGGTAGAGCGGGTCAACCAGGCGGATGTACCAATGCCGTATGCCGCAAATTTAGAAAAAGCATCGCTCCCGAGCATCGAGCGTGTTAAAAAAGCAATCAAAAAAGTACTCTATATAGAAGAATGAGGTAACGAATGGCAATAAAAGTACAAATGCCGAAACTCAGTGACACAATGGAAGAGGGAAAGATCCTGAAGTGGCTGAAAAAAGAAGGAGAACAGGTAGAACAGGGTGAAGTGATCGCTGAAGTGGAAAGCGATAAAGCTGACATGGAACTTGAAGCCTTTGATAGCGGCACATTGTTGAAAATTGTTGTGCCGGAAGGGAAGGGAGCTGCAGTCGGTGCGGTGATAGCTGTCATAGGTGAAGAAGGTGAGAAAGTCGACGATCTTTCTGCTGAAGACGAAGGTAAGAAAGAGGAAAAAACAGAAAAAGAGGAGAAGAAAGAAAAACCGGGAAAAGAGGAAACAGAAGATAAAGATAAAGCGGAGACGACCGGGAAGGAAGAGGAAAAACCGAAAAGAAAAGAGTCTGAAGAAAAACCGGCTCCGGGCAAAGACGGCAGAATAAAAGCCTCACCGCTTGCCCGCAAAATGGCGGATGATCGTGGAGTCGATCTGAAAGCTCTCAGCGGAACCGGACCTGAAGGCAGAATTATAAAAAGAGATATCGAAGCAGCTCTCGAGAAAGGTGTCGGGAAAGAACAGGCACCATCATATGCGATTGATGAACCGATCGCTGAAACCATCGAGCTTACCGGTATGCGTAAAGCTATTGCTCGCAGGATGGTTGAAAGCAAAACATCCGTCCCGCATTTCTATCTGACCGTCGAAGTCGATATGACAAACATAGTTGAAATGCGTAGTCGCGTAAACGATATGCAGAAGGAAGCGAAAGTCAGTTTTACCGATATTATGATCAAGCTGGCCGCACATGCCTTGCTCAAACATCCGAAAGTTAATTCATACTGGGCAGGAGACAGTATTAAACGGCGAGGACAGATACATATCGGACTGGCCGTTGCACTCGAAGACGGATTGATCACACCGGTGATCCGTCATTGTGACAGAAAGGGAATTATTCAGATTTCAAAAGAAGCAAAAGACTACGCGGAACGAGCGAGAAATAAAAAACTAAAGCCGGAAGAATACGAAGGCGGCAGTATTACTATAAGTAATCTCGGTATGTTTGATATAGAGGAATTTTCGGCTATTATTAATCCGCCGGAGGGTGCCATACTCGCTACCGGCGCGATCGTGGAAAAACCGGTTGTCAGGAACGGTAACATAGTAGTCGGAAAAACTATGCGCGTCACAATGTCCTGCGACCACAGGGTTGTCGATGGGGCAGTCGGTGCGGAATTCCTCCGTGATTTTAAACGGATGCTGGAAAATCCGATAGTGACCTTATTGTAAAACATCATCTGAAGCATCTTTACAAATGCGGTGCGGAAAAGTATGCCCGGGTCCTAAAAAACGGAGCCGGCAAAATCCGGAAAATAATTGACTTTTTGTCAAATAATCAGTAAATTTATTGCTTGAATAATTTTTTAAAACCAGTATTATAACCCGGCGGAGGATAAAACTCAGTGGAAAGCGGAAAAATTACAAAATTTATCACAGATAACGAAGTAGATAAAAAATGGTATGTTGTAGATGCCGAAGGAAAGGTGCTCGGCCGGATAGCGACCGAAATTGCCCGCGTTTTACGAGGAAAGCATAAACCGGTTTTTACCCCCAATGCTGATGTCGGAGACTTCGTTATTGTTATAAATGCAGAAAAGGTTCGATTGACCGGAAAGAGACCTGAATTAAAAACGTATTTCAGATATTCGGGATATCCGGGAGGGGATACCGAAACATCATTTAAAGAAATGATGAATAAACGGCCGGAGTATGTTATCCATCACGCGGTAGGAGGTATGTTGCCCCATAACCGGCTTGGACGACGTCTCAGGAAAAAACTGAAAGTGTATCGCGGTCCCGAGCATCCGCACAAAGCTCAGCAACCAATTAATCTTGAGATATAAAATAAGGAAGTTTGAATGCAAAGACCTCAAATTTTTATCGGGCGCAGAAAGACGTCGGTAGCGCGTGTCCGTTTAATTCCCGGTTCAGGGAATGTTATCATAAATAAAAAAACATTTGAACAGTACTTCCCTATCGAAAACCAGCGAAGGGATGTATTAAGACCGCTTGAGATAGTCGAAGCACTTGATAAGTACGACGTTGTCGCAAATGTCCGCGGCGGCGGCAGGTCAGGTCAGGCGGGTGCTATCCGTCTCGGCATAGCACGTGCACTCTTGCGTCTCGATGATACCTACCACGATTCACTGAAAAAAGCAAGAATGTTCACGAGGGATCCGAGAATGGTAGAGCGAAAAAAATACGGACAACCGAAAGCAAGAAAACGCTTCCAGTTCTCCAAGCGTTAATATAAAAAAACACATACTTTCCGACTGACCGGGGAGTGTCCTGTTGAAGGATTCCCGGTAAGGATGACGAAAGTAGAGGAATAATAACTTAAATATCAAGAGGATGAAACTATGTCGCGAGTAGAACTCACCGAATTACTTGCTGCGGGATCACACTTCGGTCATATCACACGCCGGTGGAACCCGAAAATGAAACCGTTCATATTTATGGAAAAGAACGGTATCCATATAATCGACCTGAAAAAAACTCAGGTATACGTTGAAGATGCCTGCAATGCATTATCAAATGTTGCGGCTGAGGGAAAAGGCATTCTTTTCGTCGGTACAAAAAAACAAGCAAAAGAAATAATCGAGAGCGAATCAAAACGATGCGGTGCATATTATGTAACCGAACGCTGGCTCGGTGGAATGCTTACGAACTTCAGCACAATACGGAAGAGCGTCAGAAGGTACACGAACATCGAAAAAATGGAAACCGACGGTACTTTCGATAATCTGGCGAAAAAAGAACGGCTGATGCTGATGCGCGAGAAAGAAAAATTGCAACGGGTACTCGGCGGTGTCGTCGAAATGTCGCGCTTGCCCGGTGCGGTCTTTATAGTCGACATAAAAAAAGATCATCTCGCGGTGAGCGAAGCCAATAAATTAAATATCCCGGTCTTCGCTATTGTCGATACTAACTGCGACCCGGACCTAGTCGATTATCTTATGCCTGCAAACGACGATGCTTCAAGGAGCATTCAACTGATTGTATCGAAAGTTGCGGACGCTGTCATTGAAGGAAATATTCGTCGAAAAGATCGGGAACAAATACCGACAGACGCAGAAGTCGAAGAAGCCGTGGCAGAAAAAGAGGGTTCCTTCGACGATGAACCAAACTCCGGTTCTGATGGGAAAGATTGATTCTATTACATTAACAGAGAGGTAAAAAGAAATTATGGCAATAACTGCGGAAGCTGTAAAGGCGTTACGGGAAAAGACCGGCGCCGGCATGATGGATTGTAAAAAAGCATTGCAGGAATCAAATGGTGATTTTGATAAAGCAATAGAGTATCTGCGGAAGAAAGGAGCATCGATTGCTCAAAAAAGATCCGATAAACTTGCAAATCAGGGAGTTATCGAAGCATATATTCATACAGGCGGTCGGGTTGGAACCTTAGTAGAGGTAAACTGTGAAACCGATTTCGTTGCAAAGACCGATGACTTTAAACGTTTGGCAAAAGACATCGCGATGCAGGTCGCCGCTATGAATCCCCGTTATGTGAGCCGGGAAGACGTCGATGGCTCTGTACTGGAGAAAGAAATCGAGATATATAAAACTCAGGCAAAAAATGAAGGTAAACCCGATACTATTGCCGAGAAAATTGCACAGGGACGTCTTGAAAAGTTCTACCAGGAATTATGTCTGCTTGAACAATCGTTCATTAAAGATTCGACGAAAACTGTCCAGGATCTCTTGAATGAAGCGACGGCAAAAATTGGTGAAAATATCAGGGTAAACCGTTTTCAAACGTTCCACCTTGGTGAAAATAGTAATTAGTTGAACCGGAAAGGTCTCCCGCTGTGAGACCTTTCTTTTTATCTCCACATGATAACCGGTATCTGAATGAATAAGCCAAAATATAAGCGTGTTATGTTGAAGCTGAGCGGTGAAGCGCTGCAAGGAAGCCTTGAATACGGTATATCAGTCGATGTGCTCTCGCAATTCGGTCAGGAAATTGAGGACGCGGTCCGTCTCGGGGTACAGATTGGTATCGTTATAGGAGGCGGAAATATCTATCGGGGAGTTTCCAATTCACCTGACGGTATAGATAGGGTTACGGGAGATCATATGGGGATGCTGGCAACGGTTATCAATGCGCTCGCATTACAAAATGCCCTGGAAAACCGGGGAGTGTTCACAAGATTATTAAGTGCAATAAAAATGGAAGAGGTCGCCGAACCCTTTATACGGCGTCGTGCCATAAGACATCTTGAAAAAGGGCGGGTTGTTATCTTCGGTGCCGGAACAGGGAATCCGTATTTTACTACCGATACAGCAGCCGCACTACGGGCAGTGGAAATCGAAGCCGATGTCATCATCAAAGGCACTCGGGTCGATGGCGTCTATGATGCCGATCCGGAAAAAGACCCAAATGCGAATATGTTTACGTCATTAACATATCTCGACGTTCTGAAACGAGGACTGCGCGTGATGGATCTGACGGCAATTACACTTTGTCAGGAAAATAATTTACCTATAGTGGTGATGAATATGAACGAGCGCGGAAATCTTACCAAACTGCTGCTCGGAGAAACACTCGGTACCCGGGTAGCTCATACTATTTAATTCACATACATCGAAGAGAATACAGAGGTGAGCAATGGTACAAGATATTATCAAAGACACTAAACAGAAAATGGTGAAGGCGGTGGAAGCCGTGCAACACGAGTTGGTTACCATCAGAACAGGTCGTGCGACACCGGGCCTTATCGAAGGCGTTAAAGTCGATTACTATGGCAATCCTACCCCATTGAAACAAGTTGCAAATATAGGAGTACCCGAACCGACACTCCTGACTGTCCAACCCTGGGAGAAGAATATGCTCCAAGTTATCGAGAGTGCGATCCGGAACGCTAATATCGGGTTGAACCCGTCCAATGACGGTACGCTTATACGTGTTCCCATACCAGCTCTGAATGAAGAACGGCGAAAAGAATACGTTAAATTGACAAAAAAATACGGTGAACAGGGAAAAGTGTCCATTCGCAATATAAGGCGTGAAGCGAACGATTCACTGAAGAAAATCGAGAAGGATAAACAAATATCCGAAGATGAGAAGAAACGGGGTGAGGATGAAGTTCAAAAATTGACCGATAAATATATTGCTGAGATAGATTCCCTGCTTGAGCAGAAAGAAAAAGATATTATGGAAGTTTAGCTTTACCCGTTCCATATAAGAGCCGTTGTTTCCAAAGTCAGCCCCCGTGTACGGCTGACTTTGTTATTTTTGTGAAACTTCCAGCCTCAATTGACGTACAACATACTAAGGATAGTATGCATGTGAACATAAGGAGTAACGACCATGGCAGCCGCTGAGATATATAATGAGTCAAAACGAATGTATAAGTCACGCCGTGACAGGATGATCGACGGCGTTTGTGGTGGAATTGCCGAATATTTCGACATTGATCCGACAATAGTCAGAGGATTGTTTATTCTCTTAATTTTATTCGGCGGTACCGGAATATTGTTATATATCGGGGGGATGATCATTATGCCCGTAAATCCGTATCATCTTGCAATGATACAATCAGGCGATATACCACCGACAAAGAATACTCCAAAACGTACCTGGGGTGTGATTTTTATAATTATCGGATTGCTCTTTCTGTTGCGTAATTTCGGATGGTTTGCTTTTCATCATATCTTGCATATATCATGGGGATTTGTGCTGCCGATTTTGTTCATTCTTCTGGGTATGGCTCTGATCTATTCACATCAACAATCGCGGGAACGCAGACAGACCGGAACAGGTAAACCGGAACAGGAGGGAGACAGCAATATGAACGAAGAACATAACGATGCACCGTCGTATAAGAGATTGTATAAATCGCGGCGCGACCGAAAACTTTTTGGAGTGTGCGGAGGTCTCGGAGATTATTTTAATCTGGATCCGACCGTCGTGAGGTTATTGTTTATATTGATGACGATACTTTCGGTCGGTACGGGAATACTATTGTATATAGCAATGGCAATTTTTGTGCCTGATGAGCATCTATAAAAAATCTTATGTGTGTAATGTCAACGTACTATATGAAGTTTTAATACCGAATATTTCTTATACTACAAGAGAATACTATGTCATTTAAAAATAACGTTCGTAAAATACCTACCCTCGGTGTTATACTCATTGCCGTTGGTTTGCTGCTGCTCGCAGATCAAATGGGGCTCTTGCAATTATCGTTCTGGAATTTTGTTATGGGATTTATGGTTCTTTTCGGAGCGACTTTGGTGGTACGCTCATTTAGCGGAGGTGACCGCAATAAAGTGTTCTGGGGAACAGCGCTCTTTCTGCTCGGCTTATATTTTATCCTCGAGAGTATGGACCTGTTAACCAATCGCTATCCTGTTTTACTACCGGCGATATTTCTTATACTGGGATTCTCATTTTTAATGATGTACATATACAATGTCCGCGACTGGCATCTGTTGATACCGACAATATTTTTTACCGGTATCGGACTGTTGATCATTGCCGATTCGACAGAGCTTTTCAATCTCTACAGTATCGAATATTATTTATTCAATTTCTGGCCTGTATTGTTGATAGTATTCGGAATCGGACTCATTGCCAAAGCAAGACGCCGTAAGAAAAGAAATGAAAATCCGGTCCCGGGTAAAAAACAGGGTGCGGACGTAGTGACCTGACAGGACCTCCTCCCGGGAAAAGAAAAAATGTACCGTGCTATTTCTATGACCTTAATCTATCGGTTCTATCCATTATAATAAAAATACAGGGGCAACCCTGTGTTTGTATCAAATAATATTTCAATTATGAAAAGCATTACACTGTATCTTTTTATTCCTGTCATAATCGCTTTATGTATTATCGGATGTGACCGCAAGAATTTCCCGGGCGGCGGCTATGGTATCTGGAAACAATCACAACTGCTTGTTGGTGATACATTGAAACCGGCCGTTGTTACAGAATTTGTACCGTTTGATAGCGATGATCCGGCAATATGGATTCACCCTGCCGATCCCATGAAAAGCATAGTACTCGGGACTGATAAACACCCGACGAATGGAGGAATATTCGTATTCAATCTTAACGGGGAGATCGATCATAATCGAAGTGTAACCGGTTTAAAACGACCGAACAATGTGGATGTTGCATATGGAATTCGCCTTAAGAACCGGCTGATTGATATCGCCGTTGCCACAGAGCGAAACAGTATGATGATCAGAGTGTTTTCGTTACCGGATATGCAGCCGATCGATGACGGCGGCATCCCG
>Ga0209498_1000548_pt1 | contig 23223 bp, 20 predicted proteins | sample WalLakDeSediment_FD_184131 | JGI IMG/M metagenome (GOLD analysis project Ga0209498, IMG submission 184131) | Lake sediment microbial communities from Walker lake, Nevada to study Microbial Dark Matter (Phase II) - Walker Lake 11/02/13 Deep... | ecosystem: Environmental > Aquatic > Freshwater >...
CACCATCACGGCGGCGCTGTTCCTCGGCCTGAAGCGCCAGGCCGCGGCGCGCTTCTCGTTCCTGCTGTCGATCCCGATCATCCTCGCGGCGACCTGCTACGAGCTCATGAAGCTCTGGCGCGAGCCTGAGCCGGCCGACTGGGGCGTGCTGGTGATCGGCGCGCTCGCGGCGGGGGTGGTCGCCTACCTGACGATCCGCGGCTTCATCGCCTTGCTCGGCCGCATCGGCATGGCGCCGTTCGCGATCTACCGGCTGTTTCTCGCCGCGGTCCTGTTCTGGATCTATGCCTGAGGCGCGCCCGGCGCGTCGCGCGGGCAGGCCGCGGCGATCGCCTCGATCCTGAGCGCGCGCAGCCGCTCGCGCAATTCTTCCCCCTTGAGTCCGGCCGCCACCAGCGGCTGCGGATCGACGGCCGCGGCCGCGGCCCGCGCGCGGCGCAGGAGGCCGGCCTGCGGGTAGGGCGCGTTCTCGAGCCCGGTGCGGCCCTTGAGATCCGCTTCGCAGGCGAGCAGGAATTTCTCGAAGCGTTCCGGCCGGCGCAGCCCGTCCGTGCCCTCGAGCAGTTTCAGCAGCGTAGCGGGCCTGAGCTCGGCCGCGCGATGACACAGGCCGTGGTAGCGCGCCGCAATCTCCGCGAGCTCACGGTAGCTCGTCGGTACGCGCAGCCGCTCGCACAGCCGCCGCGCAAGGGTCACGCTGCGCTCCTCGTGGCCGTGGTGCGCGGGCCAGAACTCGCGCGGCGTCGTTCCCTTGCCGAGATCGTGCAGCAGCACGGCGAAGCGCGTCTCGACGTCGAGCCCCAGCCGCGCCGCCGCGCGCATGCACAGCAGCATGTGCAGGCCGGTGTCGACCTCGGGATGCCAGCGCGGCGGCTGCGGCACGCCGAACAGCGCGTCGATTTCCGGGAACACCGCCGCCAGCGCGCCGCACTCGCGCAGCACCTCGAGGAACACGTCCGGGCGCGCGCTCGCCAGCGCGCGGCGGGTCTCCTGCCAGACGCGCTCGGGCACCAGCGCGTCGGCTTCGCCCGCCGCGACCATCTCGCGCATCAGCTGCATGGTCTCGGGCGCCACGCTGAAGCCCAGCTCGTGGAAGCGCGCGGCGAGCCGGGCCGTGCGCAGGATGCGCACCGGGTCCTCGACGAAGGCTGGCGAGACGTGGCGCAGCACGCGCGCCTCGAGATCGCGCAGCCCGCCGCAGGGATCGACGAGCCGGCCGTCGGGCGCGCGCGCCATGGCGTTCACGGTGAGGTCGCGGCGCAGCAGGTCTTCCTCGAGCGTCACCTCGGGCGAGGCGTTGACCACGAAGCCGCGGTAGCCCGGCGCTGTCTTGCGCTCGGTGCGCGCGAGCGCGTATTCGTCGTTCGTGTGGGGGTGCAGGAACACCGGGAAGTCGCGCCCCACGGGCCGGTAGCCCGCGCGCTCCATGTCCGGCTGGGTCGCGCCCACCACGACCCAGTCGCGTTCCCCGACCGGCAGGCCGAGCAACTCGTCGCGTACAGCGCCGCCGACCAGGTAGGTTTCCATGGCGGCATTGTACCGTCACTGCCGCCTCGCGCCGCGGGCTGCTATCGTTGCGGGCGTGCGTAGAAGCCTGCTGCCACTGCTGCTGATCGCCGTCCTGCCGCTCGCCGGCTGCGGCACCGTGGGCTATTACGGCCAGGCGATCTCCGGGCACTTCAGCCTGATGTCCGCGCGCACGCCGATCGACGACGTCATCGCCGACCCCGAGACCCCCGAGCCCGTGCGCGACCGGCTGCGCGTCGCGCTCGAGGCGCGCGCGTTCGCCATCGACGAGCTCGGCCTGCCGGACAACGGCAGCTACACCCGCTACGTGCAGCTCGATGGCTCCGCGGTCGTGTACAACGTGTTCGCCGCGCCGGAGTTCTCGCTGCAGCCGAAGACCTGGTGCTTCCCGGTGGCGGGCTGCGTGGTGTACCGGGGCTACTTCGCGCTGGAGCGCGCCGAGGAGCGTGCGGCGCGCTACGCGCAGCAGGGTTACGACACCTGGGTGGGCGGCGCGGCTGCCTACTCGACCCTGGGGCGCTTCGAGGACCCGTTGCTCTCGAGCATGCTGTATCGCGACGATGCACGCCTTGCCGGCCTGCTGTTTCACGAGCTGGCGCACCAGAAGCTGTACGTGAAGGGCGACTCGGCATTCAACGAGGCCTTCGCGACCGCGGTCGAGGAGGAGGGCGTGCGCCGCTGGCTGAGCGCGGCCGGGCGGCACGAGGAACTCGCGGCCTGGGAAGCGTTCGGGGCGCGCGTGCTGAGCTTCGAGCACCTCCTCGCGCGCACTCGCGCCCGGCTGCAGGAGATCTATTCCTCGGGCGCGCCCGCGCCGGAGATGCGCGCCGCCAAGGCCGAGGCCTTCCTGCAGCTCGAGCGGGAATACGCGGCGCTGAAGACGTCGTGGGATGGCTGGAACGGTTACGACCGCTGGTTCGAAACGCCGCTCAACAACGCGCGCCTGATCCCCTCGGCGACCTATCGTGGCCTGGTGCCCGCCTTCCGCATTCTCCTGCACCAGGCCGGCGGCGATCTCGAGGCGTTCTACGCCGAGAGCGAGCGGCTCGCGGCGCTGTCGCAGGAAGACCGCGACGCGGAGTTCCGGCAGCTGCTCGCGCTGGCCGAGGGCGGCTGACTTCGGCGGGAGCGGACCGTAAACCCCGCCACGCTCCGGACGGCGGGCGCGGACCGTAACAGCCCCCCTTCGCTCGGCGAAATCTTTAGCTCACTCAGGGGGGCTATTACGTCCCGCTCCCGCTGCGCCATGGACTGTGCTGGCCGTGACGTCCCGCTCCCGCTGCGCCATGGACTGTGCTGGCCGTGACGTCCCGCTGCCGCTGCGCCGTGGACGGTGGGCTGCGCGACATCCCGGTCCCGCTGCCGCGTTGCCATCGTCAAGACCGTGGCGGATGCGGGGCACCACGGGGCGCCGCCATCGTCGACGTGGCAGCAGGCGCGGGACGTCATGGGCCCGCTGAGTGAGCTAAAGATTTCGCCGAACGAAGCGGGCCCATGACGGCGCGCGCCTGCGGTCGACTGACGTCCCGCGCCTGCGGTCGACTGACGTCCCGCGCCTGCGGTCGACTGATGTCCCGCGCCTGCGGCCGACCGCGATCAGCGCGAGTTCCGCGGCGGCACCGGCCGCATGGCCTCCGAGATGCGCGTCGTCTCGCCGGACATGCGCCACTGGAACACCGCCTCGCTGGCGAGCACGCGCTGCACATAGCCGCGCGTCTCGTTGAACGGCACCGAGTCGACCCAGGCTTCCGCGGGCAACGCCGCTTCGGCAGGCAGCCAGCGATCGACGCGCCCCGGCCCGGCGTTGTACGCCGCCGTGGCGAGCACGCGATGGTTGTCGTAGCGCGCCAGCATCTCGGCGAGATAGCTGGTGCCGAGCGCGACGTTGGCAGCCGGGTCGAGCAGCGTCTGCCGGCCGAGGTAGGGAAGGCCCGCGCGCCGCGCGGTCTGCTGCCCGGTGGCCGGCAACAGCTGCATCAGCCCGACGGCGCCCGCGCCGGAACTGACGTCGGGCATGAACAGGCTCTCGCTGCGCGCGACGCCATAGGCCCAGGCGCTGCTGATGCCCACGCGCCGGCTCTGCTCCTCGAAGACGGGGCGCCAGGGCAGCGGGAAGCGCAGGTCGAGGTCGTCCTCGACGCCGCCGCCCGAGGCGGCCGTGATGGCGCGCGAGTACCACCCCCAGCGTGTCGCCAGGATCCCTGCCTGGGCGCGCTCCGCGGCGGAGAGCCGCGCGAGGAGTTGCTGCCACTCGGTGCGGCCGTTCGCCTCCAGGCCGGTGAGGAACAGCTCGCGCGCCCGCAGGATGTCGGGCCGCTGTTCCAGCGCGGCGATCACGTCCTCGTTGGGCGCGGTCTGCGCGTGGCGCCAGTTGTAGTCCGCCTCGAGCCGGTCGGCGGACATGAAGCTGTAATAGCCGCGCTCGGCCGCCAGCGCCGCGAAAATGGGCTGCGCTTCGTCGCCGCGCCCGGTGGACTCCAGCACGCGCCCCTGCCAGTACTGCCAGACCGGCTCGCGGGCGGCGTCGGGATCGAGTCCCGCCAGCGCGGCCTCGATCGCGGCCCAGTCCTGCGTGCGGATGGCGACGCGCACGGTCCATTCGCGGGAGCCCGGATCGTGGCCCTCGGGCGGGATCGTCTCGAGCAGCACGCGGGCGCCCGGCAGGTGCCGCCAGGCGTGCAACAGCGCGATGCGCCGATCGATGGCCGCGCGCTCGTCCGGCTCGAAGGTGAAGCGCTCGCGGAACTCCGGCCAGCGCTGCGCCGCGCGCTCGGGCTCGGCGGAAGCGAGGCGATTGAAGCCGTACAGAAGCAGCGCGCGGTCGCGCGGCGTGTCGCGCCAGTTCGCCGGATCGACCAGCTGCGCGGAAGGATTGCCATGCAGGCGCTCCCAGCGCCCCACTTCGGCGACCGCCGCCTCGCCGAGCGGCCGCGCCAGCCAGCGCGCGAGACCGAACTGGCCGGCGTCGAGCGCCGCCTCCATGCGCGTGCGGCGCCGCTCCGCGGTGAGCGCGCCGCGAGACTCGAGCCAGGCGAAGGCCCGGTCGCATTCCGTCGGCTGGCTGACCGGGGAGAGCCAGCGGCGCAGCACGGCCTCCTCGAGGCCCTCCGTGCGCTGGAGCGCGAGCCGCGCGGAGAACGCGTGACAATCGAGCACCGTGTTGCCGCTGTTGGCGTAGTGCGCCTCGTACAGCGCGAGGTAATCCGCCCAGGCGCCGCGGCGGGCCAGCGAATTGAGCCACTGCCGCCGCAGCCCCGCGCTGAAGCCGAGCTCCGGGTGATGCGCCAGGAAGGCGCCGACCTCGGCGTCGTCGATGCGGCCGATCTGGTTCCTCAGCCAGGTGGCCCGCAGGTCCGGCAACAGGGGATAACCCTCCAGGGTGCCGAGCAGCGGCTCGATCTGCGCCCAGCGCCCCGCCTCGGCTTGCGGCAGCGCGCTGCGAAAGATCTCGCGCTGGTCTGCAATGGTCGTCGCGCCCGCAGGCGCCGCCGCGAGCAGCAGGACCAGGGTCGTCAACAGGGCGCTGCGCGGCATGTGCTCGATACTCCGATGCGTGAACAGGGCCTCGCGGCCCCGGGAACTAACCATTATGCTCGCCGCTTCGCCGTTCTCAACCGGATCCCCGATGCCGACGCCGGTCGCGATGCTCCTGATCTTTCCCGCCATCGGCGCGCTGTCCGGCCTGCTGGCGGGCCTGTTTGGCATCGGCGGGGGGCTGGTGATCGTGCCCGCGCTCAACGCGGTGTTCGCGGCCGGGCTCGTCGCGATGGCGCCCGAAGCGCGCATGCACGTCGCGATCGGCAGCTCGCTGGCGGTGATCGTGTTCACGGCCATCTCCTCGGTGCGCGCGCATCAAGGCTACGGCGCGGTGTTGTGGCCGGCGGTGCGCGGGCTCGCGCCGGGCATCGTGGTGGGCGCGCTGCTCGGCGCCTGGGTGGCGGACGCGCTCGCGACCCGCGCCCTGGAGGTCGTGTTCGGCGTGTTCGCGACCCTGATGGCGATCCAGATCGGCTTCGCGCCGAAGGTGGAGCCGGAGGCGCACGGCCCGCTGCCGCGCCTCCCGGGCTACCTGGGCGCCGGCGCTGTCATCGGCTCGGTCTCGGCGCTCGGCGGGATCGGCGGCGGGATCATGACCGTGCCTTACCTGGCGTGGCACTCGGTGCCGCTGCGCGTGGCCGTGGGCACCGCCGCCGCGTGCACCCTGCCGGTCGCGCTGTCGGGCGCGTTCGGCTACGCCCTCACGGGGCAGGGCGCGGCGCTGCCCGGCTGGACGACCGGCTACCTCTATTGGCCGGCGATCGGCGTGATCGCGCTGGCCAGCATGCTGACCGCGCCGCTGGGCGCGCGCCTGGCGCATCGCCTGCCGGTCAGGCAGCTGCGCCGCCTGTTTGCGCTGCTGTTGCTGGTGGTGGCCGCGGACATGCTGCTCGGGGGTCGCTGACCTTCCCGCCCCCGCCCCCGCCCGCGGCGGCACGGCGTCACAGGCCCGCGGAGCTTAGAAGTCTTTATGCGCTCCGCGGGCCTGTGACGCCGTGCCGCCACTCACGCCGCGCCGCCGGTGGGGGCAGTGGCCGGACCATGGCAGGGTGCGCCGCGCGACATCAGATTTCCGAGCGCGGGGCACCCTGCCATGGTCCGGTCGCGGTCAGGCCGCAACTCGTTACCGGATCGGCAACAACAGCGTCGCGTTGCCGCGGCGGATGTTCAGCAGCAGCGACTGCCCCTGGGCATGCTGCTGGAACTCCCGCAGGTTGGTCACCTTCTGGCGGTTCACGCCGACGATCACGTCGCCGGGGCGAAGGCCGCGCTGCGCGGCCGGGCTGCCGGGCGCCACGGTGGTGACCAGCACGCCGGCCTCGCCCTCGTAGCGGGGCGACGAGGCGTCGAGCGTCTCGAACTCCGCGCCGGCCAGGCCCTGGTGAATCTCCTGGGCGGCCACCTGCACCGGCGTGGCCTGCTCGCCGAGCTGGGCCTTGATCTTGCGCTTCTTGCCGTCACGGATGATTTCCAGGTCCACGGTGTCGCCGCTGCGCTTCAGGCCGATGGTGTTGCGCAGCTCATTGGCGTTGCTGATCTGCTTGCCGTCCACGCTGCGGATGATGTCGCCGGTCTTGACGCCCGCCCTCTCCGCGGCCGAGTCCGACATGACCTGCGACACGAGCGCGCCCTGCGTCTCCTTGACGCCGTAGGCCTCGGCGATGTCCGGCGAGAGGGTCAGGATCGTGACGCCGAGCAGGCCGCGGCGCACCTCGCCAAACTCCAGCAGCTGCGCCATGACCGAGTTCGCCATGTTCGAGGGGATCGCGAAGCCGATGCCGATGTTGCCGCCGCCGCGCGACAGGATGGCCGAGTTCACGCCCACCAGCTCGCCGCGCAGGTTGACGAGCGCGCCGCCGGAATTGCCCGGGTTGATGGAGGCGTCGGTCTGGATGAAGTCCTCGTAGCCGTCGGGGGTGGGGGCGATGCCGGAGCGGCCCAGCGCGCTGATGATGCCGGACGTTACGGTGTGGCCGAGGCCGAAGGGGTTGCCGATGGCCACCACGAAATCGCCGACCTCCGCCGCGCTGGAGTCCGCCATCTTCAGCTCGACCAGGCGCTCGGCGGGAATCCTGAGCAGCGCGACGTCGGAGGCGCGATCGGTGCCGACCACCTCGGCATTGAAGCTGCGGTCATCCTGCAGGGTGACGCGGATCTCCTCCGCGCCGTCGATGACATGCGCGTTGGTGAGCACCAGGCCCTCGGCCGCGTTCACGATCACGCCGGAGCCGGCGCTCTGCGTCTGGCGCCGCTGCGGCCCCTGCTCGGGCATGTCGAAGAAACGGCGGAAGAACGGATCGTCCATGAAGGGATTGGAGCCGCGCACCTCGACGCTGCCGCGCGTCGCGATGTTGACGACCGCCGGGGCCGTGAGCTTGACCATCGGCGCGAGCGAGGGCATTGGCGCGCCGTCGACCGTGGCGGGCAACTGGGCGTGGAGCGGCGTCGCGACCGCGAAGGCGAGGGCGGCCGCCAGGGCGGCGATGGGGCGTGCGATCATCTGGGTGACTCTCTTCTATGCTTGCTGTTGCGGTGGGGCTGTTGGATGTTCCGCCCGGACAGAGGTTCCATGGCGCGTCGATAAACACGACGGCGGACGAGCGCCGGTCGCCCGCCATCGCACCTCAGATGCCGCAGCGGCCCGAACGGTCGCGTCGGCCGGCAGTCACGCGCTCAGTTGACCTCGACGCTGATCCGGCGCGGCATCATGCGGTCATGCTTGGGGATAATAACCTCGAGCACGCCATGGGTGCTCTTGGCGGCGATAGCCGTTGTGCTCGTCGCGCGCGGTCGCCGTGCGGCTGCACGCCCGGGATGTCGACGGGCGGCGTCCAGTTCGCGACGCTGCCGGTCGTCTCGTCCATGCCGTGGCGATATGGGCGCTGCGCCGCTTTTCAAGCCCCTGTGAGCGCAGTTTTCGGCCCGGGTCAATAGGGAGTCGACCACAACATCTTGTGTTGCACCGCAGAACGAGATTTTTCCATGCAACCGGGCAGAATCCATAGAAAATTTCTATAAAGAAATCGTAACTATATGAAATATAATAATATCGTTACCTCGAACCAGCTGCGAAGAGGTGCTTGACAGCACCTTGTCCGGCCCTTACCTTAACCATCCCGTAACACAACATATTGTGTTGGCGCGCATTCGGCCCGACTCGCGGCCGACGGGGATGCGGCGGCCAGGCGGGTAAGCAGCGAACGAACGGATTTGGCGACCAGGGGGGATTCCCGCGGGGGACGAGGCATAATGAAAACAGCGTTGCAAGAACAGGTGATTTCGGTGGAGTCGGTCAATGACATCCCTTTCCAGGCGGCATCCCTGGATATCTGGGATAAGAAGTATCGGCTCGTCGCAAAAGACGGGACGGTGCTCGACCAGACGATGGACGACACCTACAAGCGGATCGCCCGCGCGCTGGCCGACGTCGAGCTCGAGGATCGCCGCGAGCACTGGTACGAGCGCTTCGTGTGGGCGCTGCGGCACGGCGCGATTCCCGCCGGGCGCATCGTCTCCAACGCCGGCGCACTGGCCCACAAGCCGGCCACCTCGACCATCAACTGCACTGTCTCCGGCACGATCCGCGACTCGATGGACGACATCCTGCAGAAGGTCCACGAGGCGGGCCTGACGCTGAAGGCCGGCTGCGGCATCGGCTACGAATTCTCGACCCTCCGTCCGCGCGGCGCCTATGTGTCCGGCGCGGGCGCCTACACCTCCGGCCCGCTGTCGTTCATGGATATCTACGACAAGATGTGCTTCACCGTGTCCTCGGCCGGCGGCCGGCGCGGCGCGCAGATGGGCACCTTCGACATCGGCCACCCCGACGCCCTCGAGTTCATCCGCGCGAAGCGCGAGGACGGCCGCCTCAGGCAGTTCAACCTTTCCCTCCTGGTCACGGACGAGTTCATGCAGGCCGTCAGCAACGACGAGCAGTGGCGGCTCGCGTTCCCGATCGGCATGAAGGAGCTGAAGGACGAGAACCTCGACATCACCGACCCCGAGACCATCGTCTGGCGCGAGTGGCCGACCAACGGCGACTACGTCCGCAACGACGAGGGCCTGGTCGCGTGCCGGGTCTACAAGACCGTCCCGGCGCGGCGCGTGTGGGACGTGATCATGTCCTCGACCTACGATTTCGCGGAGCCGGGCTTCGTCCTGATCGACCGCGTCAACGAGCTGAACAACAACTGGTGGTGCGAGAACATCCGCGCGACCAACCCCTGCGTCACGGCCGACACCTGGGTGCAGACCGGCGAAGGTCCCCGCCAGGTGGCGGACCTGCTCGGCCGGCCTTTCGCCGCACGTGTCGACGGCCGCGACCATGCCAGCGGCGAGGCGGGCTTCTTCCGCACCGCCACCAAGGCCGTGTTGCGCCTGCAGACCGCCGAGGGCCATGCCTTGCGGCTGACGGCCGACCATCGCGTGCGCCGGGTGGTGCGCCAGACCCGCTGGTCGCTGGAGTCCGAGTGGTGCGAGGCCGGCAAGCTGGTCGCCGGGGACCGGGTGCTCCTGAACAACCATCGCGAGGGCGCATCGTGGTCCGGGGAGCGCAACTACGAGGAGGGCTTCCTGCTCGGCTTGCTGGTAGGCGACGGCACCTTGAAGAAGGATGCGGCCGTGCTGTCCTCGTGGTCGGCTCCCGCAGTGGTGAACGCCTCGGCCGCGGCGCCGGTGGCGCTGATGAATGAGGCGTTGCGCTGTGCGCGCCGTTTGCCGCACCGCGCCGACTTCGCCGGCTGGACCGAGGTGCAGGGACGTGGCGAGCATCGGCTCAAGCTGGCCGCATTGCGAGACCTCGCCTTCGAGCTGGGCATGCGTCCCGGCGACAAGGCCATCACGCCGGCGATGGAGAAGACCTCGAGCGGATTTCACCGGGGATTCCTGCGCGGCCTGTTCGATGCCGACGGCTCGGTGCAGGGCAACCAGGAGAAGGGCGTCAGTATCCGCCTGTCGCAGTCCGACCTCGCCCGACTCGAGGCCGCCCAGCGCATGCTGCTGCGGCTCGGGATCGCCTCGCGGCTGTACCGCGACCGGCGCAGCGCGGGCACGTCGCTGTTGCCCGACGGCAAGGGCGGGCAACGGGAGTGCCCGACGCTGGCACAGCACGAACTGGTCATCAGCGGTGACAACCTCGCCGAATACCTCGAGCGCATCGGGTTTTCCGACGAGGCCAAGCGGGCGCGCCTCAAGGGCCTGCTCTCAGGCTACAGCCGCCGGCTCAATCGCGAGCGCTTCACGGCCACCGTGGAAAACATCGAGTCGGACGGTGTGGAGGATGTTTTCGACGTGCAGGTGCCGGGCATCAACACCTTTGATGGCAACGGCCTGCATGCCCATAACTGTGGCGAACAGCCGCTGCCGCCCTACGGTTCCTGCCTGCTCGGCTCGATCAACCTGACCCGCTTCATCGTCGACGCCTTCAAGCCCGGCGCGAAGTTCGACTGGGACAAGTTCCGCGAGGTGGTGAAGGTCTTCACGCGCATCCTCGACAACGTCGTCGAGATCAACGGCCTGCCGCTGGGCCCGCAGCGCGACGAGATCTATCGCAAGCGCCGCCACGGCATGGGCTTCCTCGGCCTCGGCTCGACCATCACGATGCTCGGCATGAAATACGGCAGCAAGGCGTCCGTCGCCTTCACGCAGGACGTGTCCCGCGAGCTGGCCATGGCCGGCTGGGAGAGCGCCCTCGAGCTGGCCCGCGAGAAGGGCCCGGCGCCGATCATGGACGAGGAGTTCACCATCACCGAGGAAATGCTGCGCAAGCGCCCGGAGATGAAGGCCGACGGCTGGCGCGTCGGGGCGCGCGTCATGGGACGCGTGCTGCATGCGCGCTACAGCCGCTACATGCAGCGCGTCGCGAACGTGAACCCGGAGCTGGTCGACGAACTGGCCGAGGTGGGGGCGCGCTTCACGCACCACAGCTCGATCGCGCCGACCGGCACCATCTCGCTGTCGCTCGCCAACAATGCCTCGAACGGCATCGAGCCGTCCTTCGCGCACCACTATTTCCGCAACGTGATCCGCGAGGGCCGCAAGACCAAGGAAAAGATCGACGTGTTCTCGTTCGAGCTGCTGGCGTACCGCTCGCTGATCAACGAGCGCGCACTCCCGGGCTCCGAGCAGCCGGACGAGAAGCTGCCCGAGTACTTCATCACGGCGGACGACATCTCGCCGCGCCAGCACGTCGATATCCAGGCGGCCGCGCAGATGTGGGTGGACTCGTCGATCTCGAAGACGGCGAACGTCCCCACGGATTATCCCTATGAGGACTTCAAGGACATCTACATGTATGCCTACGAGCAGGGGCTCAAGGGCTGCACGACCTTCCGCTTCAACCCGGCCGCCTTCCAGGGCGTGCTGGTGAAGGAGCAGGACCTGAAGAACACGACTTACGTGTTCGAGCTCGACGACGGCAGCACCGTCGAGCTCAAGGGTGACGAGGAAGTCGAGTACGACGGCGAACTGCACACCGCCGCGAATCTCTTCGACGCCCTCAAGGAAGGTTATTACGGCAAGTTCTGAGCTTCCTCCGCCGAAGCTCCCGGGAACTCCGCCGCAACGCATATACAGGATTGCACCGCAATGGCACAGAAGATTGGCAAGAAGATCGTCGGTTACCACGTCGCCAAGCCCGAGGAGAAGGCGCCGCCGAAGCCGCGCGTCGAGGAGGGCACGGAAGGCAAGGTCATCCGGATGCACGAGAAGCTCGAGCGCCCGGAAATGCTCATCGGCGCGACCTACAAGATCAAGCCGCCGGTCGCCGAGCACGCGATGTACGTCACCATCAACGACATCCTGCTCAACGCCGGCACGCGGCACGAGAGCCGGCGGCCGTTCGAGATCTTCATCAACTCCAAGAACCTCGATCACTACCAGTGGATCGTCGCGCTGACGCGGATCATGTCCGCGGTGTTCCGCAAGGGCGGCGACGTGACCTTCCTGGTGGAGGAGCTGAAGGCCGTGTTCGATCCGCGCGGCGGCTACTGGAAGCCGGGCGGCAAGTACATGCCCTCGCTGATCGCCGAGCTCGGCGAAGTCGTCGAGAAGCACCTGGTCAGCATCGGCATGATGGTGGCGCCGGGCCTCGACGAGCACCAGCGCGCCCTCGTCGAGCAGAAGCGCGCCGAGTTCGAGGCGCGCGCAGCGCAGCAGGATGCCTTCGCGGAGAGCCCCTTCCCCGAGGGCGCGCAGCTGTGCGCCAAGTGCAACAACACCGCCGTGGTGATGATGGACGGCTGCATGACCTGCCTGAACTGCGGCGACTCGAAGTGCGGCTGAGGCACTGCTAGACCACGACCTTGCGCGCGTCGTCGCCTGGTGGCCCAGGCGACGATTTTCTCGGCCACGGTCGACCGGAACGACCCCGACGCGTTCGTCCGCGACGCAAATTTCTCAACCCCAGGGCCTGGGGCGGTTAACATTCACTCATGACCCTGTCGCGCGCCCTGCTGTCGTGCTGTTGCCTCGCCCTGCTGGCCGCCGCGGCACCGGCAAGCGATGCGCCGCCCGCGCGCCAGCTGTTCTGGCACGTCGAAGGGGACCGCGTGATCGTCTCCAACGTGCGTTTCAGCCGCACCGACGAGTTGCGCCTGCGCGGTCGCGAGACGATCGAGGAGACCGCGTCCTCTGGCGCGATGCTGGTGCTGGTCACGAACCAGCGCTTCATCGGCTACAGCGTGTACACGGCGTCGTGGCAGCCCGTCAGCCGGCGGCCGGGCGAGCGACTGGAAACGCTCGAAGCAGAGGACTGGGCTGGCTACGTGCTGACCTCGCGGCGGGTACTGAACTTCAACGGGCGCACGGCCGCCTGGTCGGAGGGCAATCGTTGAACATCCGGATCCTTGCGGCGGCGCTGCTGCCGCTGCTGTGCGCCTGGCAGCCGGTCGTGGCATGCAACCCGGATCCGCCCAGGCCGGCGATCCTGCAGGGTTACGCCTATGACCGGACCGCCGCGGAGTACCTGCTGCGCGAGGCGCGCTCCGTGGTGGCCGCGCGCCTGGCGCTGCGGCTGGATCTCGAGCTGGGCGAGCCCGGCGCGCCGGCCCCGCGCGCGGACTACGTGTTCGACGTGCTCGAGGGCTGGCAGGAGGAGACGCCGCGTCGCCTCACGATCGCCGGCACGTGGGTCTCCTGCGAGCTCGAGCTGCGCACCGGTCGGGTGTTCCTGTTGTACCTCGACGGCGAGCGCCTGCTGCACGCGGTCCCGGTCGAGGCGATCGATTTCGAGCTGGCGCTGCTCGGCGAGCCCGACTGGTTCTACGATGCCAGCGGCCGGCTGGTATCCACGCGCGAGGACTGAGCCGGCCCCATGCGTCGCATCCTTCTGCTCTTGTGTCTCGGCCTCGCCGGCGGCGCCATCGCCGCCCCGCAGGAGCACGACCCGGCCGCCGCCGTCGAGGTGAATCTCGAGGCCGACCTGGCGCATCTCAGCCTGCGGCAGGTCGAGATCGTCCGCATCCTGATCCGCGCGGCGCAGATCATGGACGAGCTCTACCGCCAGCAGGTCGCGCCCGACGGCTTCTACCCCGCGGACATGGGGCGCCACGAGTTCGAGGCCTGGGCCGATCCGGCGGCCGCGAGCCCCCACACGCGGGTGCGGCGCGACCCGCAGGGCCGGCTCGAGGCCGTGCCTTACCACGAGGCCTGGCCGGTCGCGCTGGGCCGCGCCGCGCGGTTGCTGGCGCGCGCCGCCGAGCTCACCACCGACGAGACCCTGCGCCACTACCTCACGCTGCGCGCCCGCGCGCTCATCACGGGCGGCCATACCCGCGCCGACGCGGCCTGGGCGGTGGTGCGATACAGCGAGATCGACGTGCTGATCGGCCCGATCGGCCTCGACGCGGACCGCGAGTTCGGCCTGAAGGCCGGGTTTGGCGCCTATATCCTGCTGCGCGACTGGGCGTGGGGCGCGCGCCTCGCGCGCTTCACGGTGTTCCTGCCGAAAATGCAGCACGACCTGCCGGTCTCCGCGGCGTTCAAGTCGGAGGTGCCGAACGTCGACCTGAAGCTGGGGGTCTACGATCTGCTCTACCAGGCCGGCGCCGGCGCGGCGCGGGCTGTCCCGGTCGGCCCGGAAATGGCGGGCGACCCGCGCGTGCGGCTGGAGAACGGGCCCCGTCGGCTGCAGCTGCGCAACGTGATGCGCGCCCGCTACGACAAGCTCGTGCTGCCGGTGGCCGACACGCTGATCGTGCCGGAGCAGCGCGCCGCCGCAAGCTTCGAGACTTTTTTCCTGAACACGATGCTGCACGAGATGGCGCACAGCCTGGGGATGAGCATGACCATCGACGGTCGCTCCACGGTGAGCGCGGCCCTGCGCGAGCATGCCGACACCATCGAGGAGGCCAAGGCGGCGGTGCTGTCGTTGTGGATCGTCGACTGGCTGCATGCGCGCGGCGAGTTGCCCGACACCACGCGGACGGCGCACTACGTGAGCTTTCTCGCGAGCGTGCTGCGCACCATCCAGCTCGACGCCCACAACCCGGTCGGGCAGGCGCGCCTCCTGCTGTTCAATTACTTCCGCGACTGGGGCGCCTTCCGGCGCGACGCGGACAGCGGGCTGTACCGCATCGACGAAGCCGACATGGGCCGGGCGATCGAGGCGCTGGCGGCCCACGTCCTGACCATCCAGGGCAGCGGCGATTATGCCGGCGCCGCGGGGCTGATCGAGTCCATGGCCGTCATGAGGCACGGCTTCCGCGCAGATCTCGATCGGCTCGCCGCGGCGGGCATCCCGGCCAAGCTCGTGTTCCGCCAGGGCGAGGACTTGCTCGGATTGTGAACTCGGGCGCGGTTGCGCTATTTCTTGATCGCGCGCGCGCCACTAGAATACGAAGCGTGATGAACGACCAGGCAGCCACAAGGTGAGTTTCGCGCGCCGCATCCTGGCGGTGATCGCGGCGTCGTGCCTGCTGGCCGGCACGGCCGGCGCGGACATCGCGACGCAGCCCGGGGGGGACGACGATTACCCGATGGCGGATCACGTCGTCGTGAAGAAAGCCGCGCGGCGCCTCGAGCTGCACAGCAACGGCGAGGTCTTTCGCAGCTTCCCCATCGCGCTGGGCGCCAACCCCGAGGGCCACAAGCAGAGAGAGGGCGACCAGCGGACGCCGGAGGGCACCTACCGGCTCGACTGGCGCAACGTGAACAGCGCTTTCTTCCTCGCGATGCGCGTGTCCTATCCCAATGGCGACGACATCCGCCGCGCGCGCGCGCGCGGCGTGCATCCCGGCAACAACATCATGATCCACGGGCTGCCGAACGAGCCGCTCCACCCCTCCGATCACTACCTGTATGCGGACTGGACCGATGGCTGCATCGCCGTCAGCAATTCCGCGATGATCGATATCTGGCTGTCCGTGCCGGACGACACCCCGATCACCATCCTGCCATGACGCCGGCCGGCGGCGCCGCGCCGCGCGACGCGACGGACGAGCTGGCGCGCCTCGCGGCCGGCGAGATCGCGCCGCCCGGGCTGCTGGAGGAATTCCTCGGGCGCCTGCGCGCCTCCCAGCCGCTGCACAACGGCGCGGTCGAGATCTTCGAGGCGGCGGCACGCGCGGCGGCCTCCGGCCCGCTCGCGGGCCCGCTCGCCGGGTTGCCGTACAGCCTGAAGGAAACCGTCGGCATCCGCGGGCACGAGGTCACGGTCGGCTCGCTGCGCATGCCGCCCTGGCACTGCACCGCCGACGCCGTCCTGCTGCAGCGGCTGCGCGCGGCCGGGGCCGTGCTGCTGGCGCGCGGCAACGTGCCGGAGCTGGCCATGCTCGGCGAGACCGACAACCTGCGCTTCGGCCGCAGCAACAACCCGCTGGACCCGGCGCTGACCTGCGGCGGGTCCTCGGGGGGCGACGCCGTGCTGGTCGCCGCGGGCGCGGCGGCGTTCGGCATCGGCACCGATATCCTCGGCTCGATCCGCATCCCGGCGGCGTTCTGCGGCCTGGTGGGTTTTCGCCCCGCGTCCGCGGCCGTGGACATGACCGGCAGCTGGCCCGAGCTCCAGGGCGAGACCGCCTGCTGGTTCGCGGCCGGCCCGATCACCCGCAGCGTGCGCGACGCGCGGCGCGTCTACGAGGTCATCGCCGGCCAGCCGCTCCCCGCGCCGGCGCCGCCGGCTGGCCGGCTGCTGGTGCCCGACCTGTTGCCGCTGCGGATCGCGGACGAGCCGATCGCGGCCGCGCTGGACGCCGCGCGCGGCCACCTGCTGGATGCGGGACTCGTCGCCGAGAGCGAGCCGGTCGCGGATCTCAGGCGCGTCCACCGCGACATGACGCTCGTGCTCGCGACCGAGCTCGGGCCGCAGCTCAGGGCCTGCCTGGCGGACGCCGCCGGCAACCGCTTTTCGCTTGCCCGCGAGTGCCTGCGGCGCCTGCGCGGGCGGCCCACCGTGTATGGCGGCCTGCTGCCGCTGCTGGCGATCGCGTCCCTGCTGCGGGCGGGTCCCGGCAAGTTCGCGCTTGCGGCGGCGCGGCTGCGCGCGACGCGCGCCGCGGTCCGCGCGCGGCTCGGCGCGGATGGCCTGCTGCTGTTGCCGACGATCGGCCTGCTCGCCCCCCCGCATCGCGCGATGAACCGGCGCAGCCTGCGGCCCGGGTACAACGGCCTGCTGGCGCCGACCATGTTCTGCAACGGCATGGACCTGCCGGCGATCACCGTGCCCGCGCCGGCGTTCCGCGAGCCGCGCGGCGGCCGGATTCCCGGGATCATGCTGGCCTGCGCGCCCGGGGCCGAGGCGCGCCTGCTCGACGCGGCGGAGCATCTCGAGGGGAAATTGCTGAAACCGCGGTTTTAGCAATGTCCCCATGACCGGTAAGATAGCGCGATGACAGACAAGCTTTCCGATACCGTCACGATCTCGCCGGTCGGCAGCATGGACCTGCTGTCGCAGATGGAGGTCGCCAAGCTGCGCGACGTCGGCAGCGGGGACCTGCGCGAGCGCTTCCGCCGCTGCGCCCTCGCCGTGCTGAACACCGGCAGCACGCTGGACGATGCGCGCGCGGTCTACGAGCGCTTCGCGGACTTCGAGATCGAGCTGCTGCAGGTCGAGCGGGGCATTCGCCTGCGGATGCAGAACGCGCCCGCGCAGGCCTTCGTCGAGGGCGAGCTGATCCACGGCATCCGCGAGCACCTGTTCGCGGTGCTGCGCGACGTCATCTATGTCAGCAACGAGATCGAGGGCCGCAACGGCCTGGACTCGCCGGCTGCAGTCACCGACGCGGTCTTCCAGATCCTGCGCAACGCGCGCGTGCTGATCACGCGCACGCCGCCGGACCTGGTGGTGTGCTGGGGCGGCCACTCGATCGGCCGCGAGGAGTACGACTACTCCAAGAGCGTCGGCTACCACCTCGGGCTGCGGGGGCTGAACATCTGCACCGGCTGCGGCCCGGGCGCGATGAAGGGCCCGATGAAGGGCGCCGCGGTGGCGCACGGCAAGCAGCGCATTCGCGACGGTCGCTACGTCGGCATCACCGAGCCCGGCATCATCGCGGCCGAGCCGCCGAACCCGCTGGTCAACGAGCTCGTGATCATGCCGGACATCGAGAAGCGCCTGGAGGCGTTCACGCGCTTCGGCCACGGCATCGTGATCTTCCCGGGCGGCGCCGGCACCACCGAGGAGATCTTCTATGTCCTCGGCATCCTGCTGAATCCCGCCAATGCCGAGCTGCCGTTCCCGCTGGTGTTCACCGGCCCGGCGTCCGCGGCGGAGTACTTCGACCAGGTCGACCGCTTCCTGCGCGGCACGATCGGCGAGCAGGCCACGCGGCACTACCAGGTCATTCTCGACGACGCCGAGAAGGTCGCGCGGGTCATGCGCGAGGGCCTGGCGCAGGTGAAAGAGTACCGGCGCGAAAAGGGCGACGCGTGGTTCTTCAACTGGCGGCTGCGCGTCGAGGAGGAATTCCAGCAGCCGTTCGTGCCGACCCACGAGGCGATGGCGATGCTCGACCTCGGCCGCGACCAGCCGCCGCACCTGCTGGCCGCCAACCTGCGCCGCGCGTTCTCCGGCATCGTCGCGGGCAACGTCAAGGACGACGGCATCCGGCGCATCGAGCGGCACGGGCCTTTCGAGCTGCGCGGCGACCGCGACATCATGAGCCTGATGGACGGCTTGCTCGAATCCTTCGTCGCGCAGCAGCGCATGCGCCTGCCAGGTCACGAGTACCGCCCCTGCTACCGCCTCGTCGCCTGAGCGGCGCGCGCGCCGCTATTCGCGTGACAGCCCTCACATTCCGGCTGCAACTTAAAAAAACCGCCTGATTGCTGTGATCCGGGTCACGGTGCCCCCCGGCGCCGGATGCCTATCCTGCCTGCCAGTTACAGCAGAAGGACGTGGCTCATGGCCGGACCAGAACGCAAGCGGTCGACGCGCAGCAGGACCCGCTTGCCGATCCTGCCGCCCCCCGTCACGGGGCGTTCCGCCCGGCCGGGCTCGCCGGGTCTCAGGCTCGGTGCAGGCGAAGAGGATTCCATCTACACGCTACGGGGCTACAAGGCCTGGGCGGCCCGGGTCAAGGCGGCCTGGGATGCCGAGTCTTGAGCGACTCCGGGCGACCGCAGCCGTCGGTCCGTCGACCGGGGGCGCGGGTCTTTTGCAGGGGGGTGAAAGCAGTGCACAAGGATTCCGCCGCGGCCGCCGCGGCCGCCGCGGCAGCGGGCGCCGGCGCCCAGACGCTCGAAAGCTGGACCTGGATCGCGCGGGCGCGGGCGGCCGCGCGCCGCGCCGTCGACCCGGCCATGCCCGCCCCGGGGGCCGCGGATGAAAACCCCTCGAAGCCGCGGGACCCGCCGGCCGACTGAGCTGATGGCAAGGTCACGACCGGCCGATGGACCGGGGAGTGCGCGCGGGTGTCCGTGATCAGCCTCATCGTCCTGCTCGGCATGCTGTCCGCCCTCGGGTGGCTGGCGCGGGCGCGCCGCCTGCGCGCCGAGAAGTTCGCGCGCATCAACGAGCTGCTGGTGCAGGTCAATGCCGGCGACGACCGCTTCAACATCCGTTCCCTCGACAGCCTGCCCACCCCGGCCGCGATGTACCTGCGGCACGCCCTCACCCCGGACCGGCCGCTGCCCCGCTCGGCGGATATCCGCATGAGCGGCAGCCTGCGCGTGGGCAAAGACGAGTGGACGCCGTTCGAGGCGCGCCAGCGCATCTCGGCCGAGCGCGGCTTCATCTGGGAGGCGCAGATCGCCGCCGTGCGGCGCCTGCAGGTCCGGGGCGCGGAGTGGCTGTTCGGCGACGAGGCCGGGAGCGAGTACGCGCTCGCCGGCTGGTGGCCCGTCCTCGAGCGGCGCAATCCGGAGCTGGCGCGCTCGGCGATCGGGCGGCTGATGGTGGAGCTCATCTGGCTGCCATCGGCGCTCACGCCGCAGCGGGGCGCGACCTGGGCGCACGGCGACAAGGACCGCGCCGTCGTGACGCCCGCCGGCCACACCACGCCGATGACCCTGGTGGTCGGCCACGACGGCCGGCTGCAAGAGGCCAGCGTCGTGCGCCAGCGGGTCGAGGCCAACGGCGAGGTCTGGCTGTCGTCCTTCGGCATCAGCGTCGAGGCCGAAGAGCGCTTCGGCGACTTCCGCGTGCCCTCGCGCCTCGTGGCCGCCTGGGGCATCGGCACCGACGATCGCGAGGACTTCATGCGCGTCGCGGTCGACGATATCCGCTGGCTGTGACGCGGCGCATCGATTTCCGCGAAATCCGTCACGGTATCCCTGGCCCGCACATGGCAGCTTGGAGTCCCTTCAACCGCGCATGGAGCCGGCTCATGGAAGTGATGCTGCAATGGGCCGATGACCTGGACGACCTGCTGGGCGCCGCACGGCAACGCCTGGCTGCGCTCGGCTACCGTTTGCTCCGGTTGTGGGGCTGAGCCCATGAGCGACAGGAAACCGTCGGCGCGCGAACTGCCTGGCGAACTGCTCGACGACGAGCGCAGCTGGCAGGGCGATCACGATCCCTACCTGGCGATGCTCGCGCACGAGGGGCGCAAGCACCGGCCCGGACCGGCGCCCCGCGCGCCGCGCGTCGAGGGCCCGGTGGACGATGGCGATCCTTACCTGGCGCAGCTCGCGCGCACCCGCAACTCCAATCCTGACGCCAGCTAGCGCGACGCGCGGCTTGCGCGCCGCGCCGGCCCTGCACTAAGGTTCGGGCTCCGTTTCAAAGGAGCCTCCAATGCGTCGTTTTGCCATGCTGGCCGCCTCGTTCTTCATGCCCACCATCGTCGGCGCCACGCCGCCCTCCGAGCCGCCCACCGAGCTGCTCATCACCGAGCTGGCCGCAGGGGAGGGCGAAGCCATCGCGGCGGGCAGCGTCGCGGTAGTGCATTACACCGGCTGGCTCTTCGATGCCGCGGCCGAGGAAGGCAAGGGCACCAAGTTCGACAGCTCCGTCGACCGCGGTCAGCCGTTCAAATTCCCGCTGGGCGCGGGGCGCGTGATCGGCGGCTGGGACCAGGGTGTCGCCGGCATGAAGGTCGGCGAGCAGCGCCGGCTCTTCATCCCGCCCCATCTCGGCTACGGCGCGCGCGGCGCCGGCGGTGTGATCCCGCCGAACGCCACGCTGGTGTTCGACGTCGAACTGCTCGGCATCGAGTAACGCAGGTTCCGCCATGACGAAGGTTTTTGCCGGCGCGCTGTGCGCCGCCCTCATGCTGTCGCCGGGCGCGCACGCGGCGACGCTCATCCACGCCGGCAGCCTGATCGACGGGCGCGCGGAGCGCGCCAGCGGGCCGGCCACCATCGTGGTCGAGGACGGGCGCATCACCGCCATCGAGTCCGGCCACCGGGCGCCAGGGGCTGGCGACGAGCTGATCGACCTGTCCGCCTCGACGGTGCTGCCCGGGCTGATGGACATGCACACCCACGTGTCGCAGGAGCTGGGCCCCGACTCGTACATCGTGCCCTTCACGCACGACGCGCCGCGGATCACGCTGCAGTCGACGGTCTACGCGCAGCGCACCCTCGCGGCGGGCTTCACCACCATCCGCGACCTGGGCGACCGGCACAACGTCTCCGTGGCGCTGCGCGACGCGATCGCGCGCGGCGACGTGGTGGGGCCGCGCATCTTCACCTCCGGCAAGTCCATCGCGACCACCGGCGGCCACGCCGACCCCACCAGCGGCTGGGCCGCCCACATCGCCGGCGATCCCGGGCCGGCGGAAGGCGTCGTCAACGGCGTGGCGGACGCGCGCAAGGCGGTGCGGCACCGCTACAAGGACGGCGCGGACCTCATCAAGATCACGGCCACGGGCGGCGTGCTCAGCCTGGCGGCCAGCGGCGAAAACCCGCAGTTCCAGCAGGACGAGCTCGACGCGATCGTCGCCACCGCGCGCGACTATGGCTTCCACGTCGCGGCGCACGCCCACGGCGCCGAGGGCATGAAGCGCGCCATCCGCGCGGGGGTGTACTCCATCGAGCACGGCACCTACATGGACGACGAGGCGATCCGCCTGATGAAGCAGCACGGTACCTGGTACGTGCCGACCATCCACGCCGGCCGCTTCGTGGCGGAGAAGGCCGCGGTGGACGGCTACTTTCCGGACATCGTGCGCCCGAAGGCCGCGACCATCGGGCCGCAGATCCAGGGCACCTTCAGCCGCGCGCACAAGGCCGGCGTGAAGATCGTGTTCGGCACCGACTGCGGCGTGGGGCCGCACGGCGACAACGCCCGCGAGTTCGAGTACATGGTCGAGGGCGGCATGTCGCCGATGGACGCGCTCCGCTCGGCAACCTCGGTGGCCGCGGAGTTCCTGGGGATCCAGGACCGGCTCGGCACGCTGGAGGCCGGCAAGCTCGCCGACATCATCGCCGTGGCGGGCGACCCGCTGGCCGACATCAGCCGGATGCGGGCCGTGCACTTCGTCATGAAGGAGGGCGTCGTCTATCGCGCCGCGGAGAGCGACGCCCGCCTGTGATCAGCCGGCTGGCACCGCGGGATTGAGCGAGTAGACGCCCGTCACCTCGGCGCGCGCGAGCACGTGCCCGGTAAGCGCCGTCTCGACGTCCTCGGCCGAGAACGCGCCCTCGACCGGGCAGCGCTCCAGCCCGGTCGCGTACAGCACGAAGTGATAGTGGTGCGGGATGGAGTCGTTCCACGGCGGGCAGGGGCCGTCGTAGCCGAGGTAGACGCCGCCCATGTCCTTATCGCCCTCGAACCAGGACGTGTAATCGTTGCGACCCTGGCGTGAGCCCTCCGGCCCGTAGGGCGACTGCTTGCCGCGCGGCGTCACGCCGCGGCTGCACTCGCCCTCGGCGATGCCGGCAATGTGTGGCGGCAGGTCGACGATCACCCAGTGATAGAAGCGACCGCGCGGCAGCGAGGCGGGCACGGTGCGGCCTTCCTGGTTGACGTCGTCGGGCCGGGTCGGCACGTCGGTGTCGACGCAGATCAGCACCAGGGACTTGGTGCCGTCGGGCAGGTCCTCCCAGCGGATCGCCGGGTTGAGGTTCTCGCCCAGGCGGATGTGGCTGTCCGGGTCCTGCACGCCGAACGCGAATTTCTCCGGGATCGGCTGGCCGTTATCGATGCCTTCGACGATGAGTTTCATGTTGTGCTTCTCCTTTGTCTCATGAGGCGTGCGCCAGCGCATTCATTTCGGCGAGCACCTCGCGGATCTGCTCGAGCGCCCACTCGAGCAGGGCCTGCGGGATCGCGAGCGGCGGCGCGAGGCGCACGACGGTTGCGTGGGTTTCCTTGCTGAGCACCCCCCGGGCCATGAGGCGCTCGACGACGGCGCGGGCCCGCGCCCGGGCCGGATCGATCTCGAGGCCGATGAACAGCCCGCGGCCGCGCGCTTCCTTGATCAGCGGGCTCTTCAGCTTGCGGAGCTCGCCGAGCAGCCACGCGCCCTTCTCGGCGCTCTGCGAGACGAGATCCTCGTCCTCGAGCACCCTGAGCGCCTCGAGCCCGACGGCGGCCGCCAGCGGGTTGCCGCCGAAGGTGCTGCCGTGGTCGCCGGGCTGGAACACCGCCATCAGGTCGCGGCGCGCGAGGAACATCGACACGGGCAGCACGCCGCCGCCCAGCGCCTTGCCGAGCACCAGTCCGTCCGGCTTGACGCCCTCGTGATCGCAGGCCAGCAGCTTGCCGGTGCGCCCGAGGCCCGTCTGGATTTCGTCCGCGATCAGCATCACGTTGTGCCGCCGGCAGACTTCCGCGCA
>Ga0209498_1000549_pt1 | contig 23222 bp, 18 predicted proteins | sample WalLakDeSediment_FD_184131 | JGI IMG/M metagenome (GOLD analysis project Ga0209498, IMG submission 184131) | Lake sediment microbial communities from Walker lake, Nevada to study Microbial Dark Matter (Phase II) - Walker Lake 11/02/13 Deep... | ecosystem: Environmental > Aquatic > Freshwater >...
ATTGAATTGAGGCACGACTCGAAATTGCTCACTCAGGATGGCATTCTCAATTTCTGCCTGACTCTTGCCTTCGGCCTGTAATTGCTCGCTCATCTCTTTTTTGACTTTATCCGGCTGACAATTGTAGCGTCGTGGGGTTCGTGAATCGGGCGTGACATAACTAAAACGAATACAGCCGATCTGCCGGCGAGCTACACTGATATAGCTGGCAAATATACAGTTTTCGCCAAGCTCAATGGCATGGGAATAAATTTTGCCTATTACCGTAGCTCGTTTGATATTTAAAATGGTGTGAGCAAATGTCCCTTTACCCGGTCCACTTAATGCCTCATCATCCAGAGCCGTCGCATCTAAAATTGAATCATATATACTTATGGGCACCGGATCATAATCCACTTCATTCTGATTGACCAGGATAGACCCGACGATACTATTTTCGATGGTTACTCTTGCTTTTGTATTGTAGAGAATAATGCTTTTCTCGTTTGGAGAAACCGGGGCACAAACCTGGTTGATCGCCCATCCGGGAACTAATGTGGTATGGCGGATATTTAGCTCATCGATTTCACCTTCCACTTTGATTCCTCGCCCTGTTATCAACAAACCGTCCAATGTAAATCGACTGCGGGGACCGCCTCCGACGTTCATCACATCAAGCAAGCTGGTGTGCCAATCCAATAATCGAAGCGTCGGTCGCATTCGATTGGCAGCCCGAATTTGAAGGGTTTGCCCCTCTGCCAGGTTAATGCTCATCTGTTCAGTATAAGCTTCATTATCAACGATTTCAATTATGGCATAGCGTGGCTCTTCACTTTTCCAAATAGCAAGGGCATCATTGATGGTTTTCAATTCTAACTTTTTCCCTACTTGATAAATTTTTAACATATTTTTCAGCTCGTCTGGAAAAGCTGTCTCTAACAATAGTCGATTCACATATAGCAAATCCTGGCCGGTCGGTTTTTGTTCAATCAATTTTTTCAGGTTATTGGGAAGCTCCAATGTTTTAACAAAATTTTCCTGGTACAAATTTTCCTGTCTCAAAACACGGTTCATCTCGATAAGCACTCGTAATTGAAGAAAATTGTGAATCTTTTTCCGGGCATCGAATCGTTCAAATTTGATTCGGGTCGCATTGGTACACTGGTTGTTAACAAATTGAGCGACAGGTTCTTCAGCGTCGCGCAATTTTACAATCAACCGGTTGGGATGGGCAATCTCGTTCACATTCAACTGGGGATCACCGAGCGAATATACAGTTGGCTGGAACAATGTCCGTCGATATTCGCCGCCGCCGATATCCGCACTGAATCCATAAAAATAGGATACCCATACCCCTTCTTTTGGCAAATCTTGTTGAGAAAATGCTATCCGTCCCAGCACCGGATCAACAACCACATCTCCCGGCCGGGGTTTATAATGCCACTCTGTTAAATCGGCTACTTTGATTTTATCCGAAGCTATAAATTTATCATCTTTCCAAATTTGAATACTCTTTCCTTCTCCATAATAATCTTCCAGGTATTTTTCGGATTTGAGAACTTCTCGACGAATGGGAACTGGGATATTCAATTCGCTGGCGATCTGCGTTGGCTCGTCTTCCTTTGCCGGATTGGTATAGAGCGGCATATCATTACCCAGCACACTAAAGCTATAATATTTTTCACCTCGAACATCCTGGCAATAGGCAGGGGCTTTGGTAATAGAATAGGCAGGCAGACGCCAGATAAACAGGCAAATGCTTGGAATATTATAGCGACCCGAAGTAAGATATGAATTGGGTCGCCTGATATCGACCGTATGGGCTAATTCATCAAAGGGGCCATTTAATCGCCCGAGTGCATCGCTGTTTCTCAAATCCACTGTTTTTCCCCGATTCAATTGCAAATGATTGAGCGCCTGGGTGACAACCAGCAATGGAAAGTATTCCACAGCTCGGGCAGGCCAATCAGCGACATCTCTGGCAATTAATTCTAAAAGCGATAATGCACCTTTTCGCCGCCGATTGTGAATGGTATTGGCGACTTCCCGCCTGGGATACAGAATTTTGTTTCTTAACTGACCGTAAAGTGTTTCCACTTCGCCAGGCTCACCGGCTTCGTGTACCGGCTCGTATCCAACAAGGTCTCCAATATAAGGCACCACCCATTCCTGACACGTCTCGATAAACCAGTTTTCATAAAGCTGGTTAATATCTTCCTTCACCACATTTGCCTGTTCGGTAATAATCCGCAATAATGCCTTTAACGGATAACCCTGGTCCACATCTTTTTGACGATAGACAAAGGGCAATAAATCATATAAAAGGTCTTTATGTTCATTCATCATGAGAGCTCCGTGAGAATTAATGTATCCGGAAGTTCCGGGCTCAAAATCGCCATTTGTGCTGGGCGAACTCGTTTGGCTGGATCAGTAGTTGTAAAATCAACGCGCGCAGTATGTACTGAAATTCGCGGTTCTAAATCCAACTGCTCCCCAAGACTCTTGATTATCGTATTCGGATCGGATTCGTCTGCTTCACTTAAAATTTTGATTATCAACTCTTCATCAACGGCATCAAAAATATCCAGATCTACATAATCGACACCTTCGACTGCCTGAAATGTGCTGATCACTTCGCTCGGGAGGACATCCTGACCTAATTGCTGTTTTTGAAATCCAAAACTGTCTAACAGTGTCGATCGAATACGAGGCTCAACTGATTCCCATAAGTAATCGGGGTGTAACCTGATTTTTGCCTGGATAATCAAAAGCATCAGCTCCCGCAATTCGATTTGAAGCGGCTGATGCGGATCTCCGAATTTATACAAAGCCTGCTGAAGATTGCGATACAGGTCTGAAGATTTATCAATGGGGATGTCATCCGCTCCGGCAATGGTTAAATGCACCACTTCCCGTCGCCCATCAGACAGTCGGATGGCATGGGCTTTACCAATTCCAGTGAATGATCGAGCAAAATCAGTATAATCTTGAATCGACACAGCACGATCCAGCGCTTTCAAATGTATGGGCGAATTGATTCGCGCCATACCGAGTGTCTCTCGTTCAGATCCACCAGTAGCAGCCAATGGATTGATAACTTTTTTGACGCCCAATGGTTTTTTCACCAATAAGCTGATCTGCTCAGTTTTCACATTGCCGTTTTTCCCAAGACCCACACGATATATGGCTTTCACATTTTCCACGCCAGTCGGTATTCGTGCGCCCTGCTCACCATTTCCAAAAATGATGTAGGTATTATTTTTATTATCTTTTCGAGTGATGAAAATTCGATCATCCGGCTTTTTGGCAGTCAGGCTATCGGTCTCATGCCATTTCACTTCATTGACCCGGACTTCCAGCGTGCTCTCGATGCCCGATGGCGTTCCGGCTGATACGTAGGTAAGCGGCAGTTGTCGCAGTTGAAATTTCTGCAAGGCTTTGCTGCTATCGCCGCTGCCGAGTACTTCAGTACGGGTTTCGCCGTGAGTGGCTTTCACGACATTCCCGTAGATGGTGACGGTGTCTCTTTTGTATTGGTAAGCTAATCGATTTGCTAACAGTAGAACTGCATGAGGAGTATCTCCAGGTAAATTTTGACCTTCGTGGGCAGTATAAATGATAGTTTCACTATTCTTGAGCTGATTAAGGTCTAATTTTATAATTAATTCTGTAACTCGGTTGGCTTCGATTCTAATGAAATTCGTAGCTAAAATTAAATTTGCTCCTTGATAAATTTCCAGTATATAGTCCCCTTTTGGAATATCTATGATTGAGAACTCACCATCTATAACTCCTCCATTAAATCCTTCAGAGATGTTCACTCTTAATCCTGATAAAGCGATCTCTTTTTGCCGATCAATAACTTTACCAACAATCTTTCCCTTATCTACTCCACTTGCCAAATGATCACAATTTCGTTTAACCTTATGAATATCCTGTAAAACTCCTGCAAGCATCACAAGTTCACTTGCAATTACACCTTTTGCTCCAGGGATATCCGTCCGTTCACCAGTAACTATTATCCAACGTCCAGAATCGAGATCTTCATAGTAATCATCCAGTTCGATTCTTACACCTTGTTCGATATTTTCTTTATCCCCAGAATCTGTTCCAATATGTTCCTCAATGGGTTCATTTATTAATTCGAGTTCTTCACTTTGGGCAAACACAAGTGTACCTCTAAGCACATGAAATTTATTATTTTCCTTTTTCCACCAGCCGCGTTTTAATAAAAGCTTGGTGGTCTTAGCACTGAGCCCATAAGCGGTTCGAGGATAGGATTTAATCTCTTCAACTTTATGAATTGACATTTCGAGCGGGTAATTATTTGGGTCTGTTTCATGAGGTTTTTGAATCAACACATAATCATCCTCAATTATATTTTTATAATAACTATCTAAATACAGAACATTATCAGACTCATCATCAGCAGGATTCCATTCTGCCCATAGTGATGGCTTCTTAGGATTATATGGTTCAGAAGTTTCAAATTCAATCTCTTTCTGAGCATTAAATCCAAAAAGCGGTGCTTTAGTTCGAAATGCATAAACTTTGACTTCAGTTGGTGAATATTCTGGGATAGATCGGAATGATTGATTTAGTGTTTTCTTAAAAGCTGGTTTTATTTTTGTTATCAGTCGTGTATTTAAGTCAGATTTTTTAGAAAATCCTGTTTTCGAACTACGGAATAAAAATTGTGGAGTCCTTGGTGCAATAGTATCAAAAGGAACAGGCGTAATTATATCTGTTATAATTTCTCTAATTGAACCTATAGATGATGAGAAACTAGAGATTGTGCCCCCTAATTTTTTAGTACGCTGACTTTCTGGCTCAGAATGTTCTAATTCAACTATTACTTTGGTATGATCATCTTTTGTACTAACTTCTATTTTTGTTATCCTATAAACAGCCTGGCCAATACTAACACTCTTAACATTTACTAATAGTAAATCATTTTGATTTAGATTATTTGAAGTCCCTTTAAAATAAAGTATATCTAAACAATCATAATTATTGATATCTATATGCTGTGGGCGACTCATTCGAGGTTTCATAATGTTCCACTCCGACCTCGCCTCCAGATCTTCCGCCGTCTCAAAAAACTGCGGCATTTCCCCGGGACGAGGAATACTCTGCCCCCGTGTCCCTTGCGGTATGGTTTCATTATATCCTTCATCCATGGTGAACGCTAAATACGTGGAAGCCGACACCCCTGGTCGAAGCTCGTAACCCACCAGCCTGGCTAATTCCAGAATCGAGCGACGTTCTTTTGCTGTCAACAAGAAGCCTTCATTTGCCATTCGTTCCTGGTAAAAAGCCAACACATCTGCCACCGTTGCCCAACCATCCAAGAATGCCATGGCAGGATCATTTAGATCGCGAGTTTTCAATTTCAAGAGGGGATTATATTTGGCTTCATCCGGATCTTCGGTTAAATTCAGTTCCGTTAACCGGGCGATCATGGTCTCCAAAAATGTCGCATGGGTTCCGACTCGATACTTGAGTGAATCGAGCCCGGGACGATTGGCAATTTTTTGTGGTGTTATTTTCTCAATTCCCTTACAACAGCCACATAACTCGATCATCGTTCACCTCTCATTTTCAATTCAAGTTTGCCATTCTCAGGAAAGCTGGGATCATTGTCCAGTCGGGCAATCTCCAGGGGACTGATGGGTAATATTCCGTTTTCCAATTCCTGGTTCGGTCCCTCAAAAATCTGTTCAAATTTAGTCACGACCAAATTTTCCACCCCAGGAACTGCTTTCGCGGTAGCGATCAGGCTGCTGAGTCGAATGGATTGGCCAAACGTAAGTCGGTCGGGATGGAAAAATCCGTTCAAATTTAGTCACGACCAAATTTTCCACCCCAGGAACTGCTTTCGCGGTAGCGATCAGGCTGCTGAGTCGAATGGATTGGCCAAACGTAAGTCGGTCGGGATGGAAAAATCCGTTACGACCATCTGGCATGATGGAATTACTAAACACATCCAATAGCGCGGCTTTGACATGACCACTCAAATAACCCGGCTTTACACAAACGACCATTACAATGTCCAGTGGCACATATTTCGCCTGAACCACTTTCAAGTCGTGACCAATTCTTCGATATTTAAAAAGATATTTTTCCACCTCATCAAGTAATTTATCGATGGATTGAATTTTTCTATACGGATCGATAGCGACCATGACTTCATACCAGCTACCAGTCCAGCGGAATGTGGCAGAAGCCCGCTGAACAGCAGGATGTCGTTCAGCTAATGTGGCATAATCTTCGGGTGTTACGGCTCGCTCTAAAATCTTTCGGAACGCTTGAGGGGCATAAATTTTGACCTCGGATAAGGATTCCGGCTCTGTCCCCCCCTTAGCTGGAAATGGATTTCGTGGCTGAAGTTTGTCATTGGTACTGACATGATTTCGATAAACTATATATGAGATCGATTCACTACCCACATTGCCCACAATGCCATTTCCAATTCTATAATTCGCGGTAAACTGCATTTTCGCTTCGGGCAATCGTCCCAACTCCCCATCGCCAAATCGTAAATGAGCCTGCCTTTGATTATCCGTTTCGATCACAAAATGTCTGTCATCTTCAAGACTGTTCAATAGATGATTTTGAGGCTGCCACTGTTCTTCGATCTCTCCAATCGGGACAAAATTTAAACTTTTGAGTATAACTTGTGGCATTGCTTTACGTGGCGCCTGTTTCCAAAGGCTGGCGGCTGATCCTTTGCCCTCAATCGGCTCACTAAAAGTCAATGATGATTCATTGAGTATAGGACGAAATTGTTCGGGAAAGAAGGCTGTATCAGAAGGGCGTTGCTCACGAACGCAATGGATATTAATCGATTTCACCGGAACTTCTCCAAGCGATTCGTTATCAACTCGCCGACCGTGATCGACCAAAAGGACATTCCCCCTTGCGACACTTACATTTTCGAGATATAAGCAGGTTGGTGGCGGTCCTACGGTTGAAACGCATAATGGAAATGGCAAAGCATCTTCTTCAGCCCATTCGATTTCTACGATTGGTGTATCATAGAGCTCATCGACTCCGTTCTCCAAATTGGTTATTCTTACTACGTGACGATGATTGGGATCGGCATTTTCTGGAGCCCCGGTTTTGGGTCCTATGACTTCTTCAAAAATTAGAAAATCACCTATTTTCAAGTTTAATCGACGCTCACGATTCAATGGTGATTGTTCTTCACTTTGATCCATTTGTTTCATTTGAGATATTTGCTCAACAGAAGTTGGCACGGGCGGTTGAATCCATTCATCTTTCAAAGTAGCAGAAGTTGCCCCCCGGGGCAAACAGCAATTGATATCTCCCCAGGTATAGAATTCAATACTATTATGAAAGGGATTCAGATAAATATTAGACTGCCCCGGTTCTGACTCTCTCATCAATGGCTCAAAGACAATGTATTGGCTTTGAGGTATGTTTTTCAAATCTTCTGAAAATAGTATATTCTTTTTCAATGGAGCGTTTTTAAAATCAGTAACAAAGAAAATATCGTTTGAATTTAATTCCACCGGATTTTCGGAAAGGACTTTGATAGTCAACCAGGCTCTCGCATTGCATCCTTCATGTACCTGGTAATCGATCAGTCGGGCATGGCGACGAACCGAAACACGTTGCCGGGCTGTATCCAGATAAGCTTCGGTGGCAACGGCATCCTGGTAGTAGCTGAGATAGTCGCCAACATAAGCCATCACTTCAGCCATGGCGATGCCAAAATCTGGAACGTGTTGCTCTTTCCAACCGGGCATGATCTGGGCCCAACGATCCAAAATCAATTGCCGAAATGTGGCATAATCTTTAGCCATGTAATCGATGTCGGGCTCGCGATATGTTTTGGGTGGACATATTGTTCTGGGCTTACAATCAAAATCACTGGGGCACTCTCTTAAAAAATTGAATTTCACTGAGGCATAATGAGGGTCAAATAACGATAGTGGTTTATCTTCCAATGGTCTACCAAACTCGTCCAATTCGACAAAATGCAAAGTGTAATCAGAAAAATCGCCAACCTTGTTGACAGTCAAACTAAAGTAGTCATCGACCATTGGTTCATTTTCAAACGAATTCAGTGTGATCGATGTGACTTCTAAATTCGTAAATCGTCGCCCTCCTTTGATGAGAATGTGGTTCTTAGCATCGTCTTCATCAAAAAGATCGATAAGGTTCTCATTGGCTTTTCGGATCAGGTAAACTTTTAAAATGCGTCGATCCTTGGAATCCACATCCACAAAATCAAGCCCGTTTAATCCTAATTGTGCTTGCTGCTCAGTTTTCGGGGTTCGAATATCCAAATACCTTTTTTTATCCTTGCATGTCATTGATATTTCGTTCATTGTACCCCTCGTTGTTCAAAAATTTCAATTCGAGTTTCTCCGGTGCGCTTTATTTTATAGTGCAAATTCACACGCAATGTAGAATCAAAACTGGTCACCTCCAGCGTCTGAACTTCAACGATATCGCCCAACCATTGTTGAAGCGATGCTTGAATGGTTGCTTTTAACGTCACGGCAAGCTCAGGACTGTTCGTCTCGAATATGAGCTGCAATAATCCGCTACCAAAATCGGGACGGTTCACTCGTTCACCGGCAGAAGTAAACAGTAGTTGTTCGATCATATTCCGGATATGTGGATCATCCTCTGCTGAAGCTGTTCGCCCGGATTCATCAAAATAGAAAGGATAATTGATATTATACATAATTTCAGCTCAATTTAAATTTGAATGATGATCAGATTTTATTTTTATTCACATTCCTTGCACCCTCGTTTGGACGACCACCACATTCGGTGGTCCTTGAGGGATCTGCTCGGCACTTAAACAGAGTCCGGTACTGGTTTGTAATATCACTGGCTGACCATTGACTTTCACTCGTGAAGTTGGAACTGTCCATTGTATTTTGACACACGGCTGCGGCTTGGGACCAGGAACTGTAAATGGACACCCAGCAATCACAAAATTATCAGACAGCGTAGCCACAAATTGTCCGCTCACTTTAACACGAGTATTTTGTGAAATAACTGAAACCTGCCCGGCATGAGGACACATTTCTGTCAAGCCAACATGTTGAAAATAACCAGCCATCAGATAACCTCCAGCGCACTACCATTGATGGAAACTTTAGGACCGGCAAGCTCGATGGTTGCTCCCTGTCCATTATCTATTTTTATACCGGCTGCAGTCATTTCTATCTTCATCCCGGCTTTGGTTTCGATTTTAATGCCACCAGCGCCAGGAACATCTTTCAATTCAATGGTCCCCTCTTCGGTTTTAAGAATCTTGACTTCTGCGACGGTCGGGCTGGCGGGGGCGTCGCCGGTTGCCCAAAAACAACCGGTCCAGATTGGGTAATCGGGATCGCCGCCTTCAAATTCAACCCAAATACTCGTTCCGACTGGCGGAATTGCAAAAAAACCAACACTTTTTCCACCATAAGGCAAACATGGCATTGCCCAGCTCAATGAACCTTCCTGTAATACAGTCGGCACACTCACCTGGATTCGTCCCCGTTGCTCGGGATCCACATTGTTTTCAACTTTACCTCGGTATTTTCCAAAAAATTGTTTCATCCTCTTACCGTCGCTACAGTTGAGCCTAAACCTTCACGAGTTAAAGAAAAGCTTTGCTTATACTCCCCTTGAGTAATCGAATGAGTAACACTTTCTACATAATAGAGACCATCATAACTAAATCCAACACCTCTCAGCCCTACTAAGCCCCGAGCTTGTAGTATATCATTATAGCGTGTGGCATCCAATTCACCCTGAACCGTCACTACATTGGTTGAATCATCAGTGGTTGCCTGTGCGCTAGCAAGAGCTTGGACTGCATTTTGACCTGATTCAGCCCGAAAAATTTTACGACGAACACATGCCTGCTTCAATAGTGCCTGGTTAACAGAGAGTGGTGGTCGAGTACTGGTAATCGTTTGAACCGGTAAGATTCGATCGGTCAAACGATCCTGAACCTGTCCTGATACCGAAGTGGGAGCCGATGCGTTGTTTTGAAAATTGATAGACATAACATTGGTCTGGGGACCCAAATTGACCGATAATGCCTTTTGAGGAACAATGCTTCGTTTCGGTGGCCCCCAATATGCCATATTAACAGCCGGCGCTGGACCTGGCTCTACGTAGAATACATAAGAAAATCGACCTGCCATCTCTTTCAAATATTGTAAATCCGTTGCCTGTTGAACCGGAATTCGTTCAGTCGGTGATGGAGGATCAGAAATTGGAGCATCGATGACGATTGGCAACAAACCATATCCGGCATAGCTCAAGATAATTTTCCGGGCAATAATCCCTTCCATTTGAGCCGGATGTTCAACTGATTTTTCTTCCAAATCCATCATCACGCTGACATCTTCGCCCGTAATTGTCAATGTCGCCTCACCCGGCTCACTTCCCGGCTGCAGTTGTTGGTTCATAATGATACCATCCATAAGTACTCTTGGGACTGCATTGAACATCACAGTCATGATAACGCGATTACACGGCTGAAGTAACGGATTTTTTAATAGCGGGTAATCCAAAAGGTCTTTCGGTCCTGAACGGCCCACATAAAATATCATCTGAAATCCGGATCGTTCTTTATCATTATGGGTCACTTCCACGCTTTTCAAAGCTTCCATCAAAAATGCCGGTGCCGGAATCGGTACCGTCGGACCGATTGATAGTTGTAAATGTATTCCCAACAGACTCATAATTTATTCTGTCACCTGCGGTATGGGGATTCGTAATTTCGCACCAATTTCTTTGACAAGATCGGATGGAACCATGGCGTTGTTTGCATCGCATATCCGCCAGAATTGCTCTGGATCGCCAATAGTTCGGGCACTGATCAAATCCAGTCGGTCACCTTCGGTTACTGTTACTTCGGCCAGCAACGGCAACTCTTCTCCCTGAGGCAAAAATCGACGAAGCTTATAGACAATGGTTCGCCCATCAGGTCCTTTCGTCGTCGCTGTCTCGATTGAATAATATCGACTTCGGTTATCAAACATTTTGCTCCTCAAAGATCAAGTAAATTATATCCCGGCTACGGCTGCGAGGTTATTTGTCGTACCAATAACTGATAACGTTTCTTTTACTACTTGATGTGCCAGAAAAATATAATAACCGGGATGAGTAATCGAAAAATCATTATAACTTAAAACTCTCATCCCTAAATTCACTTTTGCCAGAATTGGATTCAAATTCGTATCATAGGCTTCTTCGGTAATTGATAGATCGGTCAAACGAACCGGCAACACCCGTTGGGCTCCCCACATAAACAGGGTGAATGGTGCTTGTGGTGGAATTATTTCCATAGTTCCGGCGCTCAGCAATACTGTATTCCTGATCACTAACGGACTCTTTGGATAAACCAGCATTTCCAAAGCGGAAATTAAGGGACTAATTCCAAATTGGATAGTATTTGCCTCCGCTTTTTCTAATTGATCTGCCGCATCAATTTCAGCATCTAATTTTATTGTTTCAATTGGTGCGCCTTTAATTCGAAATGCTTCGGCTCGATTTCCACCCTCGCCACCGGTTGTTTGCGGTTCCAGGGTACGGGTTAACGTGACAGGATTATATTGAAATAAAATAACTGTCGGAATTGGATTTGATACATCGCGTGCTATGATGGCACCTTTCAACAATCTTGGTGTCCCAGGAAATGACGACATGAATGACTCTCCTATTTATGATTGTTGATTCGTTGGCTCATTAGTAAATTGATTGATACCTTGATAAATAGTTTGTCCTAATCGAAATCCGATAGATTCAGCACTTTCTAAATCATGAATGACTAAATTATTGGAAATCGAATCCATGAAATGATCTTCATTCAATTGAATCGCTGCGAGTCCCTCACTTTCTAAAAGGCGACTTAATTCTCGTTGAACAGCATCTCCAATTACATAGCGATCAAAAGGAGAAAAACCATTCAACACCAATTCGTCAATATGTAAATTAATATTTATCGGTCGCATTTTACTAATCTCATTTTAGACCCACCCGCGAATCTCCGATTCTGTTAGCGACTTTTCAATTTTAGCGTACTCACTTTTTGCCGCGTGGAGCAGGTGTTCCATCAACACTGGATTGTCCTTTTCCGCAGCCAGAAATGCTGCATTTAAAGCGATATTTCTGATATTCCCGCCCGTAACATTAAGCTGGGCGAGTCGATTCAAATCGAGATTCCGGGTTGGTGTATCCTTCGGAAAAATCCTTTTCCAGATTTCATGCCGCTGCAAAGCATCCGGAAAAGGAAAATTGACAATGAAACGTATACGACGGAGAAACGCATTATCCAGGGCTGTCTTTCTATTGGTCGTCAATATTGCTAATCCTCTATAGGCCTCCATCCGTTGCAATAAATAGCTGACTTCAATATTTGCATAGCGATCATGACTATCTTTCACTTCGCTACGTTTTCCAAACAGGGCATCCGCTTCATCGAATAAAAGAATTACGCCGCTGTCTTCGGCAGCATCGAACACACGTCTCAAATTTTTCTCGGTCTCGCCAATATACTTGCTGACCACTGCACTTAGATCGATTCGATAGAGATCTAACCTTAGCTCATTGGCAAGAACTTCGGCTGCCATAGTCTTTCCGGTTCCGCTTGGTCCCGCAAATAGAGCGCTGATCCCCAGCCCTCGTTTTCCTTTTTTGATAAATCCCCACTGTTCATAAACTTTAATCCGTTGTCTCAAATGAATGGCAATATCATGAAGCACCTGTTTTTCCAATTGAGGAATAATCAGATCATCCCAGGATGCTGCTGGCTCGATAAATTGCGCCAGGTCGTCCAAACGAGGACGCGTTTGGACGCGGCAGGCTTCCCAGAGGTCATCATTACTATCGATAGCATTTATCTCATTTGATCCGGGATCACTGCGAAGCTTCGCTCCAATCGCACGGATGGTTTGCCAATTCATGCTAAATTGAGAAACCAGACTTTCCAACTTTCCATTCGAGCCAAATGTGTTTTGGCCCAATTCTTTTTTCCAGAGCATCATCTGTTCCTGGGCAGTAGGCTTGCCGACCTCAAAGGAGATCACCGCTCGATTTTCAATATTCCAGGGATCACGGTTTGAAACAATCAATCCCCCTTTAAAAGATTCTATCAATTTTCTTATCGACTTGATGCGAATCGTATCGATAGTTTCTACACCGTGACAATCCAGCATTACAATACCGGAGCTCAAAACCGATTCCCGAATTAACAATCGAATCAGCGCGGAAACTTCATTGTAATCTAACGGGATAAAATGGGCTGGAATTAAGAACAGTTTTAAACCTGACTTCTTACAAGCGGCTGTAACAATGGCTCGTTTACTTGCTACTTCGGTTCCATTCAATTGAATAACCGGAACTACTGGATGGTTTCTTGTCTTAATCCAGGTATTGGAAATTCCGGTTATGATTCTCTGAAGCGATGGGACTATCTCTTCAGCCTCATCAACCGGCTCGATATATTCTAATAATCGTTCGTCCAGGTGTTGCACCCCGGCGATATAATTCAAAATCCGTTCATCGATACGTATTGGACTTTTTGTCAAAGAAGCACCCTGCCCGGTTTCGATGAGTCTCCAGTATCGTAAAGGCGCAGCCGGGGATAAGGCACTCCAATGCGGTTCCGGAAATACCGACATTGCCAGACTAAAAGTGGGATATGAACCAGCATTATCTTTTTGTGCACTGGCGAGAAATGAATCGAATTGACTATCCAATTCAACGGCTGCGCAAAGTAGCAAAACCATTCGCTCAAAATTAGATAGGCCAAATATTTTACATAAGCTCTCTAACGTTGGCGGGGAACTCATCTGACCGGCGATATTGGCTAAATTGCTATTTGCTGAGCGATCCCAATTTTTCTTTTCAAATTTCAAACTTTTGTTGGTTCGAGCGATATTTCGCTCCAGAAAATTTTTGACCTCATCGACTGCCGCCATCAAATAGCGTTGGTTAGCTTCATACCATTTTTCATATTTATCATTCTGCATAATTAAAAAACGCTCGTTTCTTTTAATGTTTCGCCCTGATCCGGATCAAAAATGTATCCTGCTTTGATAATTTCGAGTACCCTGAGATGATAGGACCCTTCAGCGTTCTCAACCGAATAGTGAGCTTCGCCGCTCGCATTCGTGATATCATGATGTCTTGGCGTCGTACCATCTGGTAGAGTCCAGAGCACAATGACTTCAGCATCAGGCACAGCCTGGTGTTGTTCATCTCGAACATGAACAACTGCATCGACAACAATTTTCCCAGACACCTGTCGACCTTCCAGATCTATCTGCATGGAATATATCGTTTCTCCAACAACGAGAAGAAAGTTAGCCGTTACAGCTTTATCCGAGTCCATGACAATCGTTTCTGGATTTGAAGAGCCGCTCAGATCGCCAGTCCATTCCTTGAAACCATAATTCGTCTCTGGTATGGCTGTTAACTCCACACTTTCATCTTTTTCATAGTCTGAATTATCAGGATTAATCTCAACTCGACCGCCATCAATAGGATCATAATCGATATTCAATTTGTACCTCGGTACGGGGATAGATTCAAAGTTTGCGGTAATATCCCGATCCTTGCTCATAACAATCGTAATAGCGATTGAATTAGGATTGGCATTCCCGATATCGCCGCTCCATTCTTTAAATTTGAACCCACTATTCGCTTCTGCTGTAATTTGAACATTTTCTCCATTATTGTATTTCGCTTTATCAGGATTAGCAATCACTCTCCCTTTTCCGGCAGGATCAATTAATATATTCAAGATGTATTGTTGAACTGGTACTTCTGAAAAATTCGCGGAAACATCTCGATTTTGATTCATTACCAGGTCGATTGATACATCTGTTGGATTTGCATCGCCGAGATCGCCACTCCAACGATCAAATTCAAAACCTTGAGCCGGTTGAGCAGTCAAGTTTACTCGATCACCCTTATTATACTTCGGCAGATCAGGATCAACAGCAATTTCGCCTCCTCCAGCAGGATTAACATTTGTAGTTAATTCAAATTGAGCAATGGGCTCGAAAACTAATTTTGGCCCAACGTATTTTCCATTTTCAAATATTAATGGACTTTCAGCACCATCGATTTGAAGTCGTACCAGGTATTGACCTCGTTTTTCCACTTCCTCGATTGGCATAATAAGTGTATCGGTGTCATTTTTCCGGGATGCAACCGGGATACTATAGGTCCTCGGCGCTTCCACTGAATTTGTTACCAGTTCATTCAACAAGAGAATAACTCGTTGAGATCGACCAATTTTCGGTTTTACTTTTATTGTGACTTCTTCTTTTGTTGGATCGTAACTTATGTCTTCATCGGCGAATTTTGCTCGCAAGACGAATACACCGACATTTGATTCGAATCCATAAGGCGGCGGACCGTCAAATTTCTGATGAACCACCTGGACTCCCTGAATTCCAGCTCTTAAATTATTCCGATTAGGCAGAACTGTTAAATCCAATCCAATTTTTGTATTGGTGACCGGATCAGGATCGACCAGGTCTTCAAAAATTCTTACCTTTGTTTTATCACTTCTAAAATTTTTTCCAATTATTTCAATTTTGCTATCCACCACAATAGGCTTAAATTCGCCAGCTTCTGAAACAATTTTTTCGATGATTGGATGATGAAATGGCAGAACAATCAGATTTCGTTCCCGAACTGGAAGGGTTGGTCGTGGCGCAACGTCACTCTCAATTAGCACCACCGTGGCTTGATAGGCAACTGATAAGGTGTAGGGTATCTGGAAAAATACTGACCAGAGCTTGGAAAGCTCTTCTAAGGATATTGTCGAGGGTGTAAATTTCACCAATTCTACTTCATCCGCTAAATTGGAAGTCACCAGGTACTGATATTCAGGTTTTGTAATCACTTTGATGATGTCGCCCCGGGTTAACACTGGACGCTCATGCATCTTCCGAACGACGCTGCCTAATAATCGTTGCGGTTCAAGAGTGCTTTCATTACCATAGATCGTAACGAGATAATGAAGATCAAGCGCGGCGCGAGGTTTCTGGATGATTTGCGAATTTGGTCGACGTGTGGGTAAATCCGTGTTACGATAGGCAGCGTTTGGTGTCACTTGATAAAGATAGATATTTACACGAGGGGCAGGATCTCCATTACCCGCATGATCGGGTCGTTCTGTTGTTACATTGGCACCTGGAACATCATTGCGGACTGCGGGAAGTAAAATATCTTTCAACGTTGCCGAAACAGTGGCAATGGCAAGAAAGTTACTCATAAATTGCTCCCATTGCGTTGTTTTAAATACTCATTCAGAGAGAGTATCGGTTTTGAATTTAATGACCTATTCTGAGCTTTTGACTGTTTTTGTTTCATCACAGCATGAACTTCAATACGTCCTATAGTAACCTGAATCGTTGGCGCGGTTGCTCGTGATTCGCTTTCCAGGCTCGATATATTTCGGTAGCTATCGAATTGAGCCGTTTTTTGATAATCGGAATTCCGCCTAACCAAGAGTTGATTTTTCAATACTGATTTCAGAAAATCATTCCGATTATATTGTTCATCAGATGCTAAGCTTTGATTTTCTGCTTGATAAAAACTATCCGGCTCCAGATGTATCTTTTCATTATTTTTCACAATTGAGGAATTTTGATTTTGTACAAATTTTTCACCTGGAACTAAAGGTATAGCTTTCGGTGAATATGAATCCCCGGTTTCTGGCTCGCTTTGATCTTTTTCCTTATAAAAAATTGATTTCAATCGAGGGAATTGTATTGAATCGCTCTTATTCCGAACAAAATATTTTGTATTAGTATCAGCAATTATAGATATTCCAGTTCCACTCGATCGTGACTCGTCGGATCTGTTAGCTGCATCGTGGGAAACAAACATTCTATTAGAATTTGGATGTTGAGTATTCGATTCCAAAAAAGCACTTTCCATTTTCGTATTCGTGCCGGCTGGTGAAGAGTCAATGCCCGAAGAGTTTGATAAGCTGCTCTTGCTAGTACCGTTCGGATGGTTCAGATAGGGCAAAAATCCATTAGATGAATCTTCGATATTAATACCTTTATTCATTTGCCCCATTAAAAATAAATTTGAGTCTGACGCATTGGAAATTCGATTATCGAATCGAGGAGTAATAGCGCCGAATCCAGGTACGAACGATGCACTTAAATCAGACTTTAATGCAAGGGTCTGTTCTGCAATATTGTTTATATAATCGAACATTAATGCATCATCTCCATATATTTTTGTCTTCGAAATTGACTCATGGAAAGAATATCGACTTCATTCCAACCGTAATACCGGGCTAAAAGATGAATTTCATACAGTAGACGGTTAGCGAACATCGATATCTCGTTCCATAGGTGCGAGACAATTTCAAAGTTAACATCCCAACGATGATCACACATGTTACAGTGAAGGTCCAACCGGATCTCCGCTAAAGGATCGATCTCGGCCATTTTTAGAGTCAGAGCATAGATCGCTTTTTTGGGGAGTCGTTTAGGAGAAAATCTCTTTTCTCCCTTATTAACCTTTAAAACACAGCGAGTCAAAATCCTCTGTTTTGCTTCCTCCACACTGTTACAATCGACAATAGCAGCGAGATCGTAACTATTAGGTAAGCGAAAATTTATTTCATAATTTTGAGCTTCAAGACAAAATTCTGTCTGACCATTTTCCAATTTATCTGGTATTCCCATGTCTTGCGAATCGAATGAAACTTCCATTTGGTCGTTACAAGCTTCACATTGTGTCAGACAAGTGAATCGCGTACCGAATAATTTTGCCCGAACTAAAAATAATAATGTATCTCGCTGCCCTTTACTCAGGGAAGCTATCTCTTCCCATGTATTTTCTGGGAATGCCATTATCAAGATATTTAATGCCTTGTCCATCGGATGAAGGCGCTGACTAACTTCCCAGAGATGGAGTATTTGCTGCTCAGTCAGGGATTTCATTGTTTATTCAGGATCAGTAAATGACGGTTCTGTCGGCTCAGTAACCTCTGTGTCCCGTTTCCAGCCCTCGTTTTCCAATTTTATGGTCTCGATAGCAACGGCGTTAGCATTCGCATCAAGCTCGGGCAACGCCTGGAATTCTGAGACCCAACATCGAAACACATTATAAGCAAGAACTTTTTGGCCAGCCTCGTTATAAACCTCAATAGTAATATCCTTCCGAAAATCTTTTAGCGAGTCCTCCATTCCCAGTCCTGCACCATAGTTCCAGACCTTGTTGGCCCAGCGCTCGAACTCAACATCATGGGTAATGCCTCGCTCCAGCGTAATCGGTTCATAAGTTGTACGTCCCGGTGTTTTACGAGCCGAGCTTGCATCGCCGCCCTCACGATGCATAACCACTTCGGTTGTCCGTTTCAGTATGCTCACTTTATTCACTCCTGCGACAAAACGTCCATCCCATTTGACGCGGAATTTAAAATTTTTATACGGATCAAAACGCTGTGTATTTACGCTAAATTGTGCCATGGATATCTCCTTTAAGCTTCAATTTGTCCCGCCATTTGTTGAATTTTAATTATTACAAATTCTGCTGGTTTTAATGGCGCAAAGCCAACTAAAATATTAACGATTCCTAAGTTGATATCATTTTGTGTTGTGGTTTCGCTATCGCATTTTACAAAATAGGCTTCCTTCGGCGTTTGCCCTTGAAACGCGCCCTGTCGAAATAGATTATGCATGAACGCGCCGATGTTTAGCCGGATTTGTGCCCATAATGGCTCATCATTCGGTTCGAAAACAACCCACTGTGTTCCTCGAAACAGACTCTCTTCCAGGAATAATGCCATTCTGCGCACGGGAATATATTTCCATTCTGAAGCCAGCCGATCATCTCCTTCTCGAGTTCGTGAACCCCAAATAATTCGACCGGCTGGTGGTTTAGCACGCAAACAATTAATCCCCAGCGGATTCAATTCACCATTTTCATCATCCGTTAATGAGACCGATAAAGCGGGTACACCATTTAACGTAGCTTCTAAACCAGCCGGGGCTTTCCATACACCTCGTTGGGCATCGGTTCGAGAAAAAATTCCCGCTACCGCGCCACATGGGGCAAATTCTTCCATTTGATAATCGCGTTTCGGATTTGGTTGTTTGAGCCTTGGAAAAAAGAGGGCGGCATTTTTATGTGTCACCCCAACTTCAGCGTCTAAATTGGTTTTCGCATTATCTTTCGTTTTCCAATTACTGGGTGGATCGATGATTAACATAGCACGTCGTTTTTCACAAAATTTGGCTGCTATCGCCCAAATCGACATGTCAAGATCGGTACCTAAGGCGACTGGTGGAATACACAGTAAATTAAATAAATCTGCATTTTCAAGTGCGTATAGACCTTGCTTATTTGCCTGATTACCTGAATATTCATCAGGAGTAAGTTTCCATCCATCGGTCGCTTTATTTGGATCTTCCACGCCGCTTGAATAGGTAGTCGAAAAAGGATCATCACCAGGAGGAACGATACCATTCTTGTCAACTGGATGACTAGGACCAGGTTTTGTTGGAGGTAACACCCCTAGTACTCTCACGAGTCTGGATTCTTGTTCCAATACTTTATCGATTCGTCTTTTATGATCCATGACCACCGAGACATTTCTAAACTGTTCGATGACACCGGTCCCCACATCCTTAACCGATAGATTGAATAAGTTCGCGGCATCATCGCCAACCACATTGTGGTCGATCCTGGCTCTTAAATCATTACCCCAGTCACCTTCATAGGCAGCTTCAAGATTTAGCGTATTAACAGATAGTTTCGCTTTTGTTAAAGGGGTTGCCTCATCTAGCGCCTTATTAATTGCAGTTACCACTGAATTTGCGTCTGCACCGGGTAAATTTGCTGCATGGCGCGCCGCATCTGCAACGAATTTAGCTGCAGATTTCTCTGGTTCTTCATTGTACTTATCGGCTTTTGTTTTTGCAGCGACTGCCACATCATCTGCTGTAGCTCCGCCGCCTGATGCATCAACAGCCGCTTGTTTGACAGCTTCCGCTGCCAACTTGGCTTTATTCTTATCTTCTTCACTATCGTAAAAAGGACGAAAAAGCCTTACAATGATAGCCTGCTTTCCGCCATTCATATAAAAATCTCGGACAGCATAGCTCATTGTACTCTCAATCCATAACTCACCAAAAATTCGCTCAAAGTCACCATAATTATTAATGGTAACCGACTCATTTACTGGGCCTCGTCTAGCTCGACCAATGAATGCCGTAATCGACGTGGCAACTCCAGTGATAGTACGTACTCCACTGGGGAGTTCTTCAATATACACCCCGGGATAGGTTGGTTGGACTGGCATGTTAATTCTCCTAAGCTATAAATTTACATTTAATTTTTAAATTCTATTGAAATTTATTTTGCTGTACTCTTTATCAGAAAACACAATAGAATCCATTGAAAACCTGCTAACCAAGCGATTACCAACGCAGTAATAAAATAGTCTATCAACCAAAGAGATGATTGTAACAATTTCGGATGGTAAAGAACCATTAAAAGAAATGCAACCCAATGACCAAAACAATAACCGCAATTAAACAATTTTCCAATAAACGAAATATGTTTATCAAAAAATTTTCGTAGCGGTTCAAAGAGTTTTGTCTCTGTTACTGTAAATGAAATGCTTGCTGTAACAAATGATAGATAAATAATTTCTAACATAAAGCTAAATTTTGCAATCAAAATGATTTGATTTCACAATTCCTTCAGCAGCCCTTACTACAATGAGTTGTTGGCCTTAACATGTATCTTTTAATCCACAATTGAATGAACATCTAACATCTCCGTTAGCTTTTGCTGGTGAAATCTGAAGTAACAGTTCCCATCAGCCAGTTGTACTTTTTCAAGAATACCTTTTTCTGAAAAATGCTCGATTACCCTCTCTACCAGAAATTGTTCCTCGTCTAACTTCTGCTGCAAAATCCACCATCTTGCTATACCCTCTGCTGTATGTTTTGCGTTTGGGTGTTTTTTCATGTAGTCAAGCAGTAGCTGAGCGATCTGTTGTTCTTTTTCAGTGAGGTCAATTTGGTTCACTGGTAAACTCCACTCAAAGGGGGTAATAAATCTGTAAACATTCGGATCCTCGCTGAAAAAATATGGTCAAATTGCTATGGTTCATGAACAAGAATAATGCCTAAAAAGTGTTAGTAGCATTAGCTATTGATAATATATTAATTAGATGGATGTATTTCATCGACCATTGTCAAACAATCTGTCACAATTTTGTGACGGATTTAAATTAACAACCAGCTAAAATCAATAAAAAACTGATATATCATAGTCCATCATAATTTTATGACGATTGCAATAAAAATGAGCACAATTATTAAAAGAGACCTGTAAAAAAACTAGTAGCTAATAAAAATTATATTCATTGAAATGATTGAGAGAATAACATTTTTTATGACTGGATGATCTTGAACCTGAAGAATCAAGGAGAATAGACTAACTATCACTTACGAAAATGCTGGGGAGCAATATTATGCTTTTTCAATAACGCCCAGATGGCGCTTCGATGTTTATCACATCGTCGGGCACATTCCTCAACGTTACCATTGTTTTTTTGAAGGTGATATCTCAAATAGCTTATCTCAAAGTTATTGATTAATTTTGCTTTAGCCTCCTGCAATGGGAGATCGAGATACTCGATCTCTGCTACCGGACTTTTTTGAAATTTAGGGATAGGAAGATCAGCTTCTGTAATTATATCGTGCAGTGCATCAATAACACATCGCTTGATGATATTTTCCAACTCCCTGATATTACCTGGCCAATGATATTTTTTTGCCTTTTCATATGCTTCATCACTAAATCGGATGTTTGGTTTGTTATAACATTTCCCATAAACTTTTAGGTAATGATCCATTAATAACCTAATATCATTGCCGCGTTTTCTCAACGGTGGAAATTCAATAACGTATTCCGCCAGCCGATAATATACATCCTCGCGGAAATGACCTTTTTCGATTTCTAATCTCAACGGCTGGTTAGTTGCAGCGATAATTCTGACATCGATTTTTCTTAGCTTGTTTTCACCTAATCGCCTGTATTCACCAGTCACTAAAAACCGATTTAATTTAACCTGAATCGAAGGCGGCATTGAATTGATTTCATCAAGGAATAAAATTCCTGTATCAGCTTCTTCAACAAGCCCGGGGTGGTCATTAATAGCGTTTGTAAATGCACCTTTGACATGACCAAATAGCACGCTATCAAAAAGCTCAACAGGTCCTAAACCGCAGTTGAGGGTAATGAACGGTTTATCTCGTCGAGAACTCAGGAAATGGATTGCCTGGGCGCATAGATCTTTTCCAGTACCAGTCTCACCCAATAATAAAATATTGATGTCCTGAGAAGCTGAACATTTGACGTGGTGTAATATTTCCATTAATTGGGGATTTTTCGTGATGATCTGTTTGAAAGCCACCTCGGTTCTCAAGCTTTCAATTATCTCTTTATTTAACATTTATCTGGTCTCTCAATACTGGTTTTTGAGTAAGCAAGATATTCAAATGTTAAAAAATGCTGATCATAACTATGAATGGATACCTAGTTCTTATATATGAAGACAAGATTTACCAACAAAAATCCCGAACCCGTTTCATTATTTTTAGATTTAATTTTTAAATGTGCGGGATAAATGCAGCTTCTCTCTGGTACGGGTTATCAGTCATAAGCGGAAGATGCTAAATTTTCAGTAACGGTTCAGAATGAGACCTGGCAGCGACATTTTCAGCAGAGAAGCAAACTCCGCATTTTATATTGATAGAATATAATAAAATAAACATAAAAAGCAAGTAATATTTTCTATTAGATTTATTATTTTTTTAGCAAGTATAATTTATTTGCAAGATCTTCTGATTCAATGACATTTTTGTAGTTTTATTAATCCTTTTATCTCCCAATTCACAGATTTAATCCTATAAATTGAAGTTGACTTTTTTAAATTATTTAACTATATTAAACTATAGCCTATTACATCAGGAGATTTACAAAATTATCTATGTTGTATTTGCAACAGGAGGACTTTGAACTTGGTCAATTCGAAAAAGTGGTATTTTTGCCTGATTATTGTATTAATTCATTCATTTTTATTCTATTTAACTTCCTGCTCTAAATTCTATCTAAAAAAATCAGCAGATGTAATCACCACCCGCGCCATGGTCGCCTCAGCCCACCCGATCGCATCAGCCATTGGCGTTGATATTTTAAAGCGC
>Ga0209498_1000550_pt1 | contig 23219 bp, 14 predicted proteins | sample WalLakDeSediment_FD_184131 | JGI IMG/M metagenome (GOLD analysis project Ga0209498, IMG submission 184131) | Lake sediment microbial communities from Walker lake, Nevada to study Microbial Dark Matter (Phase II) - Walker Lake 11/02/13 Deep... | ecosystem: Environmental > Aquatic > Freshwater >...
CTTGGGACGAGGTGCATGAGGAGGCCTGCCGTCTGGAACATGTGATTTCCGAGCATTTCGAAGAACGCCTCGCACATTTTCTCGGTAACCCTACGCACGATCCACATGGAGACCCCATCCCGGATGGAGATCTGAACATGTCCACACCCGCACTAACACAGCTCTCGGAACTTCAACCGGGCGATCATGCAACAATACGGCGTGTTAGCGATACGGATCCGGACTTGCTGCGCTATCTCGGAGTACGTGCTGTTCTGCCTGATCGTCGAATATTTGTCATGCAACGTTCTGAGTACGATCACATTCTTACCCTGCGCGTTGAAGGTCGGAAAGAACGGGTGATGCTTGGCCCCCTTGTGACGCAGCGTATTTATGTCGAAACATGATGTCGTGCGATGTAAACGACAATTCGAGCGACACATGCTTTACTCACCCTCGCACGAAACACGATTTTCGCTCCCTTTGCAGGGCGATGTCCCACAAGCACATGATACAGCGATGCGTCGGTTTTCAATTATCGAATGAATTTCAACACCCAGTATTTACACGATTCTTATGATCAAACACATCTTCGTAGTATTCATTCTACTGTTCTCCACGAGTGTACACGCACAAACGACACTAACCGGTAAGGTTATCGACGCTGAGAGCGGTGAACCCCTCGTCGGCGCGAACATCATTCTGCAAGGCAGCGAACTCGGTGTCGTCAGCGACCTTGATGGTGAATTCGTTTTCCGGAATTTGGAGCGAAATCAGTACGTCCTCAGAGTATCGTATGTCGGTTATGCGGTGTCCACGAGAGAAATCGACATGACGTCTGATTATCAGCGCGTGGAAATATCTCTGATACCGGTGTCGTACGAATTCAACACTATTGTCGTCACTGGTACGCGTACGGAGAAAAAGCGCACGGAAGTCCCCATCATCGTCAACATTTTGTCGCAGGATGTATTCACCTCGACGAATTCGCGTTGGCTGCTCGATGCACTCGGCTTTCAATCTGGAGTTCGCATGGAAATAGATTGTCAGACATGCAATTTCTCGCAGATACGCTTGAATGGCCTAGACGGTGCATACTCGCAGATTCTGATTGACGGTAGACCCGTGTTCAGCGCTTTGAATGGACTGTACGGTCTTGAACAAATACCCACGACCATGCTTGAGCGAGTCGAAGTCATTCGTGGGGGCGGCTCAGCCTTGTTCGGAGCAAACGCCGTGGCGGGTACCGTCAACATTATTACACGCGAACCGACGGCGAACGGCTACTCGCTGTCCTTCGACAACAGCATCATCGATGGGACGACGCCGGACAGATCTCTCGATCTGACAACGACATTCGTCGATCCCGATCGTGTGCGAGGTATGACTGTATTCGCCGGTTTTCGAAAGCGCGAGTCTTACGATGCCAATGCCGATGGCTTTTCGGAAATCCCGTTCCTGCGAAACAATTCCTTCGGTTTGAATTCCTATCAGAAGATGGGGAAGTATTCGAAAGTCAATCTGGACATCCATAGCATTCACGAGGAACGCCGAGGTGGTAATAAATTTGATTTACCCGCGCATCGCGCCGATCAGGCCGAAGACCGCACGCACAATATTCTCGGTGGTGGTCTCACTTTTTCGAGAGATGTTCCGGAACTGTTGAGTTCCTTTTCCGCATACATATCCGGCCAACTTACGGACCGTGCTCACTACACGGGCATAGATGGAGCAGACGCCTATGGTAGTACTGAGAACCTGACTATGGTGAGCGGTATGCAGTTCAGTCGTTCGCATGTCGACTTCCTCGGCGGGGGCGAGAACACCATCACCGTTGGTTTCGAAGGGCGCTATGACGACGTTCTGGACGAAATTCCTTTCTACAATCACCGTCTCGAACAAATAACGCGTCAGGCCGGATTGTTTTTGCAGACCGACTGGAAGGCGACAGAACGTCTGGGCGTGCTGCTTGGCGTGCGTGGCGATGTGCATAATCTGCTCAGTGGCGTCGTCGTCAGTCCCAGACTTAATCTCATGTACGATTTGACGAGGGAAATGCAGCTTCGCACTTCTTTCGCAACCGGATTTCGTGCACCCCAAGCCTTCGACGCTGATTTGCACGTGGCCTTCGCGGGTGGCGGCGTGTCGCTGATTCGCATCGATCCGGCGTTGGATAAGGAACGGTCCTACAGTTACAGTGCATCGCTCGATTACAATCTCCCTTTCGACCACAGCATTTGGGGTTTCACCATAGACGGATTTGCAACTCGCATTGAAGACATTTTCGTGTTGGAGGAAATGGGGCCGGATACCGAGAATCCGGACAATACCATACTGCTTCGAAGTAACGGTGGCGGTGCAATGGTAGCAGGTGCTTCCGTGGAGGTCCGTGGCAATTACGACAATAGGATTGAATTCCAAGCCGGAGTGACCTTGCAAAGCAGCATGTACGACGAGAAAGTGTATTGGTCCTCGAGCATCGACGGTACTCGGCACCTCCTCAGATCCCCCGACGTCTATGGTTTTTATCTCGTAGACCTTTCAATATCCGCTCCCATCAAACTCTCGTTCAGTGGTGTTCTGACTGGTCCGATGTACATCCCGCATTTCGCCGGAGCGCCAGGTGTGTACGAGGATGCTCTCAAGCGCAGCGAAACCTTTCTCGAGTCCAATATCCGCTTGTCATATCGTTTTGCATCACACGGTCGTGCCGACGGTATTGAACTCTATATCGGTACCAAGAATATCTTCAATGCCTATCAGCGGGATTTCGACACGGGGCCGTATCGCGACTCGAATTACGTTTACGGACCTGCCCGTCCACGAACAATATATGCCGGCATTAAAGTGGGATATTGAGACGTGGGGATTACCCGACATCGACTTACTTATTTCACATGCGAAATGGAAGTTTCCGTTCCACTCCTTTTTTGAGGATGAAAGCACAGCTTCATTCCATCAGCATGTAATATTGCATGAATGGAACAATGGGAATTTCCTTCCATGTATGATTGAAAAACGAATATAAAATCGGTATATGTTGTGAATTCGGTGTTGCTACTTGAGCAATGCATTTCACGTTCCGGGATCGCCGGCATTGACAGGACTTCGGAGTAAATGCAGGCAGTGCTCATATCCGAAGAAGTTGGCTTGTTTCTCACAACGCCATGTGTAAGTTCTGCCCTTTCGGTAAATGGATGATCTATTCTGCGTTTACCACTCATCAATCATGAATGCTGTCCAATATGAACCGCGACCGAGCGTTGAGTCTTTGTTCAGACATTTATGCTGTGAAAGGAATATCCCATCGCCAGAAATCCACGCCGTCGCTTTTCCCACATACGTAAAAGTCGCGAATCTCCCTGATCGATGTAATCATGGATGCATATTTCCCTTTTCATTGCATGTTGCCTATGAAGTCTGCCTGCATACTGCTGTAGGGTTCCTTTCCACGATATGGGCATAGCGAGAAAGAGTGTGTCGAGAAGCGGATGATCGAAACCCTCGCCGATCAGTCGTCCGGTAGCGAGCAGGATGCAGGGGGCGTCGTCCTCCAGCATTTTGAGATTGTTGATAACCATCGTGCGCTTCTTTGCAGAAAGACGCCCATGTAGGAGGAAACAATTCTGCGTTTCGGTGTCAAGTTTTTTATGCAGCAAGAAAAGTTGTTCCGTACGTTCGGTCAAGAGGAGAATTTTTCTGCCTTCATCATACGCTGCTCTCACGTCATCGAGGATGACTTGATTTCGCGATTCATCGCCGGCAAGGCGCTGAAACACTTCCTGAATTCCCATGTCGTTAGTATGCGAAGTAGCCGGTAATTGACGCAGGATGACAATCATTCGAGTAAGTGTGGAAGCAGTACGAGCGACAGTATGACGAATCGGTCCGCATTGCATGAAGACGATAGGCTGATGCCCATCACGGCGTTGCGGTGTCGCGGTGAGTCCGAGGACAAACCGGGCTTTCGCTGCATTCAGAATGGCTTCGAAGGAAAAGGCAGACACGTGATGGCATTCGTCGACGATTATTTGTCCATAGTGATCGAGCAACTCACCGAGTTCCTCGCTACGCGATAGAGACTGCATGACAGCGATATCAACTACACCCGAGAGTTTATTCCTCCCTGCACCTAACATTCCGAGCCCTTGCTCAGAGAAACGCAGAAATGTGCCGAGACCTTCCAGCCACTGTCTCATCAGATCAGCGCGATGAACAAGTACTAAGGTGCTCACTTCTCGATGAGCTATGATCGCTGCCGCCGCCACAGTTTTCCCGAATGCCGTCGGAGCGCAGAGCACACCGACATCATAACGTAGCATGGCATCGACTGCTGTTTGCTGATCATCGCGAAGTATTCCGAGAAATTCTATTGATGCGTGCCGTCCCTCGACCCGTTCATCACGAAGTATCGGTCGGATATCGTTGCTTTTCAACAATTCATGAAGGGCGTCTAGGCAGCCGCGGGGCAGACTGATGTGTCGGGGATGATTCTCGGCGCAACCAATGACGCGCGGTTTGTTCCACACAGCCAGTCGCATTGCCTGCGCCTTGTAGAATTCCGGATTCTGAAATGCAGCGAGACGAATAAGGCGGTTGAGTAGAGCTGTTGGTATGGTATACTTTTCAATGAAAATCCGATTCGCTGTCACCAACAGCATCGTCTCCGGCATCGGACCCGGAAGTCTTTTCTCGATGTTTGCGGGACGATTCCACGGGACTTTATCTTCATCGTCGAGTGGAAAGGCGACATCGATCATTGGGCCGTCTCCACAAATCTGTTGTATCGCACGTTCGACGTCCTGTCTGCTCAATGATGTGAGGGATGCGAGAAAAGCCCACTGATCAGGCCAGGGTTGAAAGTCGTTGTCTACGAAAACGCTGCGTTGCATCTCGCGGCAGTGCTTCTGCAGAGGGAGAGCGATGAGATTGCCGAAACCGGATTTCGGTAGTGTATCCTGATTCGGAAAAAACCGATCATAGCTCGTAAGCGACAGTTGACGCGTACGGTTGCATGTGTGATCGATAATAGCGACACCCAGTTGTCGAGCAAAATGAGCGGGTATTGCCTCGTCGAAGAATATCCAGACGTGTGCGCCATTACCGGAGCGGGATATTTCTAGTGCGGCGGGTACTTGTAATTCAGCGCAGGAATGTTTGAAGGAGCGGGCATCGTCGCGCCAATCCGCAGCGTCGAAATCGACAGCGAGGAAATGACAGGTATCATCAGTGAGCAGGGGGTAGATGCCAACAGTGTGTTTGCCGGCGAGATGATCGTAAATCACCTGATCGGTGACGGGCAGCAATAAGCGATGTTCGCAATCGCAACATCTCGTGCGTGGTTTTTGGCAGAAGCTAGGATTCCACTCGTTTCCACAGGTGGGCGAGTAACCGGATTTCCCACGCGCAGACTCCCACCGTAGTGCAAAGACATCGGTGCGACCCTTAAATAGACGACGAAATAGTGCGATTTTCTCCGCGGTTCCGAGAATCTTGATTGTATCTTCTTGCACTTCTATCGCTTCTTCGATTCTCGATCTAGCTCCCGGCTCACTCGCCATGCCGTGTTTTTTCAGTAGCAGTTTGAGGCGGGCAATCTCTTCGCGAAGATGTTGCAATTCATCTTTCGGTAGAATTTCGCCATCCATCAATCCTATGTACCTCCATTAAGGTCATGAACACATTCCCGAAGCAGCGCACATGGAAAAAGGGTATTGAAAACCGGTAGATGCGAATCTCTATTCGCTATTCATTCAATCCTCAGCGTTGCGATTTGCATACAGTAGTGAATAAGTGCGCCGACGGGTTGAATTATCGTTTGCATACCTGTTGGCGTTGATAGAAAAAGGAAGTCATTCGACTTCCTTTGTTATGTTGTCGGGGCGAGAAGATTTGAACTTCCGACCTCTCGGTCCCGAACCGAGCGCTCTACCGGGCTGAGCCACGCCCCGAACTGGTAGGTACAAAAGTTACGTACGGCGTGCTTGAAAAGCAAGAGTGAATTCGTTGCGGAGATCGGAGCAGATTTGGAGCACGAATGCGTGTCCCCAACTGTGATGGACCTTTGCTTCAGTAATTCCCGACTTTCCCGCGAAGCGAACGGTACAACATCTCCCTAGCCCGAAAAATGTGTGCTTTCACGGTTCCCAGAGGGAGTTGCAATTCGCAGGCGATTTCCTCGTATGATTTTTCCTCCTGATGACGCAGAACTATGACTGCCCGGTATTTTTCCGGCAACGAATCAATCGCGTCCTGAATCGCCTTCGCTTGTTGGGACCGGAGCAGAGGAGCGTCGGGAATATGTGAACTGTCCGGTATTTCGTATTGTTGTTCACCGTCAAATGTGGATCGCGGAGTATCGATGGAAATGGTGCGAAGTTTGCGTTTACGGAGAAAGTCGATGCAATTGTTGGTGGCTATCTTGTACAGCCAAGTCGAGAACGCAAATTCGTCGTTGAACGAGGCGAGCGAATTGAAAGCTTTGATAAAAGCCTCCTGCGTCAAATCGTCCACTTCATCGCGTCTTCCGATCATTCGGGTGACAAGATTCGCAATGGCCCCGCGATATTTGTCCATCAGGCGTTTGTACGCTTCCTGATCACCAGCCACGGCGGCTGTGATCAGTTTCTTGTCTTCTGCTCGCGACTGCTCTCTTCGATCTTCTTGGGTTTGATACATGAATGGGCATACACTTTAGCTTCTCTTTCAAATTACTGCATCGGCTATTTGGAATCAACCGGACGAATCGGCTCCGCATGGTGATGTGAGAGGGTGGGCTGTTTCGCCTCATGTTTGCAAAAAGCGTCGGGTACGCTCCGTTGCGAATCAGGACGTGTACTCTGATGGAACGCGAATTCGACCTGGAAAATACTGCAAACACGGCAGCGTCGTCGGAATGGGGGCACGTGACAGTGCGAATATTTTTACAAATAGGACACGGGAGGTCTATGATTGTTCAATGTAAAACGTTATATTATTTGCTGTACATTTTGAGGCGATTACGAAGAAAGAGGAAAATGAGAAGCAGAAGAACAGCACAGCGGCGATCGTGTCGCAGACGTTGCGTGAGCTTCTTCCATACACTAACCTTGCCTGGCAACTCCTGGCGACGGTGTTGTTGTTCTTCGGCGCCGGTTACTTGATCGATTCCTGGCTTGACACTGGTGGTGTGTTCACCATCATTCTTTCGCTGGCGGGAATCATCATCGGTCTCGTGAACGTTATACTAACAGCGAACAGACTTCATAGAACAAAGGAATAATGTCCCGGTTATGATCAGCTACGTGAAACGACAACTCATAAAAGCGAAAATAGAATTCACTCTTCTCGGTCTTATTTCTCTGCTGTTCATCGTCTTCTCCATGCTGAGGAGCGGTGAGTTTGTCTTTGGTCCCGACTTGGTCGCGGGTTGTATATTAAGTGTGACGAATGCATTTTTAGGGTATGTCTTCATTGAGAGGGCATTCCGCTTCAACAGCAACATGTTCATCCTTTTCTCGCTTGCTGGCATGGCGCTTCGTTTTTTTCTCATGCTCGTTTCGATTGCCGTTTTCATCTTGACGACAACAACGAACATTCTTGAATTTACTGCATCGTTCATGGCATTCTACTCGATAGCACTTGTGGCGGAAGTCGTCTACATCAACCGGAAGACTGATCAACTAAAACCGCGAAGTGCAACAGCGCGGTAAAAACATGCACGAGTCGTAGTACATCCATCAGCATGAATCTACATCTCGGTTTCAGGGGAATTTTTACGCTAGCATCCGTGGTGTTGCTATCGTTGACCGTTACCGCTCAGGATATGCCGGAGATGTCGAACGACGCTGCTGGAGAATCCGCTTTCTCTTATGAGTTCATCGACGAAACCGAACACAAGGCGGCGATAGAACCAACTCCTACCGAAGAAATGATGTACATTCTCGAACATAAGGTCGAGAACACCCCGTACATTCATGAATATCCATTCCCGAAGCTGTATCTTCCGACAGACTGGAAGCTTACTCTGGCTGGAATGACTATCGACATGTCGCCGAATCGTCACGTGGTGTACATGTGGATATCAATGCTGGTTACCATACTTCTCACATGGCTTGCAGCAAGGCAGAACAAACGAGGGCTAGTCCCCAAGGGCTACGGCAATATGATAGAATCGGTTATCGTGTTCATCCGCGACGAGGTGGCGTATCCGTTTCTCCATGCCGCCACTGACAGATACCTTCCGTTGCTGCTCTCGTTCTTCTTCTTCATCAGTACCATGAATCTGCTCGGGTTGTTGCCGTTCGGTGCCGCTTCCACAGGCAACATCAACGTCACCGCCGGTATGGCTCTCATTACCTTCGCGTTCATGATTTTTGCTGGAATGCGCGTGAACGGTGTCATCGCATTTTGGAAGGGCTTAGTACCAGGCGGTGTACCGCTGATTCTTGTTCCACTGATGTTCCTGATCGAAATGATGGGACTACTCACGAAACCATTCGCCTTGGCGATTCGTCTCTTCGCGAACATGCTATCCGGTGCACTTGTGATCGGTGCGTTCTACGCACTCATTTTCGGCATGGACACCTTATTGATCGCTCCGATGTCGCTGGCGTTTCTCTTGTTTATGTCACTGCTCAAAATGTTCGTTTGTTTGCTACAAGCGTACATTTTCACTATGCTGTCTTCGTTTTTCATCGGAATGTCGGTTCATCAGCATCATTAAGAAGCGAATATGTTTCAAACTCGTACCAAAAATATACTTGGAGGTCTTCAATGGAATTAGCGTGGTTATCAGCTGGTATTGGTGCCGCAATCGTGGTGGTAGGTGCCGGGATAGGCATCGGCAAACTTGCCGCCGCCGCTTTGGAAGCTATTGGCCGTCAACCGGAAGCTGCAGGTGATCTGCGCGCTGCTATGATTATCATGGCAGCCCTTATCGAAGGCATTGCCCTTTTCGCTGTCGTCGTATGTCTGCTTCTCGCATTGAAATCGGCGGTGTAACGCTGCTGTCACAGCATTAAATGATTTCGAATTCAGTGTAGAGGAATCCGTATGGATAAATTGCTGTCGCTCGAACCAGGCATGCTTATCTGGACTTTCATCACCTTCGCGCTTCTGTTGTGGATACTTAAGCTCGTTGCGTGGAAGCCGTTGCTCAATGCCTTGGAGAGGCGTGAACTGCGCATAGCGTCGGATCTCGGCAAGGCTGAGGAAGCTCGAAACGAAGCTGAACGCTTGCTGGCTGAGCACAAGGCGATGATGGAAATATCCGAGCGCGAAGCCCGTGGAATTATTGACGAGGCGAGGAACGCTGCTGAGTCCTTGCGACAGAGCATTGTTGATAGCGCCAACGAGCAAGCACGCCACATGACTGCGCAAGCACGTGCTGAAATACAGCGTGAGAAGGACTCCGCTTTGGCGCAACTTCGCGAAGAAGTGGCGGACCTCGCCATTCGTGCCGCAGGAAAAATTCTCGGAGAGGAACTGAGCGCTGATCGTCACAGGAAAATGGTAGATGACTTCATCGCCAATCTTCGGAATAATTAACAGAGGCGATAAACTCTCATGAACGCAACCAGGGTTGCATCCCGCTACTCCGAAGCTATTCTCGATTCAATTCCACCGTCGGTGACGACAGATGAATTTTTGCGCGATATTCTGGATTTGAAAACATCCATTCGGAATTCAAGAGAGTTGTTGGTGTTTTTCGAATCACCTGTCATATCAAGAAAGCGGAAATCGGATAGCCTTGTCGCCCTTTTTCAAGGACGCCTTGGAGAACATGTCCTTTCCGTGTTGAAACTCCTGGTGGAGAAGAATCGCGAGAAGTACATTCTGGTGATAATTGATGCCGTGATCAATCTTCACCTACAGCGCTCGAACATCATGACCTCCAAAGTCGAGAGCGCCGTCGCTCTGTCGGACGAACAACGCAATGCACTCACGGAGGCGCTCGAGAACCTCTCGGGCAAACATATCGATGCCGACTACACAGTCGACCCATCGTTGATCGGTGGTGTGCTGGTGAGAATCGGCGACACGGTCTATGATGGTAGCATACGGAGCGGCTTGCAGCGACTTCACGCACGCCTCGTTGCGGGTATTTGATTCACGAAACAGTTTCCAAAGCAGAAGGCATAACAGTTATGGCAGAAGTTCGACCTGATGAAGTGTCGGCAATACTCCGCAAACAACTCAGCGGTTTTGAAAGCGACATCGATGTGTTCGAAGTGGGGACAGTGCTGCAGATCGGCGACAATGTCGCTCGCATCTACGGCCTGAAAAATTGCCTCGCAGGCGAACTCATCGAATTTCCGAACAATTCCTACGGCATGGCCCTGAATCTCGAAGAGGACAATGTGGGATGTGTGCTGTTTGGTGAGTCGACTGCTGTCAAAGAGGGTGACACGGTCAAGCGTACCGGCAAGGTGGCATCCATGCCCGTCGGCGATGCGATGCTGGGTCGTGTGATCGACCCGCTGGGTCGGCCTCTCGACGGTCGCGGTATCATTCGCACTGAACAGACCATGCCGATTGAGCGTAAGGCTCTTGGTGTACTTCAGCGCCAACCCGTTAAAGAACCACTTCAGACCGGGATCAAGGCGATCGATTCGATGATTCCGATCGGACGCGGGCAGCGAGAATTGATTATCGGCGACCGCCAGACCGGCAAGACGGCTCTTGCCCTCGACACGATTATCAATCAGAAACATACACACACGAAAGAGTCGGCACGCCGCAGTGTGGATCCCGTGTACTGCATTTATGTCGCGATAGGCCAGAAGGCCAGCACGGTCGCGCAGGTACACGCCAAACTCGAAGAAATGGATGCCATGCCGTACACAACAATTATCATGGCAGACGCAAACAGTCCGGCACCGCTACAGTATGTTGCTCCGTACTCGGGTGCAACTCTTGGTGAATATTTTCGTGATGGTGGGCGTCATGCATTGGTGATATTCGATGACCTGTCGAAGCAGGCAGTGGCCTACCGGCAATTGTCATTGTTGCTGCGGCGGCCACCCGGTCGTGAAGCGTACCCGGGCGATGTCTTCTATCTTCACTCGCGATTGCTCGAGCGTGCCTCCAAACTGAATGATAATCTCGGTGCCGGTAGCCTTACCGCATTGCCTATTATTGAAACACAGGCTGGTGACGTGTCGGCATATATTCCGACCAATGTGATTTCCATCACTGATGGGCAGATCTATCTTGAATCCGATCTGTTCAACGCCGGGCAACGGCCTGCGGTCAATGTGGGTATATCCGTATCACGTGTTGGTGGCAATGCGCAGATCAAAGCGTATAAACAGATCGCAGGCTCGCTTCGTATTGATCTTGCGCAATATCGTGAACTCGAAGCTTTTGCGAAATTCGGCTCCGATCTCGACAAGACGACACAGCAATTACTGCGTCGTGGTGCACGTATGCTCGAATTGCTCAAGCAAGTCCAGTATCAGCCGATGACGGTTCAGCAGCAGGTGGCTGTTCTCTTTGCCGGTGTTAATGGCTTCATCGACGAGGTACCACTCGATCAGGTCGCAAGATACGAACAGGAGTACATTGAGTACGTTCAAGCACGACACCCTGAGATTATCAATGAAATCGCTGACGAAAAACAGCTCAGCGATGAACTTCAGGAGAAAATGAAAGCTATTCTCAAGGAATTCACGAACAGTTTCATGTTGTCCCTGAATAACGAACAATAATCCATGGCGAATTTGCGTGAAATACGCGCTCGAATCGCAGGTGTGCGCAGCACGAGCAAAATCACTCAAGCGATGAAGCTGGTGGCTGCGGCGAAACTCCGTCGGGCACAGGACGCTATTGTAGCTGCACGGCCATACGCCTACAGCCTCATGAAATTGGTGGAACACATGCTCTCGAAGGTGGATAGGTCCACGCTTCCCATAATCATGGATCGCGAAAGAAAAGATTCAGTGCTTATTGTCGTCGTGACCGCTGATAGAGGATTGTGCGGCGCATTCAATTCGAACATCATCAAGTATGTGACACAGCGTATTCATACCTTCTATCGCGAACAGTATGAACAAGGCAATGTCAAATTGCTTTGTATAGGACGGCGCGGCTATGTGCATTTCTCGAAGCGCGGCTACGATATTATCGACAAGCACCTCGGTATGATCAATTCGGTTATGTACTCCGATGCCAAGAGCATCATGCTCGATGTTCTGCAGCGCTTTATTGACGGGGAGTTCGATGTCGTCGAGGTTGTCTACAACGAGTTCAAATCAGTCGTTCAGCAACGTTTACGTGACGAACAATTCCTCCCCATACCAGAGGAGAAGGAGGAGCATGTAGGTACGTACCATAGTTTTATCGACTATATTTACGAGCCATCCGAGCTGGAACTCATGGAGGTATTGATCCCGAAGGATCTCTGCTTCCAATTGTACCGAGTGCTGCTCGAATCAAATGCTTCCGAGCATGGTGCCCGCATGACAGCGATGGATGCAGCCACAAGCAACGCAAAGGATATGATTCACGATCTGCAACTGTCGTACAATGCCGCTAGGCAAGACAGTATTACGAAAGAGATTCTCGAAATCGTCAGCGGCGCGAACGCCCTGAAAGAACAGGGTTGATTCAAGAGACGGTGTTCGGGAAGGAAGCGCACCCGAGTGCGTACCTGATAGGAAAAAGTCGCTAGCTCCTCACAGCTAATACAAACATTTGCGGATATTCGTACCGCATCACAAGAACTGTCAGCGTAGCACGACAAGCTGTGTGACATACATGCCGCTGTCGGTCAGCAATGTCGCGAGATATCTTCCCGCCGGTAGACCTGCCGCATTCACTGGAAAACTGTAATGCCCTTCGCCAAAGCGGTCGGAGGCAATTGTTGCCACAGTGCGTCCTAGTGCGTCGTGCAAACGGAGTGTGACATACTGAGTGGTTTTCAATGTGAAAGCTATTTCGCCCTTCCCGCTCAATGGGTTCGGATGAACGGGATGTAGTGCGACATTCCCGGGTGTTGATACGGTTGGGTGAGTGCTTGTCGTAATGGATGCCCGTGAAATCGCTACGGCGCCGTTATTCGTCCCCGCAAGAATAGTGCCGGATGGAGTGACTGCAACGCTATAGCAAATATTTGATACAATCATGCTGTTCGTTGTTTGAAAACGCATCCATGTTTGATCGTCGCGAAGCACGGCCAGACCCTGCGTACTAGCGACAACGAGCGCTCCATCCCTGTCGAGTGCGACATCGTTGATTGTACCGAGTGATGTGAACAGCGAGGCATCCCAGTGTACCGAATTGCCATCGTGAATCAAGGATACGTAGATATCATTGTTGTTCGCTGCCGCACTTCTGCTGATTACGAGCACGCTGTCGCGCCCGACCGTTCGAATGCGTGAAATCATTGGCGATGCCACAAGTGAGGAATGATCGGTGAGAGTCATCGTCATCGGATCGAAGATGAACAGTCCCTGATCGACCGATTCCTTCCCACCCATACCTATCCATACTGTCGGACCATGTGCCGCAGCGACAGCGAGAATGTTGTTGGATGGCAAGGGCGAATTGCTCGTGGTGAAGGCCGTCACCTGTCCCTCGTGGAAGCGATGTGCACCGCTGGCCTGCATGTCGCGACCACCCGCGACACCACCATCGGTAGACCAGACCGCACCGTCGTCAGTGACGGTTATTCCGCGATACGTCAGATCGGGGACAGGTCCGGTAAAACGAAGAATTTCGCCAGTCGCTTTTCTTCCAAGTATTTCACTTGCATGAGATGTGAAGTACAATGTGTTGTCCGGTCCGCTGGCGATTGCGAAGGATTGACGAAACACCGGTCCGCCCCGGTCACCAATCGGATGATCGATAATGCTTTTGTAACTGTCATTCCATATTGAAATTCCCTTTTGTCCGACGAAGGCGGCTGAACGGTTACCCAAAGGAAAAATATCCTGAACGAATTCGCTTGCTAGTGCATTCGACAGCGTGAGGTATTCCATGGAAATATCCGCATCTTCATTGCTTTGCGAATAGGCGAGTGAAAAGACGGAGGGTGTAGCATTGGTTACGTCGACGGTGATTTCGCTGCCGCCGCTGGCATTCCATACCGGATCGGTGTACAGTTTCCAATTGTGAGTTGCAGTGGGCAAAGCGCTGAGCCGAACTGAGGTGCCGTTCCCCCAAGAGAACGCTAGATCGCCCTGGAAGCGACTGATGGAAGACATAGCGCCTTCAGGTGAGATGTATGCGACTTGGTATACCGCATCGGGTGGTGTGGGTACAACATGGATGTAGCGCACGCTGTCGGCGAGTCCGAGATGTACAGCGGTGTACGCACTGAGAGCACGGTAGTTCGATGCCATCATGCACGGCATCACCGGATAATTGCGAAAATGATGATTGCCGTTGGGGACGCCGAAACGCGAGCGAGCCGCATTGCCTATCGCTCTGCTCGCTTCGTAGTATTCATCGAAGGCGTTGAAGATATGGCCGGTTTCGTGCGCGAACACGTAGCCGTTACCGGCGGAATTGGCCATGAGCACGGTGGAAGGTCCTCCATAACTGGCATGTGCTCGAACACTGTTGTTTCCAACAAGAAGAAAGGCGATATACGCCCAATCGGTGCCCTCGTCCGTACGCAAATCGTTACAGAATGCACGCATTTTCACCGAGTGCGAGCCACTATACCCGAGCGCATCCATAAGTGGATTTTGAAATTTGTGGTCGTTGATTGAAAAGCTCTGCGTTGTATAACCTTCGGTCGGATCGAAATCGATTGCACAGACCGGATTGTCCGGCCAGAAAGGACGTATAGTGAACACCTTGGTTTTATCATAGGCATCTGCTTGGTCGCTCCACCAGGCGAGATTGACCATGATGTTCGCGTGGGCATTCATTCGCAGGCTTTCCGTCCATGTGGCCACACCCTGCTGATGAGCTTCGACGTTGTTTACATACATCACTGCCAGCACGGTGCTGCCACGCATCACATCACTGGTGATGTTCGGGTTCATGGATGCTGCGAAATGTGCCGTCTTCATCGCGCTCAGAATCTCCTCAGGGCTGATCTCATCCTCGTACACAAGGCAGGAATGCCCATCAGCGAATGCGTCTCCATCATCGTGAGCGATGGATTGCCTGTCTCCTGCAGTCGACATCAATTTGCTTACCCATGCGTATTCAGGAAAATCTCTTCCCAGCTCGCTTGCGTGCTGCATGCGCCGCAGTATGTGTACGTGGTTGTGGGAAGAACGCAGTTCGGTATCCATGGACTCATCCAATCGGGCGATGTACACATTGTCGGTTTTCACCGCCAGGCGTCCTCCCATCGAAAGAATGTCGTTTTCCAAAGCCAATGGAAGCGCTTGCTCTGTACTCACAAGCACGACGTGATCGGTGGGGAATTGCGCGAGTGCAGTTGAACTAATGGTAAGAAGGTAGAGGGAGAGAATGTATATGAGCAATTTCATGTGAGTGTGCCAGTTGTTGAGAAATGAGACAGAAACGCGAGGAGCGAATATAGTAAACAGACAATGAAGTTGCTGTTTCGGTTACAGTTCCATTACGCGATTATTCACCGACAACTCGGATCAGCGATGGGTGAGAAGCACACGCAAGGTACGCGCAGTGTGTCGCAATGCGCATGTAGCAGTCGAAAAGTCGTGCAGGCCTAGGCGAAAACGAGTAGCGTCATCAATACGATTCCGGCTGCATAGGGCGCGTAGCGGTACACGACGGATTTCCGTGTTTTCATTTGATGCATCCCGTAGGCAACCCAAGTCGTGCTGATCATGAGAATGAGAATGACCGCGAGCACGGGTGGGAAATCGAGCGTCTTGCCGAAAATTTGTCTCAATCCGGGCATCCAAGCGGACCCGTAGAGAACGACAATATGCGAAACGTAAATGAACAGGGAGTGCTGTCCGGCGATAGCTAGGAAGTTCGGTACGCTCTTGATGTTGCGCAATGTGAAGCCGACTCCGGCCCACAGCAGCAATACCCAGCCTAGACGGCTGAAGGAGAGCCAAATACTTGCAGCTCCCTGGTTGTACGGTAGCTGTCCCGGGAAGAGCAGTCGAGGAAGAAAACTGACGATGAGTATCAGCAGCGCAGCGATGAAGTAATACTGGGGAAGCTTGTGAGCGATTCCCTGTTCGTGCCAGCGAAGATACAAGCTTCCTGCTGCGGCGCCGAGGAAGATAAATGCGGAATATGGGAAAATGGGGAACCACGAACCGGTTTTCGTATTCATGAATGCAGCAGCCCATAGAGGAAGATGAGCAGTCCAATCCACCAATGCTGTGAAGGGTGCGGCAGCTATGAGTAGTAGCGCGATAAGTAGTGATAGACGCATCAACCGTTTACGTGAGCGAGTGAGCATGAAGAGTCCGAACAACAGCAACAGCGTCACTGCCATCAGGCGCAGGACGTCGACGTGGAAAAAACGCTTCCAGCTTTGCGCTGAAAGATTTGCCAAATCACCGAAAGTGCCGGCGGGGAGATGCATCAATGCACCAAGTAAAAACAGTACCGCTATCCATCGCAGTCGTCGAAAAACAACGTTGAGCGGAATATGCTGTCCCTGCATCTTTTGAAATGTCGCGAACACATACGCGAATCCGGCACCGAAGAGGAAGATAGGTGCTGTTAACCCACGGTTGAACAACCAGATGTTGAACAATGTCGAGTCTGAATTGTAAAAGCTGTTCGACAGTAAAGCGTCGATTGAATGTCCCTGAATCATCATGAACACTGCCCAGGCACGCATGACGTCCAAAAGCAAGAATCGTTTCGTATGTTCGTTACCGGTTTGCAATTCGCAAGCTGTTGGTTAGTTCCAAGTAACTAAGTTATCTCATTTACACTTCCAGAGCAAACGTCGGCATCTACTCTTTCTGAGGGCATAACATCAGTATGTGGCTGCGAGTCTGGATGCGAGGGTACACGAATCGAAGATGTTCTGAAACATGCGGATCTGTTTAAAAAGTTGTGAATACACTTGAGAATCCGCTCTCTTGAATCCAAGCACGGTCGAACCAGCGATGTTTTTTCAGGCAACGCTCAATACACATGTGCTGACAGATTTCCGATACTCTCTGACATTAACCGAATTCGGTGACCGTATCCCGCTTGACGATTGCGCGGTGTTTATTTTTTATTATGCCTCGATGTATTTCGATGTGCTGGCTCTTCAGGTCGTCACCACGCAATAGAGTAGAAAGTCATCCGCCCTCAGTGTCGGAGAGGAACATTCGATCTCGGATTCGGAGGCGAAACCGGAGACGGGGACGTAGTCGAAGCCGAAGCCGAAATTCGCCTGTGGTGAGATTCGCTTGTGGCGAAATCAAGGGAGCGTCGGTTTTTACAGGCCGTGACGAATACGACTCTCTGGGCTTCTGAGTGCCGAGTCTCCCTCGTCAACGTACTCCATTGCTGTCCGGATGGCAGAAACGATGTGACGAATGAGTAGGCACTTGACTAGGGTATTGTACGTGGCATGGCGTGGTATTTCTCTTTATCCTATTTTGTCATTGAGGTAACTGATGAAATCTACTCCGCCGACGTTGTATTTTGCTTTGGCGACACGAACAGGCATCGTGTTCTGCGCATTGTCGATACATCTACTCACGATGTTTCTCCCAGCCCACACAGCCGAGGCGCAGCTTCGGGTGCGCGAGAATATTCCATTAGAGGAACTTGTTCGCAATTACTTTATCGGTGGCGGCGCTTCGGTGAATAACATTCAATACCGGGGTTTCCCTCGCGCCATTGGATATTTCGACGGGAAGAACTCCAATATCGGTATAGACGAAGGAATATTATTGACGACTGGCTGGGTCGGCATAGCTCCGGGGCCGAATCGTTATGAGGATGCGACTTTCAGGGCATTTTATCCAGGCGACTTGGATTTATCAAACTTGGTTGGAGCAATCACCTACGATGCCTGTGTGCTGGAGTTCGACTTCATACCGTATCAGGATACCGTCAGTTTCGAATACGTTTTCGCTTCCGAGGAATATGAGGAATACGTTGGCTCGCCATTCAACGATGTGTTTGCCTTTTTTATCAGCGGCCCGGGCATTCAGGGTAAAGAGAACATCGCGTTGATCCCCGGAACCACCACCCCCGTTGCCATCAACAACGTCAATCACCTTCTCAATACGCAGTATTACATCAACAACGACGGTGGGCTGACAGTTGAATACGATGGTTTCACAACCGTGCTCAAAGCCAGTTCATTGGTGATTCCATGTGAAACATATCGCCTTAAAATCGCGATCGCCGATGTGTCCGACGACAGGCTGGATAGCGGAGTATTCCTGAAATCGGGGAGTTTCAATGCAGGGGATGTGTTCGAGGTGCGTGCGTTGCGCGACGTCTGGGACAGAGGCTGTCGCCCGGGTTTGTTCGAGATAATTCGTGGTGGTGATCTGAGCAAATGGTTGACGTCGAATTTTCACCTGCTGGGTGATGCCGTCAACGGAAGCGATTACGAATTCATTCAGCAGACTGTCACCTTCGAGCCCGGGCAAAGCAGCGTCATCATTCCCGTGTACGCCATGAACACTGATGACAACGACGAGAAAATGGTGATTCTTTACATCGAGGATTTCTGTGACACCGGGCTTGCACGCGATACATTGTATATACGCAAAGCGGAGGAACTGACGGTGAGCATGCCGAAGGACACTGTGATATGCGACGGAGAGGAAATTCGTCTCGTTGCCGGTATACACGGCGGTTCCGGTGTGTTTCTTTCGCGCTGGACGGGTGGCGAGGAGAACGATTCGGTGTTGACTGTGATACCGGCGGCGTCACGCTTCCACTACTTCTCCGTCCTTGATACATTGACGGGATGTGAGATCCTCGATAGCGTGTACGTGTTTGTCGAGGAACTACCGTTAGCAGATGCGGGGCCGGACAGAGTTATCTGCCCGGGCGACGGAGTGGAAATCGGCACTGTTGCTGTTGGTGGTATGCCGCCGTATGAATACCATTGGTCGCCTGCTGCCGGGTTGAGTGACGCCTCGATAGCTACACCAATTGCTTCGCCCGTATTTACGATGAAATACATGCTGACTGTGCGTAGCGCCCATGGTTGTGAATCATACGATTCCGTCATCGTATACGTGACGCATCTGAGCTTGGATGCAGGTCCGGACACAATCATCTGCCATGGCGACATAGTTCGTATCGGTGGCGAAGTTGCAAACGGAACACCACCATACTCGTACCAATGGCATCCTATCGATGGCCTGAGTGGCAGTACTGTAGCTGAGCCGCTCGCGTACCCTGACACAAGCACAATGTACTACGTCGCTGCGAGGGACGCCAATGGTTGCGAGATAGTGGATTCGGTATTTGTTGAAGTCTCGTGGATTCGTGCGAACGCAGGCATTGATCGAATGCTTTGTCCTGGCGATAGCGTACGCATCGGTGCTCCCGCCGAGTACTCTCACAGCCCCGTCACGTACAGTTGGGAACCCGGTACAGCACTCGACGACCGGTTCAGTCCGACTCCTATGGCAAAACCTTCGCGCACGACAAGCTACATCGTAACGGCAACGAATGGAAAAGGATGTATCGACCGGGATACCGTCACTATCGTAGTATCCGATCTTTCGGTCGATGCCGGTAGTGATATTGCCATCTGTCCGGGTGAATCCGTTCCCCTTGTCGCGAGAGCAACTGGTGGCATTGCGCCGTATTTATTCCGGTGGTCTCCAGACTCTACGCTAGTGTCCGGTGATGTGTACAATCCCACAGCGACGCCGGACACTTCGACATGGTACATAGTCACAGTCACGGATGCCAATAATTGTACGGTACGCGATTCCGTTCGTGTGACGGTGTATCCTATGCCTCGTGTGCGCATACAGCCCAGTGGACCGACGCTGCTATGTACGGGCGATAGTGTTACGCTGGACGCAGGCGCAAGTATGGCTTCCTATGCCTGGTCAACAGGAGAGACGACGAAATCCATACGAGTCGGGTCAGCAGGTGCGTATTGGGTTGCCGTAACCAGCTTGGACGGTTGTCCTGGTATTTCCGACACGATTGAGGTGCGTGTGACCGACCGCCCCGCTCCTGTCATCACTGGTCCCACTACTGTTTGCGAAGGAGATGAAGTCACGTTTTCCGTTCCGGATGCAGGCCCAGCGTTGTATCAATGGTCGATCACCGGTGCTTTCATATTGTCCGGCAACGGGACGCCGGAGGTAAGAGTCCGATGGGATGCACCGGGAGCTTACACGGTTGCTATCGAGATTGTACTCGGATCAGCATCATGCCGGGGAGATACGCTGATCAATGTCGTCGTGTTACCGCTTCCTAAACCTTTCATCACGCCAGCGGGGCCGATATCATTCTGTCAAGGTGATACCGTCATGCTCGAAGCCCCGTCGGGATTTTCGGAGTATGAATGGTCGACAGGGGAGCGGAGCAGATCAATCATCGTGCGTGAAAGCGGTCGCTACAGTGTTACGGTAAGCTCGGTGGATGGGTGCAAGGGCACGAGTCCGGATGTAGGGGTTTTCGTCTTTCCGCTTCCTGAACCGAGTATTCGCTTGTTGACACCCGCAACGGTGTGCGAGGGAGACAGCATTATCGCAGAAGTATCGGAAATATACGCATCACAGCGCTGGAGTACTGGAGAAACAAGCAGACGAATAGTGTTGCATGCCGATGCAATGCTGTGGGTGAGCGTGCAATCTGCTGACGGTTGCAGTGGAAACTCCGACACTATGGCCGTACGCGTCATACCATTGCCGCAGCCCGAGATTATTGCGGATGGACCGTTGGAATTCTGTGAGGGCGATAGTGTCACGTTAAGGACGACCCAAGAATTTACTTCATGGTTCTGGTCAAACGGAGAAGAAACACAGAGCGTGATTATTCGTCAGAGCGGTGTGTATTCCGTACGGGTTCGCAACGAACACGGCTGCGAAGCACTCTCACAGGAGTTACTGGTGACAGTGCATCCCAACCCGCCAGACCCACCGATTACGCGAGTAGAAGGTGAATTGCTTACCATAGAGGGATATTTCTACCAGTGGTTCATAGAAGATAACGGCGAATACGTCGCGATTCCTGGTGCAGTGAACCGGAGCATAGAATTCGAGTACGAACGATGGTACAAGGTATCGATCAGCACAGCCCATGGCTGTACTGCCATGTCTCTTCCATTCACTGTACCCGTCGATTTCGTATCGACGACGACAATTGGCCTGCCTGTGTTGAACGTCGCACCGGGAGATGAGGTGATAGTGCCACTCTCATTACTCGCTTCGGAGCATTTAACCGATGCCGGAGTCAGCGGATTTTCGGCTACGATTCGCTTCGAAGCCAGTGCGTTGCTTCCGATGCCAGGTACACCAGCAGGCCGCATCGTGGGGGGAGAGCGCGTGATAGATTTGGATATGACATACGATGGCGAATCCACAACGCTTGCCGATCTACGTCTACGGGCCGCACTGGGACTTGTCGAAAGCACGCCGTTGATTCTAGAGCGTTTCGTATGGGACAACAACGCCGTGATAGTGACACGCATCGACGGTAGGGTTGATGTGGATGTATGCGAAGAGGGCGGAGTGCGCTTGTTCGATTCCGCTGGTCGTCTCCGTCTCGCACAAAATCATCCCAACCCCTTCAACGCGATGACGACGATTGAGTACGAAACAATTGAAATGGCGCACACGGAACTTTACGTACTCGACATGCTGGGCCGACGCGTCGCAACACTGGTTGAGGGGATGCTCGAGCCGGGCGCCTACCGAGTGTCGTTCAACGCGGGCGCATTAGCATCAGGCATGTATATTTACGTCATGCATACACCCACTGGTGTACTTACACGCGTTATGCGCTTGCTGAAGTGACTGGAGGCGGCAAACGCGTATTACACAATAGGTCTCAAACCGATCAAGGTATGCTTCACAGCCGCCGTGTACTGGTATAGATTTCACTGGCTCTCGGTGCCACGTGCATCTTGACACCGGATGATTTCCATTATCACCTGCCATTCCGTATCGCGTACTGGTTGAACAGACAGACGGCTGCCCTTGCGCAACAATTCCATACCCTCGAGTTCATGAATATCGCGTAGATTGTCGAGTGTCAGCGGTGTCCGGAGTTTTCGCTCGAAGGCGATGTCAACCATGAACCAACGCGGACTGTCGTGATTTGCCCTCGGGTCGAACTTGGCGTGACCGTACTCGAATTGTGTATGATCGGGGTAGGCAGACCTTGTAACACTGGCCAAACCCACGATGGCTGGAGAATCGGTGTTGGAGTGGTACAACAGAACACCGTCTCCGACATTGATCTCGTCTCGCAGCAAATTGCGTGCTTGATAGTTACGTACACCATCCCAGCATGTGACGTTGTCGCGTTGCAGATCGTCAATACTGTATGTACTTGCTTCGGACTTGAAAAGCCAGTATTTCGTTGTTGACATCAGAAACTCCGAAATGAATGGGATCATGCATAATGTACCCGATATGGCGATGTTGTCAAAATCGTTGTACGGCTTCAGGACTCGCTGTGCCAGCATGAGGAGAGCATAGAGGACGAAACACCATGCTTGGATCGCACACCGCCGCATCAACTACACATCTATACATAAAAAAGTTTGAAAATGCCGCACTTAAACTGTACATTTAATATTGCTGTGTTCTGACAATACAGCATGTTCCGGAGAGATGCAGGAGTGGCTGAACTGGCACGCCTGGAAAGCGTGTGTACGGGGAACCGTACCGTGGGTTCGAATCCCACTCTCTCCGCGAAGGGACACTCGCTCCGCAAACCGCGGGGCGACAATACTACTGTGTTAGGAAAGTGCATGAAGTTTCCCACGCGGACCTGATGGTTGTGCCGGCGAGTGATGGTAGTACGGACATCGATAGAGGCGTGCAAGCAATTCGATACTAATCCTCATTCGCATCGTTGCAATCAATGTCTCCACATGGCGTTCAGGTCGTAACGGGGGAACCCCGTCGCTTGAACAACGCGGGTACCTCGGGTTCTTCGAACGACAATCGTATCCGTGCTTCTTGAGGGGTGAAAAGGCAGCGTTCCGCTGCCAGAAACGCATACGCGGCGATACACATCGACCAGTGATGGTGAAATCCGCGCCACCCGCGCCCCTCATAATGCCCGAGCCCGAGTTCCTGCTTCATCTCCTCGTAATCGCGTTCTATCCGCCAGCGCATTTTCACCGCATGCACCAACCGGCGCAAGGATGTCTCCGGGAGAAGTGTCACCAAGCAGTACTGCGTCGGCTC
>Ga0209498_1000551_pt1 | contig 23215 bp, 17 predicted proteins | sample WalLakDeSediment_FD_184131 | JGI IMG/M metagenome (GOLD analysis project Ga0209498, IMG submission 184131) | Lake sediment microbial communities from Walker lake, Nevada to study Microbial Dark Matter (Phase II) - Walker Lake 11/02/13 Deep... | ecosystem: Environmental > Aquatic > Freshwater >...
ACCGCAACATCGGCGGACTGGCCCAACTGTTTCAACGCCGGCTCGGAGTCTGCGCATGAAGGATCTCGTACTCAACACGGCCGCCACCTTCGTGGCCGCCGCCAGCCTGCCCGGCAGCCTGACGCTTGGCGCACTGTCGCTGGCTGCACTCTGGCCCGGGCAGCGTGCCGGTGCCCCGGAGGAGTCCGAGACCGGGCGCATCGCGATCGTGGTACCGGCGCACAACGAGAGCGAAAGCATCGGCCGCACGCTGGACAGCCTGCTGACAGCAGCCCGCGCGGATGGCAACACCGATGTGTGGGTGATCGCCGACAATTGCGACGACGACACGGCGCAACAGGCCGAGACGGCCGGTGCCCGGGTCATCGTGCGCAGGAACCCGCAGCTGCGCGGCAAGGGGCACGCACTCGAATACGCGTTCTCCCGACTGACCCCCATGGGCTACGCCTGGCTGCTGGTGATCGACGCCGACAGCACGCTGGAGCCGGGCTTTGTTTCTGCGATGCGGGCCGCGATGCACCCCGGCCGGAATGCCCTGCAGGCCTGTTACCTGTCGCAGGCCGGAAGCCACCTGCGCTCCCGCGTCAGCCGGCTCGCGCAATGGGGCTTCAACCTGGTGCGTCCGCTCGCGCGGGAGCGCCTCGGGTTCTCCTGTGGGTTGCTTGGAAACGGTTTCGCGCTGCGCGCCGGCCTGCTGGAGCGCCTGCCCTACCGTGCACACTCGGTCGTCGAGGACCTGGAGTACCACCTGCTCCTGGTGAATGCCGGCGAACGGGTGCGTTTCGTCGCCGATGCGGTCGTGATGGGCGAGATTGCGGATACCCGCGAGGGCGCCCGTACCCAGCGGACGCGCTGGGAGGGCGGGCGTCTGCGCATGCTGCGGGAACATCTGGGGCCCCTGCTGAAGCGGACCCTGACTGGCGACCGCGCTGCCGCCGAGTTGCTGGCCGACCTGCTGCTGCTGCCGCTCGGGATGCACGTTCTGCTGCTGCTGGCTGCCGCTCTGCTCGGTGGCGTGGGCACCTATGCCGCCCTGATCGGGATGTTCGCGATCGGTCTGTACGTGGCCGCGATCCTCTGGCGCGGCCCGACGACCACGCAGGACCTGGGCGCCCTGGCGTTCAGCCCCTTCTACCTGGCCTGGAAGCTCACCCTGCTCCCGGCGACGCTGCTGCACAGCCGCCGCCGGGCTCATTGGGTGCGTTCCAGGCGCAACGCGAGCGGAGTACAGAATGACTGAGGTGATCGAATCCAAGCCACGGCCCACGCGGGAAATCGAGGCCGCAGGACCCGAGGCCAGCCTGATCGTGCTGTCCTTCAACACACGCGATCTGCTGCGCGAGAGCCTGACCCGCCTTCAGGAGGTCAGCGCGGAGATCGACTCGGAGATCATCGTCGTCGACAACGCCTCGCACGATGGCTCGGCCGACATGGTCGCAGCCGAATTTCCGGGGATCCGACTGATTCGGGCGCCGTACAACCTCGGGTTCGCGGGCGGGAACAACCTCGGCCGCGAAGCCGCGCGGGGCGAGTTCCTGATCTTGGTGAACTCGGATGCATTCATCGAGCCCGGAGCGCTGCGGCAGGGGCTTGCGCGCATGCGGGAACGCCCGGAGGTGGGCCTCGCCGGCGGCCTGCTGCTCGGGAGGGATCGGCGGCCGGAGCCTTCGGCGCGCCAGTTCCCGTCACCGCTGAACGACTTCCTCAGCCTGACCGGCCTCGCCGCGCGTTATCCGCGCTCGCGCTTCTTCGGCCGCTTCGACCGCACCTGGGCGGATCCACTGGAGCCGGCCGAGGTGGACTGGGTTCCCGGCGCATTCTGCATCATCCGGCGCGCCGCGCTCGACCAGGTCGGGTTCTTCGACGAGCGCTTCTTTCTGTATTACGAGGAAGTCGACCTCTGCCGCCGCCTGCGCGCGGCCGGCTGGTCCGTCTGGTACTGGCCGGATCTGCAGGCGGTGCACTGGGGCGGCGAGTCGTCGAAAACCCTGTCCAATCAGCGAGTGTCGAATCACGGCCGCCAGCTCACCCTCTGGCGCATGCGCAGCGCCCTGCTCTACTACCGCAAGCACCACGGCTACCTGGCCGCCTGGTTCAGCGCCGGAATCGAGACGGCCTGGCATCGGCTGCGCAGGATGAAGAACCGCCACGACGCGGAAAAGCGCGACGAATCCGGCGCAATTATTGACACACTGCGGCGCGCCTGGCGGGAGACGCTGGGCGGCCGTGTCTCCCCTCCCCGACCCTGGTGACCCCCATGTTCGAACTGATTCGTGAAGACTGGCGTACGCATGAACGGGACATCTGGCGACAGGGCTTCTGGACGCTCCTGATCTACCGCTTCGGCCGCTGGCGCTATCGCCTGCCCGGGCTGGTGCGCAAGCCCTTTTCCTTCCTGTACAAGCTGCTGAAATTCATCGGCCAGGTGCTGACCGGGATCGACCTGCCCTGCGAGACCACGGTCGGCCGCAGGCTGCGCATCGAGCATTTCGGGGGCATCATCGTATCCGGCGATACGGTGATCGGCGACGATGTGGTGATCCGCAACGGTGTCACCCTCGGACTGCGGCGCACCGGCGAACGCGGCGCGCCAACCCTCGGCAACCGCGTCGACATCGGTGCCGGAGCCAAGATCCTGGGCAGGATCCGAATCGGAGACGGTGCAGTGATCGGCGCCAACGCGGTCGTGCTCAAGGACGTGCCACCCGGCGCCCTGGCCGTCGGCGTTCCGGCCAGGATCATCTTGCGCGACCCGGCCACGTCGGGGGCGAACGCAGTCCATGCAACAACGGAGTTCTAGTCCGTGGCCTGTGTCTGTCCGAGGTTCTCCATGCGATAACCGTAGCCGTAGATCGACTCGAGCTTCCAGCCGTTCGCTTCATTGAGCGCCAGCTTGCGCCGCAACCGGCTCACGTGGGTGTCCACGGTACGGGTGTCGACGTCCGCACTCACGCCCCAGATCTTGTCCAGCAGATGGTTGCGGGAGAACAGCTTCCCGGGGTTGGAAAACAGGTACCAGGCCAGGTCGAACTCCTTCTGCGTGAATTCCACCGCGTTGCCATCGATGCGCACCCGCTGTTGTTCACTGTCGAGCTCGTAAACCCCGATCTGCAGCACCGGCTGCCTGCGCGGCTTCAGGCGCCGGGCCAAAGTCTCGATCCGGGCGATGAACTCCCGCTGCTTGACCGGTTTGGACAGATAATCGTCCGCCCCCGCGCCGAGACCCGCAACGATGTCCTCTTCCCGGTTGCGCACGGTGGCCACCAGCACGGGGGTATCCCACCCGATCCGCTCGCGGATCTGACGGATGATCTCGTCCCCCTGCATGTCCGGAAGGATCCAGTCGACCACGAACAGATCGAAATAGCGCTTGCCCAGCGTATCGAGGAACGCCGCGCCGGTCGGAAACTCCGCTGTTTCGTGCCCTGCCTCCCCAAGCCAGAAGCTGAGCGCTTCGGATTGATCGGGGTCGTCTTCCACGATGGCTATCAACATCGGCTGAGCATCGCAAATCGTCCCGGGCGCGGCAAGCCCGCGTGAACATCCTTTCGCGCTGCCGCTCCGGGCCGACGGGGCGGCTTTTGCATTCCGGTCACGATTTCGCGCGTCGGTAGCGGTTCAATGGGGCATCGATAACCGGAATGCTGCCATGAAAGACGACCTCAATACCCTGAAACAACTCGAACAGCGGTTCGGCAACCGCCACGCGCTTGCGCGCCTCGCGGCCCTCGCCGGGAATGCCCGGCACGGGTTCGTGTCCCGCGCCGACGCCTGGAGCAAGCGCACACTCGACGTTGCCGTCGCCGGCGCCGCGCTCGCTGTGTTCCTGCCGTTCGGACTCGCCATCGCGTTCCTGATCCGGCGCGACGGCGGGCCGGTGTTTTACTGGCAGGACCGTGTCGGGTACCGCGGGCGCAGGTTCCGTTTCCCCAAGTTCCGATCGATGGTCGCGAACGCCGACCAGATGCGGCAGACGCTGCTGGAGGCCAACGACCACGCCGGCTCGGGGATCACCTTCAAGAGCGAGAACGATCCCCGCATCACCGGCGTCGGCCGCTTCCTCCGCCGCAGCAGCCTCGACGAGATCCCCCAACTGTGGTCCGTGCTCAAGGGCGACATGTCGCTCGTGGGTCCGCGCCCGGCTCTGCCGGAGGAGGTCCAGCGCTACACCCCCCAGCAGCGCCGCCGTCTCGAGGCCAAGCCCGGTCTGACCTGCATCTGGCAGGTCAGCGGCCGCTCCCAGATCCCTTTCGAAGGGCAGGTCGCCCTCGATCTCGAATACATCCGCACCCGCAGCTTCCGCGGGGACCTGGTCCTGCTGCTGAAGACGGTACCGGCGGTCCTGTTTGGCCGCGGCGCGTCCTGATCGTGGAGAACACTTCATCATGAAATCGCAAACGACTGAAAACAATACGATGCCAAATACGAATGGCAGGCATGATTTCGGCCTGCGCGCATTCGACATCGGGCTTGCGCTGTTCGTCGGCCTCCTCGCGAGCCCACTGGTGCTGCTGATGCTGCCCGGCGCCCGGCTCCGCAGGACGGAGTGGCTGGGTCGGCACGAACAGATCTTCCAGCTCACCGAGATCGAGCCGGCCGCGGGAATTCGCCGACGGCTGGGCACACGCCTGCGTATCTGCCGCGCCCCGGTACTGCTCAGCATCCTGCGCGGCGACATGGCCTGGGTGGGACCCCGCCCCCTGTCCCCGAGCGAGTCGCCGCCTCTGGCCCTGAGGAACATTCGGGCCAGTGTGCGGCCGGGTCTGTTTTCGCTGTGGTCGCTGCGCCAGCGCACGCGTATCGACTATGGCGACGAGTGGAACACGGACGCCGAACAGATCGCCCGGCGCAGCCTGGGCCATGATCTCGGAATCCTGATGCGCAACCTGCTGGCCTCGGTTTACGGACGCGCGGCCGGCGCCGAGAACGGCGATCCGGTACTGGTGGACACGGTCCGGGTACACCCGGTGACCATGGACGAGGCGCTGGAGGCCATCGACCGCCGGCGCGCCGCACCGGGGACCACTCCGCTGCAACTCTGCTTCGTCAACCCGGACTGTGTGAACATCGCCCGGCGCAATCCCGCGTACCGCCACGCCGTCAACCGGGCCGAGCTGGTCGCGCCGGACGGTATCGGCATGCGCATTGCCGGAAAGATCCTCGGCAAGGGCTTCCGGCAGAACGTCAACGGGACGGATCTGTTTCCGCGCCTGTGCGAGCGGCTGGACAGGGACGCCGGGCGCCTGTACCTGCTCGGGGGGCGTCCGGGCGTCGCCGAGGACGTCGCGGACTGGATCGGATGGCACCATCCGGGAGTCGAGATCGCGGGCCTGCAGCACGGCTACTTCGATGTCAGCGATCAGGATGCCGTGATCGAGCGGATTCGGGCCAGCCATGCCGATGTGCTGCTGGTGGCGATGGGTGCGCCGCGGCAGGATCTGTGGATCCAGGAACACGCGCCACAGGCCGGCGTCAAAGTAGCGATGGGCGTCGGCGGCCTGTTCGACTTCTACGCCAACCGCATTCCCCGGGCCCCGCAGTGGCTGCGCGAGGTCGGCCTGGAATGGACGTTCCGCCTCTACCAGGAGCCGCGCCGCATGTGGCGCCGCTACCTGGTCGGCAATTTCAGCTTTCTGACCGCCGTATTCATGCAGCGCTGGCTGGGCAGCATCGACCTGGCACTGCTGGCCGGGGAACAGGCCGAGGCGCCGCCGGTGCATACGGCGACGCGCGCGATGGTCCTCGCGACCCAGCCGGATCGTTGCGACTGGGTGGAACAGGCCGACATGAGTCCGGCCATGCTGCCGCTGGGGGACCGGCCGCTGCTCTATCGACAGCTTGAGACGCTGGCGGGGCTGGGCTGCCGGGAGGTTGAGGTCTTCGCCAGCCATGGACTCGAGGCCATCCGGGTCCTGGTCGGTGCCGGAGAGCGCTGGGGGCTGCAAGTCACGGTTCACGCAGTGCGGGACTTCGCGGACGGATGCAGACGGATCGCCCGGAGCGATCTCGCAACAGACGAATCCCTCTGGTTGCTGCGCGCCGATCACTGGCTGCCTGCCCCGGCACTGCAGGGTGCGCAGGACGATGCAGCTTGGTTCAGCGTGGATCCGGAAGACCAGGTGCAGTGGGCGGGCTGGGCGCGCATCACCGGATACACCCGGGCCTTATTCCTCGCCGCGATGGAGCCGGACGGCCTGAACCTCGGCGTCTTGCCCGAAGAAATGAGCCGCATCGGAACCGCCGCGCCCTACCGCTTTGATCGCGGCCTGGCCGTACTCGATGCCCAGCGCCGCTGGCTGGCCAGAACACCGGACCGTTTCGAACTGTTGCATGAGAAGACGGTAGGCATCCGGATCGCGCCCAGCGCGCGCATCGCACCGGGTGCCCGATTGATCGCACCGCTGGAGGTCGGGGAAAACACATCGATCGCCGGAAGCACGACCGTGGGTCCGAACGTCGTCCTCGGCGAGGGCTGCCGGGTCGAGGGCGAAACCATGATCCGCGACGCTCTGGTCGCCGACGGGGTATGCATCAAGGGGCCAGCCGAGGTGGAACAGGCAGTCGTCACGCCCGCCGGCCTGCTTCACGCGGCTTACGACGTCTGGCTGCCCGCGGATGCGACCGGGGATCTCCTGGGCACGACTGCCGCGGCGGGGGCACCGCTTGGAATCACCGGACTCGAGCGCCTGGCGGCCCTGCTGACCCTCGTGGTCGGTTTGCTGCCGGTGCTGACCCTGCGCGCGCTGGGCCGTGGCCGGGATTTCTCGCAAAGGGTCTTTCCACAGCTTCCCAGTGTCGTTCGGGGCGAACGTGCCCTGGTCGGCATCGCCGATCAACCGGAGCTGCCCGAATCCATTCATGCCTCCGGCTGGAGCGAAACCCTGCGCAAGGCCCCGAGGGGCCTGGTCCGGCCACGTGACGCCTTTGCCATTACCGACCCCGAGGCGGCCGCCTGGGCTGATGTGCACTGGCTGCTGCATGCCGGCTGGAGGGAACGACTGCGCCTGCTGCGCGCGTACGTCCGCACCGCACCCATGCCCAGTTTCACAGTCCCGTCACAGTCGCGGCGTTGATTCGCGATCCAATAGTCCCCACCGAAACCTGAAGCGAAGGAGCACCCCATGACACTGCAACACGACCTCGAAGGGAGCGCGTTCATCGCCCTGCCCACGGAGAAAAGCCTGGACGCGAGCAACGTCCAGGCCTTCCGTGCAGCGATCGTTCCGCAGCTCGAGCAGCACGACAAGGTCGTGCTGGATCTCAGCAATGTCGAATTCATCGACAGCGCCGGCGTCGGCACCCTGATCTCCTGCCTGCGCATCGTCACCGAGCGGCAGGGGCAACTCCGTCTGTGCGGCCTGAACCGCGCCGTGCGCGCCCTGTTCGAGTTGATGCGCATGCACCGCCTGTTCGAGGTGCACCCTGACCGCCAGTCCGCGCTGAGCTCACTGGCATGAAGGCGCTGATCCTCGCGGCCGGCAAGGGGACCCGGGTGATGCCGCTCACGCGGGATACCGCGAAACCCATGCTGCGGATTCTGGACACGCCGGTGCTCGAGCTGCTGATCGACCGGCTGCGGCATCACGGGGTCACCGAGATCGTGATCAACACCAGTCACCACGCCCACACGATCGAACAGTACTTCGGCGACGGACGCCGCTTCGGGGTGGAGATCGCCTATTCCTTCGAGGGCTATCTGGCCAACGGCGAACTGATCGGCCTGCCACTCGGTTCGGCGGGCGCGATGCGCCACATCCAGCGGCACGCGGGGTTCTTCGACGACACCTTCCTGGCGCTGTGCGGGGACGCCGTGGTGGACATCGACTTCGCCGAACTGGTGACAGAGCATCACCGTAACCAGGCGCTGGCCACGATCGCGCTGGCCGAAGTGCCTCGATCGCAGGTCTGCCACTACGGCGTCGCGGTTCTCGATGAATCCGGAATGGTCACCGGTTTCCAGGAAAAGCCCGCAGTCGCGGACGCCGCCAGCACGCTGGTCAATACCGGGATCTATGTCTTCGAGCCGCAAATCCTGAACCACGTCCCGGACCGCGTTCCGGCCGACATCGGCAGCGAGGTCTTTCCCTCGCTAGCGGAACAGGGGTTGGCCCTGTACGGCGCGCGGCTGCCGATGACCTGGATCGACATCGGACGCCTGCCGGATTTCTACCGGGTCAGCCAGCTTGCGCTGCTGGGCCAGGTGCCGGGCTACCGTCTGCCCGGGCGCGAAATCGCCCCCGGTCTGCGGACCGGAATCAATGTGAGCATCAACCCGAAACGCTGCCGGCTCGAGGGCCCGATCGTCGTGTCAGGTGGTGCCCGGGTCGAGGACGGCGCAACCCTGATCGGTCCCTGCTTCGTGGGTGCCGGCGCCGTGATCGAGGCTGGTGCGCGCGTCGAGCGCAGCATCATTCTTCCCCACGCAAGAATCGGTCGGCACGCGGATCTGCGCGCGGTGGTCACGGACGGGGAGTACTGCATGTCCGAGGACGGCACGGTCATCGATCTGCAAATCGCCGACCTGCCCTGGGTCATCGGCGATGCACGCATGCCTGCGACTGCGATCCTCGAAGCCGAGCAGCGTTTCCTGGACACCCTACGATAAGACACCCCGATGAGCACGCCCCCCACCGACACCAGTGCCTCGCTGCCCGGTCGCGGCATCCAGCCGCTGGACAGCCTGCACAACCATGCCCGTCTCGTCGTGCTGATCTTCCTGATCGTCACGCTGCTCGGGCTGCCGGTGGTGTTCGTCAAGGGACAGCCGTCGTATCAGAGCACGGCGACGGTTCAGATCTCGCCGCGCTACATGAAGACTCTGCATGACGACATCGAGCTGGAGTTTCAGTCCAATACCCAGTATCTGCAGTTCATCGAGCAACAGGCCCGCACCATCAACCGCTACGACGTCATCGAACGGGCCCTGCAACAGCTCGATGAGCCAGGACCGAACCCCTGGCGCCTTGAGGGCGAGAGCGACCGTCGTGCCATCGAACGCCTGCAGCGCAGCCTCGCCATCCGTCACGTGCGCAATACCTACCTGATCCAGGTCACCTTGGTCACCGACCAGCCAGACGGAATCGAGGTGATCCTGAATGCCGTCGTCGCGGCCTATCTCGAGCGCGCCCGCGATGAACAGTTCTTTGCCGCGGACCAGCGCGTGGAGAGCCTGAAGCGACGCGAAAGCGAGCTCCTCGAGCAGATCGAGTCCATGACGGGGGAGCGCACGCGGATCGCACAGGAACTCGGCGTCACGGCCTTCAATCCGGACGACGTCAATCCCTTCGACCGACGTGCGCGCCAGTTGCAGGAGGACTACCTGGAGGCGCGGACCCGGCGCATCGAGGCGCAGGCTCGGCTGGACGCATTCCTGGCGCAGGGGGAGACGGACACCGCAATGCGGTCAATCCAGGAAACCGTGCTGTCGGACCCCGGCCTGAACAGCCTGAAGGCGAGCCTAAACCAGCGCCGCGCCGAGCTGCTGGCCGCCACCTCGGGCCTGTCCGCGACGCATCCCGCCTACCTGGACGCGCAGGACGAACTGGCCGGCATCGAGCGAGAGATCACCAGCCGCGAGACCGAACTGCGTGAGAAACTCAGCGGCGGCCTCGCAAGCCGCCACCGGACAGCTGCCTCCCAGGCCCGCGCAATCGAGACACAGCTAGAACAGCTGCTGACCGAGGTCGCCGACCAGGCCGGTGCGTACGCGGAACAGTTCAACCGGGCGGTGAGCCAAACCAACCACCTCCGCCTGATGTGGAACGAGCTCGACCGCGTGCGCGACCGGCTCAATTTCTTCGAGGCCGAGGAGGCGTCTCCCGGATTCTCCCGCCTGGTCACGGCGGCCTTGGCCCCCCTGTACCCGACCGGCACCGGCAAGAAGAAGCTCTTGCTGATGGTCCTCTTCGCCGCGGTGGCGCTGAGCCTGGCCGCACCCATTGTCATCGACCTCCTCGACCGCCGCGTTCGGACTGTGAACGATGTTCACCGCACGCTGGGCTTCCCCCCGCTGGGATGGATCGTGGATGCGATCGACCCTGGTCGCCTCCGGTTCGCGGAAGATCAGTTGCGCCGGCTGGCCAGCGGACTCATTCGCGATGCCAACCGGCACGCCACCCGAACGATCGTGATCACGTCGGTACGCCCGGGTGGCGGGACCACCTGGCTTGCCCGTTCACTGACCCGTACGCTGAACCGCCTCGGGTTCCCCACGCTGGTGGTCGAGGCGAATGCCTACCGTCCGGACACTGTGTATGGGCCGGGCCCCGGACTGGCCTCCGTGCTCGAGAACGGCTCCAGCCGGCTGCGTCTCAACGAGAAGGATCCCGAGGTCCCCTCGATGCCGGTCGGAAGCAGCCCCGGGAGCCGGGCGCTGGGTAACCTGCAACGCCTGCAGTCGGTTCTGAAGGCCATCCCGGAGCGCTATCGATTCGTGGTCGTCGATGCGCCGCCGCTGCTGGCGTCCTCCGATGCCGAACTGATCGCCGGTGCCGGGGACGCCGTGCTGCTGGTGGCCGAGGCCGGTGGCGTTAGCAGGGGTGAATTGGGTCGGGCCGGCCGTCTGCTCAGGAGCATCGACCCGCCGGTAGTGGGGTCGGTGGTCAACCGGATCAACCCCTTTCATGGGGGCGGCTACGTCACGGCGCTGGTGGAGGAACACCGCAGCGGTCGCAAGGTGCAGGCCGCCTCTCCGATTCATGCACTGCGTTCCACCGTGGTCGAACTGATCCGGGCGCCCTTCGTGATGATCCGCGATGTCCTGTCCTTCCCGATCGCCTTCACGCGGCGCGTCAAGGGTACCGGTGCACCCGCGCCGGCACGGGAAGAGCGCTAGAGATGCTGGCCTACATCGTGCTGATCCCCGGCCTGCTGGCCGCCTGGATCGGATTCAGACGTTCTCCGCAGGCTGCATTCCTGCTCGTCTACCTGCCGACACTGTTCCTGTTGCCCGAGTACTACCGACTGGACCTGCCAGGCGTCCCAAGCCCCACCTTCAGCCAAGCCGCGGCGTTGGGCACGGCCGCAGCCTTCTTCGCCCGCCGGGCACCCGGATACCGCTTCAGCCCGACCGATCTGCTGATCCTCGGATTCGCCCTCTCGGCGGCCCTGTCCGAGTATTTCCCCGGGGGCTACAAGGACGCACAAAACCTGGCGTGGAACATGATGACCTGGGCCGTACTGCCCTACCTCTTCGCCAAGAGCATGGTGGAGCCGCTGGGCCTGCGCATCCGCTTCGCCAAGACCATCGTGCTGCTGCTCGCTGCCGTGGCGGTCATCTCGGTCTACGAATTCCGCTTCGGCACCACGCCCTGGCGCATGATCCTGGACAACTTCTTTCCCTGGGGTGGCCGCGGCTGGGTCACGACCTTCCGCTGGGGCTTCGCGCGCACCGCGGGCCCATACGGGCATGCGATCCTCGCAGGGATTCTGATGGTCGTGGCGTTCCGAATCCAACGCTGGCTCGAGTGGAGCCAGGCCTGGGCACCCAAGCCGCGCGTTGCACCCTGGCTGCCTATCAGCCAGGCACGTCTGATCACGCTGATCCTCGTGGCCGGCGTGATCATGACCATGGTCCGCGGCCCCTGGATCGGAGCGGTTCTCGCCGCGCTGGTGGTTCTGATCGGCCGCTCCCCGCACCGCGGCCTCGCGATTGCCGGGATCGTCGCGGGCGGCCTGCTGATCGGGATTCCCGGCGGGATGTGGTTCTACGAATATGTGTCCGTCGGCCGCGCCGGCGCGCTGACCGTAGCCCAGGAGACCGCCGCCTACCGGTGGGAACTGCTGACCGAGTACGGCGCCATTTCCAGGGAGCAGTTCTGGTTCGGCTGGGGACTGACGACCTGGCCGAAGGTGCCGGGAATGGAGTCGATCGACAACTACTACCTGCTGCTGCTTCTGATGCACGGCATGCTCGGACTCGGGTTCTTCCTGGCCATCATCGTCAGCATGCTGTTCCGACTGCTGCGCCGTGGGCTGAGCGAGCCCCTCGCAGACCCTGCAGGCAGTTCGCTGGCCTTCACCCTCGCCAGCGTGTACGTGGTATTCATCATTTCGGTGGCAACGGTCTACCTCGGGCTGCAGGCCGTGCCCTTGCTGTTCCTGATCACTGGCTGGGCCGAGGGTTACCTGCGTTCCAACCGGAGTTTCGCAATGGCCCCCGAGCAGGCGGCAAGACCCGTTTCCGCACCTCACGGTTTCCGCAGGGTGCTGGCATGAGCCGCCCCCTTGAGGCCGCACCCGGTGCCGACGCTGGCATGGACCGTGAGGAGACGAATGCCCGCCTGAGCCGGAACGTCGTCAGTTCCGTTGGGGCCAAGATTCTGTACCTGGCCACGCGCTTCTCCCTGCCCCCGATCATCCTCGCGTACATCACGCTGGAAGAATATGGGCTCTGGGCCCTGGCCTTCATCCTGATCGCCTATCTCGGCATGGGCGCGTTCGGCGTCTCCAATGTCTACGTTCGTTACGTGGCCCAATACCACTCCGCCGGCAAGACGGATCAGATCGGCGACCTGCTGTCGACCGGACTGGTGCTGGTCAGCGTCTTCGCCACGGCGACGCTGATCGCGCTGTGGTTCGCCCTGCCCACCGTGCTGGCCTGGTTCTCGGTGCCCGAGCACCTGCAATCGACCGCCTTCCTGCTGCTCTTCGGCACAACGGCGGTGTTCATGCTGGACCTGAGCCTCGGGGCCTTCGTCTACGTGCTTGCCGGTCTGCAGAAGATCGTGCTGCAGAACCGGATCTGGATCGCCAGTTTCCTGCTCGAGACCCTGCTCGTGGTGACCTTCCTGCTGATGGGGCTTGGCGTCCTCGGCCTGCTGTACGCCTTCGCGCTACGGTACGCGCTTTCGATCTCGCTGAGCGTATGGATGTGTTTTCGTAACCTGCCGGGACTGCGCCTCTCGCCCCTGCGCTTCAACCGCGAACACCTGCGCCTTTACATCGGCTTCGGCGGCATCCTGCAGATCTCCGGGCTACTCAGCATGTTCCTGCGTTCGGTCGAAAAGCTCATTGCCGGCCTGTTCGTCAACGTGCAGGCAGTCGGCTTGTTCGACGTCGCGCAGAAGTTTCCGGTCATGGCGACGTCGATCCCCTCTTCCATCAATGCCGCCTACCTGCCCGCCGCCACCCAGATGCACGTGCAGGGCCGACACCAGGAGTTCACCGGCCTCTATATCGGCGGCGCACGCCATATCAACCTGCTGGCCGGCTTCATGATGGGATTCATGGCGGCTTTCGCGGCCCCGCTGATCACCGCGTGGCTGGGCCCGAACCCGGACTTCGCCCTGGCACCCCTGATCCTGGCCTGCTTCACACTACCGTTCCAACTGAACGTCGTTACAGGGGCTGCGACGAACGTCTACCGCGGCCTGGAACGGCCGATCCACGAACTCCTGTACCCGGTCAGCCAGCTGCTGCTGGTCGTAGTCCTGGTGGGGGCCGGTTTCGGCCTGTTCGGAGTTGAGATCTGGGTTATCGTCGCAGGCGTGGCCAGCGCAATGATCCTCAGTGCCCTGTTCTATTTCGCCTACACCAACCGTTTTCTGGGGGTCCGCCAGCAGGTGTTTCTGAGCCGTGTGCTGCTGCCGGGGCTGTTGCCCTATGTCACCGGTTTTGCTCTCCTGCTGCTGCTCACACCCTGGGTGGCCTCGGTCGCCGAGGACCGCCTCGGCAGCCTTGCGGTGGTGCTGGCCGGCGGGCTGGCCTACGTCTCGATACAGTCGGTGCTCCTCTGGTTCCTGCAGCTCACCGATATCGAAAAGGCCTTCTTGCGCAGCCGCCTCACTCCGTTGGCTGGACGACTCGCAGCCCTCCGCCGACACGCCCCGCCCCGGATTTCCTGATGAACATCGACCAGAACGACTACCGGCTTGCCGATTTCAAGCTCCTGCTGCCGTTGCGGCCGGACGCGCGCACCCTGGTCATCGATGTCGGAGAGACCCGGTTCCTCCGGCACCTGTCCAGCGAGCTCGGCGAGGTGCATACGGTCGGCGTGGAACCCGATCCGCTCTCCGCCGCGCAGCCGACGTCCGGGGCCAGTTCCAATGGCACCGTGCGCCGGTTGGCCCGGCCGGAGGGTTTTTATGACCTGGTATTCTCCGATTCACTGGCCGCCGCACGCCACCTGTGTCCCGGTGGAACCTTTTGTCATCTGAGGCCCGACACCCAGAACACCCACTCTCCCCCGGTCGACGGCCTGAAACGGATCGGGCGCTGGCGCGCCTTCCCGTCGTGGCCGGATTTCCGCGTCCTGATCCCGGAGCACGCGGCCGGCTGGAGGGCGGCGGTCCGCGGTCTGCGCCTGTTGCCGATGCGTTCCTGGATCGGCCTGCTCGCGCAGCTTCACCCGGCGATTGTTGCGTGGAAGCTGCCCGACCACGGGATCGCGCTCTATCGGCGGGACCCCGAAGGAGCGTCCAGTCCGACGAGCCTGCTCGAAGCCGCCGATGCCGCGCTGCTGTCAGCGGCCGGCCGCAAGCCCGACAGCCCCGGCTTCGAACCGATGGGCTGGGTTCCGGTCTCCGGTCGGCTCGGCCCAGGCAACCCGATCCTCGCTTTCCGGATGGACCGCTCCGGCAACCTGCGACGGCTGATCAAGCTCGCCCGCTACCCGGACGCCGATCACCTGCCGCTGGAGGCGCAGAAACTCGAGTTCATCGAAAAGGCGCTGGGGCCGGAGCTCGCCGCAAGGGTCATTCGGCCGACCGCCTCGGCACACATCGACGGCCGTGCCGCCCTGGCCTACGACTACGAGCCCACCTTCGCGTTTTTCGGGCTGCGCTGGCGTTTACAGGGCCGCCGCCGATTCTGTTGGGCGATGACGGAATGGCTGGCCATCGCCGCACGCCGTACCCGGCGGGAAGACGTTCGTGCCACCACCGAGCGCCTGCACCGCGCTCCACTGCGCCGGCTGATCGAGCGCGGCATCCTGCCACCGACGATGCAGGCCGACGCAGGGCAGGCACTGGCCTGGCTGGAAGCGCAGCCCACGCTGCCCACGGTGTTCGAACACGGCGATCTGGGGATCTACAACACCCGGATGACTCGGGCCGACGGCAGCGATTTCCGGGTGCTCGACTGGGGTTCGTCCACCTTCGACGGTATCGCGCTGGGCGACCTGGCTTACCTGCTGAGCTCGGCCCGCGCGCCGGGGAAACTCGGGTCGAGTTGCCTGCGCCAGTACCTCCAGTGTCTGGAGCTCCCCGAGGAGGCCGCCGCTCCCCTGTGGTTCGCCTATCTCGCGCGCCGCTGGGCTGAACTCGATACCGTGCGCGCGCCGGTCGAGGGTGACCCGGGCTCGGGCGGCGGCGTGCTGCTGACGATCCACGCCCAGGTCAAGCCCTATCTCGACCGCCTCGCTGGCGGATGAGGCTTTGTATGAAAATAAAGCCACGGAAAACACGGACGACACGGAATAGGACGGGCATGCAAACTCTTTTCCGTGTGTTTCCGTGTTTTCCGTGGCGCGGCTTTTCATCGTCAGGGGTGGCGCAGGGCCACGACAGTGAGAGTGAAAACCGTGCGTAAGCAAGCTGCAATCGGGCTTGCCGGCGCCGTGCTGTTGGGCACGCTGGTGGCGGTTGCGGGCAAGACTCCGGCACCGCACGGCAGCGCATCGATCACGGTCCCGATGGAACTGGTGATCGCCGATACTCCGGTCCTCGCGGACACTCCCCGCATCGGTCTCAACCTGGGCCAGTGGACGACCTGGGGGGCCGAGCAATTGTCGCGCAACATCCTGAAGAACCCCGGCTTCGAAGGCATGATCGACCGGGCATTGGTGCGTGCCTCCGATATCCACCGCCACGGCTTCAGCGACGACGAGTCCTGGCTGGCCCGCGCCGACGGCTTCTGGGCCGGCGCGGGTTTCGAGGTGTTGACCGGCGCCGCGGTTGGGCAGACCGGGCAGATTCTCGACTCCATCGCCAGCAATGCGCGCGGGCGGCCCGAGTACCGGGTGGCGAGCCCGGTCCCCGGTCTTGCGGAGGGCGATATCGTCGCGCTGACCCGGATCCATGACGACCTGCCTCCGGCGCGCTGGTGGCTCCCGCAGGCCGGGGAAGGCACGGTCCGCACGAACCCGACGCTGGTGGCCCCGGGCAGCCCCGGGCTGCGTTCCCTGGGCCTCCATCCGGACAGCGGCTCCGGCGTGCGCGTGGTCAGCCATCTCGATGCGATCGGCGAGCGGGCCGGCAAACTGCTCCCCGTGCGCGGACCCTGGCGGCTCGGATTGTGGGTACACGGACCGGAGCAAGGCGGGGCTCACCTCCAGGTCCGGTTCCACCGCCACGGGAACGCACCCTTCATCGACCTGCAACATCCGGTCGACCCCGGCTGGCACTACCTGGAACACCCCTTCGAGGGGGACGACACCGGCCCGGTCGGTCCGCTCGAGTTCATCCTCGAAGTGCGCGGCGGGGTGGTGCACGTTGATGACGTCTGGCTGGGTCCCGTGGAACCCGGGAACATCCCCCCAGAGAGCGGGGGCGGTCTTGCGACAGAGGTCTTCAATCCACAACTCATCCGTCTGCTCGAACAGCTTCGTCCCGGCTACCTGCGCGACTGGCAGGGCCAGCTCGGAGACACGCTCGACAACCGCCTGGCCCCGCCCTTCGCCCGACGCACCACCCGCTATCGCCCGGGGGACAGCGACTTCGGCTACGGACTGCCGGAGTTTCTCGATCTGAACCGTCTCGTCGGCGCGCAGCCCTGGCTGATCCTGCCGACCACGTTCAGCCCGGACGAGGCCCGGCAACTCGGCGCCTGGCTCGCGGAAAGGATCACCGATCACGGCTTCGACGAAGTCATCGTCGAGTTCGGCAACGAGAATTGGAACGCAATCTTCCGGCCCGCCGGCATCCTGGATCCGGAACGTCACGGTGCCGCGGCCGACCGCCTGTTCGCCGCGCTGCGCGAGGGCGCCGCCGGGCACCCCGCCATCCTCACGGCCATCAACGCGCAATATGTGAATCCACACGCGGCCCTGCGTTTCGCTGGCGCCAGCCAGGAGGCCGACATCCTCGCTCTCGCGCCCTACTTCCTCTACCGGCTCGATGCCACGGACCGTGGCCGCGAACCGGAGCTGCTGTTCTCCGGCGATGGCGGGCACATGGCCCGGATGCTGAGCGAACGTTCGCTTCAGCAGCAGATCGCCGTTTACGAGATCAACCTGCACACGACCCGCGGCGATATGCCCAGGCACGAACGCGACGCGGTCGTGACCAGCACCCAGGCCGGTGTGGCCCTGGCCCAGAACCTGCTGCACCACCTGAACCGCGGCGTCCAGCGCCAGAACGTGTACCGCATCACCGGTTACGACACCTTCCTGCAGGACCGCAGCGACCTCACCCAGCTGTTCGGGATCGCCCGCGACCTGGCCCAGGATTCCAGCCTGCGTCCCACCGGAACCGCGGTCGAGATGCTGAATCGCGTGATCGGCGGCAAGCTGCATCCGGTCGCGATGCCCGCCACCGCCGAAGCATTCTTGACGGCGAGCGCGTTCCGGCACGATCGTGGCTGGGCCGCGGCCGTGGTGTCGGCGTCTCCCAACCCACAAACGTTGCACCTGCATTTTCCCGATGACGCTGCCCCATTGCCTAAGAAGGTCCGGCTCCTGGGTGGGCACGTGGCCGACCTGCCTTCACCGCTCCAAATCACGGAACGAAAGCTCGAACTCACCCTGCCGCCGTTCAGCCTACTCACCCTCGAACCAGGATCGGGTCACCAAGCAGATTCTCTTTGAAGCTCAGCGACTGGCCGGAGGCCCTGGTGCGACTGGCTTGACGGCTTGTCGGTCACCGCAAGCGATGACCGATCCCCTGCAGTGCTCGGTCCAGGCGGGGGCTGCAGAACTCGCTGCGGTCCTGACGGACCTCCGCTCAAACAGGCTGCAGCCCTCTTTCCGCCTGGACCTGTGCGCTTCGGCTGCACCGAAAAGCCAGTCGCACCAGGGCCTCCGGCCATATCCAAACGGCGAACCGCGTTCACATTCACGTGACATAACGCCCGCGGTGCATCGGTAGAGTTCGGGTGCAAGAAGCCAAGACGACCGAGGAGCACCCTGATGAACGCAACCACCATGCTGAACCCGCAGTTGACCGACACGGAGTGGCCACGCGACGGACTGGAGTCGCTAGAACGCTGCCCCTGCTGCAACGGCTCCGGCCGGCAGCTGCTGCATGCAGAACTCGGTGACCGCATCTTCCATTGCGCGCCTGGCTCCTGGTCCATGGTTCGCTGCACCGACTGCGGATCCGGCTACCTCGACCCGCGCCCGTCGGAAGACACGATCGGCCTGGCCTACACCGAGTACTACACCCACGCGACCAGCCCGGAACCCGTCTGGCTTTCCTCTTCCACCCGTGCGGGCTCCCGGCTGCCATCCTGGCGCAACGGCTACCTCAATCGGCGCTTCCCCCGCCTCCGCCAGGGTCCGTCTTCCCGCGCGGGCGGGTTCCTGTTCCGGTTTCTCCCCTACACGCGGATTTTCGCCGAGCGGGACGTGCGGCACCTCGCTGCACCGGGTCCAGACAGCCGCCTGCTCGACATTGGCTGCGGTGACGGCAATTTTCTTAAGATCGCCAGCCGGCTCGGCTACGCAGCCGAGGGGCTGGAATTCGATCAGCAGGCGGTCGACGTCGGACGCACTTCCGGTCTGACCGTTCATTACGGCAGCCTGCCCCAAACCGGGCTTCCGTCCGGTAGTTGGGATGTGGTCACGCTCAGCCAGGTGATCGAGCACGTGCACGACCCGGTCGCGTCATTACGGGAAATGGCCCGCCTGCTGCGTCCCGGAGGCAGTCTGTGGCTGGCCACCCCCAATGTCGATGCACCCGGTCATGCGCGCTTCGGCCCAGACTGGCGTGGACTCGAGCCGCCGCGGCATCTCGCGGTCTTCTCCAGTCAGGCGCTGAGAAACTGTCTGGAGCAGGCGGGTTTCGAAGACATCCGGTTCCGGCCGCCCGGCCCGGTGAGCGCCTGGTTCTACGATGCGAGCGGGAAGATCGCAGGCAAGGCCGGCCGCCGAGCGGTGGCGCGTCCCGGCAGACTCGCGGCGGCATGGAACGACCTGCGCGCAATGCTGTGGCCGACCAGCGGCGAGGAACTCATCGTCACGGCCCGCCGCCCTGGAACCGAAATTTCACAATGACGACACGATTGCCGCACCCCCCGTCGTTTCTAATGGTAGAACTAAGCCGGCCGGGGTCCCCCGGCCGTGGCCGCGATGCTGGAGAGGACTCGACATGAGACAGCTTGCCGCCGCGATCCTTGCCACTGCCCTCCTGCTTGGCGGCTGTGCCTCGCCCCTGCCCCGGGAAGCGTCTCTCAACGCCCCAGCGGTGTTCGAGCCGGCGGACAAGAGCGAAAACATCGACTATCTCGATCCTGAGGCCCTGGCCTTGTTCGAGGCACCGATTGATCCGGTCTATCGTTTGGGTGCAGGCGACCAGCTAACGGTCGAGGTTTGGGGCCGCCCCGAGGTCAGCGGGTCGCACGTGGTGGGGCCGGACGGGCGTATCACGATGCCGCTGGTCGGACCCGTCCGGTTGGCCGACATCACCCGCGAGGAGGCCGCGCGCGACGTACAAGCCATGCTGACCAGCTATTACATGCGGCCCTCCGTGGTGCTTCGGGTCGATCAATACACGGCCAACCGCGTGACGGTGCTCGGACGGGTACAGAACCCGGGAACCATCCAGTTCGAGGAGCAGCCGACCCTGCTGGAAGCGCTGGCCAGGGCCGGCTCGCTTCCGGTCATCGACAAGGAAGCGACACTGACGCGCGCCGCAGTCTTCCGCGGCCGCGAGCAGGTCGCCTGGGTGGACCTCAGGCAACTGCTCAATCGTGTCAACCCGGCCTACAACATCCGCCTCAGGCCCGGCGACCTGATCTACATCCCGGATTCCTCGGATACCATGGTCTACGTGATGGGCGAGGTGCACCGGCCCGGCGCGTACCGGCTGACACCCGACATGGCGCTGTTGGACGCCCTGGCCCAAGCCGGCGGCCCCACCGAAGACGGGGACCCCGCGACCATTACACTCTATCGGCCCGAGAAGCAGGCAATCCAGGGCACACCGCTGCAGGCGCTGGTGACCGGCGAACGACTGCTGAACTTCAGCCTCGAGGAGGGAGATGTGATTTTCGTAGACAAACGGGGGATCGCGAAGACCGGCTTCGTGCTGCGTCAGTTGCTGCCCGGTCTCTCGTTCATGACCTTCGGTCTCGCCGCCGCGACAGCCAACTGACTACACAGGCACACTCCCGCGACCATGAACCTGCCCACCGGATTCCTCGCACTGCGCGAGCGCTTCCTGTCCAGACTGCCCGAGCGGCTGGACCGGATGCGCGCGCAGCTGTCGGCCATCGAGACCGGGGATCCCGCTGCCCTCCCCGAGCTCAGGCGCGAAGCGCACAGCCTGGTCGGCGCGGCCGGCCTGCACGAGATGACGGAACTGGCCCAGCGGGCTTCACGCGTAGAGGAACTCACGAACGTGCTGTCGGCGCCGGAGACTCTGGCGGAGGCCATCGCTCAGGTGGCCGAAACGATCGAGAGCCAGCAATCCGGCAGCGCCCCGGACGCAGAGCCGAACCACACGCAGGCAGACATCGCCCTGCTGTTTCAGGGCCGGGATGAGATGGGCTCCCAGGCGGCGCTGCTTGGAGGCGCGGGGTATCGGGTCAGGCAGTACGACGGCATCGAGGCCCTAGAGACCGCCGTAGACGCGGGGGAACGACCGGATCTGCTGCTCCTTGGCCTGCAGTTCAATGGCGACGATCATGCCGGCGTGCAGTACCTGTCCCGCTTGCGGGTCCGCCTCGGCTTCCCGCTCCCGGTACTCATCCTGTCGGCTAGCCGCTCGATCGAACTCGGGATGGCGGCCTACCGGGCGGGCGCGGCTCGGGTACTGGCCAAGCCGATTTCTGCCGAGGCCCTACTCCACCACGTGACGGACACCCTTGCTGCGCGGGAGATACCGGCCCAACGACTGCTGGCGGTCAGCACACCTGACGGCGGGCTCGCGCGGTTCATCGCGAACCTCGACGACCCGCTGCTTGCCTTCACCTTCTGCGCTCAGCCGGGTGACATCCCGGCACGGCTGGCCGAAGCCGCCTTTGATGCGGTCATGCTGGACGATTCGGCCGAGGACCCCGAACACACACGGGCGCTCGTCTCGCTGCTGCACGACCACCCGGAATCCGCACAGTTGCCCATCCTGGTCTTCACTTCCACGGAGGACACGCAGCGGCGAGCGGAGGCCTGGGCGGCGGGCAGTGCCGCCATCGTCGACCAATCGCTGGCCCCGGCTGAATTCGGCCCGATGCTTCGGGCCCTGTGCCGCACGGCCGCACGCGGCCGCAGAGATGCGAGCGCCGCGGCACGCCAGCAATACGAGCACGCGCGCCAGCGCCAGGCACTGGACCATCACGCGATCATCAGCCTGGCCGACGCATCCGGCACCCTCTTCGAGACCTCGCCCCGCCACGGTCCGCTCTCCGGGTTCGCACGCACGGAACTGATCGGCAGCCACCTGGCCGAGCATCGCGAAGGATTCGCTCCGCCCGAGTTCAGTGCCGAAATCGTCGCGCAGGTGCAGAACGGCCGGGTGTGGCAGGGCGAATATCCGCTGGACAGCAGGCACGAGGAAGCGCGCTGGGTCCACAGCACCCTGGTCCCGTTCCTGGATCCCCAGGGTCGTCCCTATCAGTATATGGTGATTCGTAGCGATATCACCGACCGCAAGCGCAGTGAGCAGGCCCTCGCGGAGGCGCGCTCGCGCGAGATCGCGCTCGCTGCGCAGATCCAGGAGACGCTGCTGCTGCCACCCCTGCCCGGAGTCGTTGGGGGGGTACCCGTCGCATCCCGGTACAGCGCAGCAGCGGGCGTCGCGGGTGATTTTCACTCGCTAATCGAACTCGGGCCGGGCACCTTCGACCTGATGATCGGCGACGTAATGGGAAAGGGCGTGCCGGCGGCCCTGGTCGGTGCAGCCGTGAAGATGGAACTGGCACAGTGCCTGCTCGCACTGCGCGCCCGTGCAGCGGGTACCGGGCCTCCCCAGCCGAGCGCCATCCTCGACGCCCTGCACCGTAGACTGACGCCGCGCCTGATCGAACTCGAATGCTTCGTCACGCTGACCTACGTGCGCTTCGACCGTCGGGCACAGACCCTGACCAGTATCGGCTGCGGCCACCCGGAGATGCTGGTCTTCGCGCACGGCAACATCCGTGAGGTGCCCAATCAGCACCCGCCTCTTGGGACCGTTGCCAACGAGGTTTACACACAGACCAGCACGCCCTGGCCGCAGGGTTCGACGGTGCTGCTCTACTCCGACGGTCTGAGCGAAACCAGCGACGCAGAGGGACGGATGCTGGACGTGTCTGGTCTGAAGGGCATCGCGGCCGCGGCACTGGCTGACGTTGCTCATCCGGACCAGATCGCCACGTTCGTGCTGGACGCGACCGATCGCTTTGCCGCGGGGCACATGCCCGAAGACGATCGCACCCTGATCGCCGTGCGGCACCCTACCGATACCGAGCACTTCGGTGATCTGCCGAACGCGCTTGGCTCGATCTCCGCGCTGCGCGAGTTCATTCTCGAAGCCTCGCCACCGAAGCTCAACGAGGCGGACAGGGACCGCATTGCGCTAGCGGGCGTCGAAGCCTTCTCCAATATCGTGAAGCATTCCGGGTCCAACTCGAGCACGATCGGAATCCTATTCCGGCACGATGGGGGTCAGGTCGAACTGAGCCTGCACTACGACGGCGAGCCCTTCGAGCCCCCATCTCCCAGCGCGCTGCCGGAACCGGAGGAACTACGGGAGAGCGGCTATGGCCTTCCGCTGATCCATGTGCTGTGCGACGAATTACGTAGCCAGAACGCGCTAGGCACCAACACCACCCGCCTGGTCTTTCACCTGGCGGCCGGCTACTGAGGGGTCCACCATGCAAGCATTCGCGGTCCTGGAAAACGAGGTCCAAGTCGCACGCCTTCCGTCGGACAGGCTTGGCCCCGTTCTGTTGGAGGAGGCATGAAAGGAATCGTATTCACGGAATTCGTCGAGATGGTCGAAACGCGTTTCTCAACCGAGATGGCGGATGACCTACTCGACACCACGCCGCTCGAATCGGGCGGCGCCTATACCGCGGTCGGAACTTACGATCATCGCGAACTCGTGGCCATGGTGCTGAACCTGTCGGAGCGCACGGGCGT
>Ga0209498_1000552_pt1 | contig 23184 bp, 21 predicted proteins | sample WalLakDeSediment_FD_184131 | JGI IMG/M metagenome (GOLD analysis project Ga0209498, IMG submission 184131) | Lake sediment microbial communities from Walker lake, Nevada to study Microbial Dark Matter (Phase II) - Walker Lake 11/02/13 Deep... | ecosystem: Environmental > Aquatic > Freshwater >...
AGTTTACCGACGTGCGTAATTTCAACCCCCTGATCGGCAATTTCTTTGGCGCGCAAGACCTGAACGCGTCGGCGCGCGTGGCCGTGCTGGGACAGACGGTTTATGAAAAACTATTCCCCAACGGCGAGCTGCCGATTGGCGAAACCATTCGCATTAACAACGTTAACTTCCGCGTGATCGGCCTGATGGAGCAAAAAGGGGGCTCAGGGTTCAATGACCAGGATGACGTGGTCTTAATCCCGCTCACCACGGCCCAAAAGCGACTCTTTCCCGCCCGCCGCGCGGACGGCAAATACCGCGTGGATCTGATCTACGCCCAGGTCGCCAGCGAAGAGCGGCAGGACGCGGCCATTGCCCAAATCACGCTTACGCTGCGTGAAACGCACGGCATCAGCTTTCGCGACGAGGACGATTTCACCGTTTTGAGCCAGACCGAAGTGGTAGGCGCCCTCAGCCAGATCACGGGCGTGCTGACCGTCTTCCTGGGCGTGATTGCGGGGATTTCGCTGCTGGTAGGGGGCATCGGCATCATGAACATCATGCTCGTCTCGGTGACAGAGCGCACGCGCGAGATTGGCCTGCGCAAGGCCGTGGGCGCCAGGCAGAACGATATTTTGCTCCAATTTTTAGTGGAAGCGATGCTGCTCTCCAGCGCCGGCGGCATAATCGGCCTTGTGCTGGGCGCAGCCGGCTCGCAAATCATCGCCGGCTTCTCCGACACGCTCACGCCGACGCTGGCGTGGGACTCGGTGACGTTGGCGATTCTCTTTTCGGCCGCCGTGGGGCTGTTCTTCGGCATTTATCCGGCGCGGCGCGCCGCGCGTCTCAACCCCATCGACGCGCTGCGCTACGAGTAGAGTGAGCTTATGCAAATCGGTGAAAACGTACGCATTGCGCTGCGCAGCCTGACGGCCAATAAGCTGCGCGCCGCCCTGACCATGCTGGGCATTCTGATCGGCGTGGCGGCCGTTATCACGCTGCTTTCAATCGGCGACGGCGTAACGCGCTTTGTGGCCGATCAATTTTCAGGCTTGGGTACCAACCTGATGTTTATTGTCCCCAACCAGGAACAGGCCGGCCCGCCCGGCACGGACCCGCTGACGGAGTCATCGCTCACGCTGCGGGATGCGGAACTGCTGGCGGACGCGGCGCTGGTGCCAGGCGCCAGAGCCGTGGCGCCGACCCTTTTTGAGCAGATGGATCTACAGTACGGCGGCAACGTGAGCAGCCTCACCGTGCGCGCCTCCACACCGGAGTACAGCGGCATGCTGAGCTATGAACTGGCGCGCGGCCGTAATTTTACGGCGGAGGAGTACAACGGCCGTTCGCGCGTCGTCATCCTTGGTCCGGAGACAGTCCAGGCCCTCTTCCCGGAGGACATCGATCCCCTGGGCGCGGACGTCAGAATACGCGGCATCAACTTCCGCGTCATCGGCGTCTTTGAGGCGCGCGGCGCCAGCAGCCTGGGCCCCAGCCAGGACAACGTCGCCATTATGCCGCTGACGACCGCTTTTGAGCGGCTCGTCAACCGGCGCAGCGCGCGCACGGGTGAATTCCTGGTAAACTCGATCCTGATCCAGGCTGTGGATGATAAAGCCATTGACGGCGTGATTATTGACGCCTCCAACGTGCTGCGCCAATCTCACAACATCACCTTCCGCGACGACGATGATTTTCAAATTTTGACGCAGGCCGACTTCATCCAGGCCTTTGGCGCCATCACGGGGGTGCTGACGCTTTTCCTGGGCGCCATCGCCAGCATTTCACTGCTGGTGGGCGGCATCGGCATCATGAACATCATGCTCGTCTCGGTGACGGAGCGCACGCGCGAGATCGGCCTGCGTAAAGCCGTCGGCGCCAAGTACGGGGATATTTTGGGGCAGTTTTTGACGGAGGCGGTTATTTTGGCGCTGCTGGGCGGCCTGGTCGGCATTGTCGTGGGGGCGCTGGGGGCAACGGCCGTGCGCCTGGCCGTGCCCGATCTGGATACCAGCGTCACGCTCAACTCGGTCGGCCTGGCGGTCGGCTTCTCGGTCGCGGTGGGCCTCTTCTTCGGCATCTACCCGGCCTCGCGCGCCGCCAGCCTGAACCCGATTGAGGCGTTACGATTTGAGTAAATGACAAGACAAACCTGGCGTAGGTTTTTTGAACGCGCGCTGTTGGCCACGGCCGTTGCCTTTTTCATCGCCGTCGCGCCTTTGCCCTTGTGGACGCCGCGCTGGTTTTTGTACTGGCAGGTACCGGCCACGGTTTTTGTCCTGGTCGTCTACGTTGGTAAACTGCTAATCGATACCATTTTGTTTCCGCCCAAAAAGTAACCACCCATGCACGTCGCCATCAACGCTTACTTCTGGAACCAGCCCTATACCGGCAGCGGCCAATACACCCGCCAGCTCGTCTACCACCTCAACCGGCTCATCGCCGACCTGGACATTACCTTGATTTATCCCCAGGCGCCGGGCCAGGCCGCGCCAGAGCAGGTACCCCCCAGCGTGAAGGTCAAAACCGTGCCCACGCGCGCCGGCCAGGCCGGTAAATTGCTGTTCGAACAAATCCAATTCCCGCGCGCCTGTCGCGCCGCCGGCGCCGACGTCGCCCACGTTCCCTACTGGGGCGGGCCGCTGGACGCGCCCATGCCGCTGGTCGTCACCGTCCACGACCTGACCACGCTGCTCGTGCGCGAATACCGCCGCGGCTTGAAAGCGCGGCTCTACAACGCGCTGGTGAGCGCCGGCGCCCGCGCCGCCGGCCACGTCATCACCGACTCCTTCGCCAGCAAGCTCGACATCATGGACCATCTGCGTATCCCCGAGCAAGACGTCACGGCCATCTACCTGGCGGCCGGCCCCAACTTTAAGCCGGCCGAAAATTCGCTGGTGGACATGGCCGCCCTGCGCAAATACAACCTGCCCGACTTCTACCTGCTCTACCTGGGCGGCTACGAAATCCATAAGAACGTCACGACGCTGCTGCTGGCGTACACCTACGTCGCCCAGGCGCTGGGCGAAGACTACCCGCTCGTGCTGGCGGGCAAGCAGCCCAATAAAGTGACGCCCGTTTACCCCGACTACACCGGCTACATCCGGCGCCTGGGGCTGGAAAATTACGTGCGCTGGATCGGCTTCGTCGATGAGGAAGACAAGCCGGTCCTTTATCGCAACGCCGAAACGTTCATCTTCCCCAGCCGTCACGAAGGGTTCGGCCTGCCGCCGCTGGAGGCCCTGGCGTGCGGTACGCCGGTGGTGGTGAGCGACAGCGGGTCGCTGCCGGAAGTGATCGGCGACGCCGGCTTCGCCGTGGACCCGGACAACGCGCGCGACATGGCCGGGGCCATCATCGCCACGGTGATTCAGGAGAACCTGGCGGCCGAACTGCGCCAGAAAGGCGCGGCGCAGGCGGCGAAATTCTCCTGGGAAACCACGGCGGCCGAAACCGCGCTGGTTTATGACCGCGCCGGCCGCCGGGCCGGCTGAACAGCAGCGCAGCGCCCCCAAACCCGCCTCTAGTTTGTACCTCTTTGCCAGGCATGTTAAAATGCCGCGCGAACTTACATACAGGATAAGATAATGCAACTTGATCACGAACTCGCGGCTGTTGTCAGCCAGGCTATTGCTAACGCTCAGGCGAGCGGGGCTTTACCTGCGTTTGAAATTCCGGCTATCCGGGTGGAGCGCCCCCGTGACCCCAGTCACGGCGACTACGCTTCCCCGGCGGCGCTGGAGCTGGCGCGCCTGGCGCGCCTGGCGCCCATAAAAATTGCGCAGGCCATTGTGGACCATCTGCAACGGCCCCATTTTCTGGCCGCGGCCACGGCCGATCCGCCCGGCTTCATCAATTTTCAACTGGAGACCGCCTGGCTGCAGCAGGAAGTAAACCGGATTTTGGCAGAGGGGATGGATTACGGCCGTATCCAACTTGGCGCCGGCAAAAAAGCGCAGGTTGAGTGCGTCAGCGCCAACCCCACGGGACCGATCCATATCGGCCGTATCCGCGGCGGCGTCATGGGCGACACCCTCGCGCGCGCCCTGCGCGCCGCCGGCTACGAAGTCGTCATGGAATACTACTACAACGACGCCGGGCGGCAGGTCACTATGCTGGGCGAAACCACCAAAATCCGCTACCAGCAGCTTCTCGGGCACGCCGTTGAGCTCGGCGATGACCATTACCGCGGCGACTACATCATCGACATTGCCCGTGAAATCCTGGCCGCCCACGGAGACGCCTGGCTGGACCAGCCCAGCGACCTCTTCGGCGACTACGCCAAGGCCCGCATCGCCAACCAGCAGCGCGCCAGCCTCAAGCGCGTCAACATCGAATTCGACGTTTACTTCCGCGAGCAAAGCCTTTACGAAACCGGCAAAGTCTGGGAAGCGCTGGAAACCCTGCACGCCAACGGCTACGTCTATGAAAAGGACGGCGCACAATGGTTCCGCACCACCGCCTTTGGCGACGACCAGGACCGCGTGCTGGTTAAATCCAGCGGCGAACCCACCTACCGCATGCCCGACATCGCCTACCACTGGGACAAAGCGCAGCGCGGCTTTGACGTCGTCGTGGACCTCTTCGGCCCCGACCACCACGCCACGGCGCCCCAGGTTTTGATGGGGGTGCAGGCGCTGGGCTACAGCACCAACTTTGTACAAACGGTTCTGCATCAAATTGTGTACCTCATGCGCGGCGGCGAACAGGTCAAGATGAGCACGCGACGCGGCGAATTCGTCACGCTCGACGAGCTCGTCGAAGAGGTAGGCGCCGACCCTATCCGCTACTTCATGGTTTCGCGCTCCGGCAACAGCCACATCGAATTTGACATGGACCTGGCCGTAGAGCACTCCGACAAAAATCCGGTCTACTACATCCAAAACGCTCACGTGCGCTGCGCCGGCATATTACGCAAGTGGGCGGAGGCCGGCTACGACCCCAACGCCGACCAGGGCGCCGATTTGAGCCTGCTCACCCACCCCAAGGAACTTGCTTTTCTGCGCGAAGCGCTCAAATTAACCGAAGTGCTGGAGAAAATGGTCACAACCTTTGAGCCCCATCCCATCAGCTTCTACGCTTACAACCTGGCGGCGCTCTTCCATCCCACTTACGAAGCGTGCCGCGTGCTGCATTCAGACGTGCCCGAACCCTTGCGCCTGGCGCGCCTGCGCTTCTACAAGGCCGCCAAGCTGTTGTTCGCGCGCGTTCTGGACCTGATGGGCATGAGCGCGCCCGAAGTCATGTAAGTAACCTCCCCGCAAAAAAGGATGATCTGATGGCTGTTAAAAGCGACCGCTGGATTCGCCGCATGGCGCAGGAACACCGCATGATTGAACCGTTCGTGAACGGCCAGGTGCGCGAGGGGGTCATTTCGTATGGGCTCTCCTCTTATGGCTATGACATCCGCGTCAGCAATGAATTCAAAATTTTCACCAACGTCCATTCCGCCATTGTCGATCCCAAGCAGTTCAACCCGCAATCATTTGTCGACTACCAGGGCGACATCTGCGTCATTCCGCCCAACTCCTTTGTGTTGACGCAAACGGTGGAATATTTCCGCATTCCGCGCAACGTGATTACGATCTGCCTGGGCAAGAGCACCTATGCGCGCTGCGGCCTGATTGTCAACGTCACCCCCTTTGAGCCGGAGTGGGAAGGGTACGTGACGTTGGAAATCAGCAATACGACGCCCCTGCCGGCGCGCATCTACGCCAATGAAGGCATCGCGCAGGTGCTCTTCTTTGAATCGGACGAGGTGTGCGAAACTTCGTACGCCGATCGCAAGGGCAAATATCAAAAGCAGCAAAGCATCGTCTTGCCGCGTATCTAAACAGCAAAAAACTTTAATACACTGGCGCATAAGAAGTTCAACTTTTCGGAAAAAGTTGAACTTCTGAAAACTTTTATTACGGCGATTTAATGCTGGCGCGATGCGTATTGGCGGCTATAATCGAAAAGGAGCTTGGGCGCTTAGCTCAGTTGGTTAGAGCGCTTCGTTTACACCGAAGAGGCCGGGGGTTCGAGTCCCTCAGCGCCCACTTGATACGACCCTTTTTTTTGCTATAATTTCGTTTGTGACAAACGACACAAGCCAAAAAGTGTCGTAAGCAATGCAATTATCACGTAATCCCGGGCCTGACCTGGTCTGAAAAGGGCGAATTCAACACCAAGAGGAGTCAAGGAGAGTCACAATGGCAAGCCAAGCAGCCGCTGCCGGAGCGCAAACCGGCGGGATCACACGGCGCGAGTTTTTGTACTACATCTGGGGGGCCTCAATTGCCCTCCTAACCGCGCAAGGCGCCGGTCTACTGGTCTGGTTTTTAATTCCCCGCTTTCGTGAAGGTGAATTTGGCGGGTTGTTCCCAATCACCTTTGACCAGATGCCGGAGGTCAACGGGCCGCCGACCAACGTGGCCGACGGCCGTTTCTGGCTGGTCAACCTGGATACCAACAGTCCCAACGCGCGTATGGCGCTGGCCCCAGACGAAAACACCCCCATTCAAGGCGTCGCCGCCATCTACAAAGTGTGCACCCACCTGGGCTGCATCTACGACTGGACGCCCGCCAACGAGCGCTTTGAATGTCCCTGCCACGGTTCCAAGTATCGTCTGGACGGCCGTCGTATTGAAGCCCCCGCGCCCCGCACTTTGGACCGCTTTAAAATGGTAGCCTACGACGAAAATCGCAACGTATTAGCCGAGTCGCCGGTCGTGGACGACTTTTTCGCGCCGCTGGTGCTTCCCCCAGGAACGGCGCGCATTAGCATCGACACCGGCGCCAGGAGAAGAGGTCTTACCAACCCCCTGCTGTGTAGTTTTACGGGCACTTGCCCCTAAACAACCGATCCATTCCGCGTAACCTATTGGAAGCAAAGAGGAGATTTTCATATGGCTACATTCGTTGACCAGGTGCGGGAAATGGGCCTCAAGCAGGCTGTCATCACCAAGGCCGATGAGGCCGTGGAACGGCTGACCGCGGGGATGAACATCAACGACATTCGCGCCGCTCTGCGCGGCGACGAGCCCCGTCGTCCGAACCCGCGCCTACGTCCCCATGCCGACGGCTTCTGGCTCCACATCCGCCCCAGCTTTTACCACACTGAGGTCACCCACATCTACCCCACTTTCCGGTTAGGGTGGCTATCCACCTTTATGTTTGTGTGGGAAACCATCACCGGCATCGTCCTGATGGTATTTTACACCCCCAGCCCGCTGGTGGCCTACTCCAACATGTGGAACATTTTGAGCAACGTGCCGCTAGGGCAGTTGTTCCGCAACATGCACCGCCTGGGCGCTGAGGTGATGGTGCTGGTCGTGGCCTTGCACATGCTGCGCACATTTATTACGGGCAGCTATAAAAAGCCGCGCCAGTTTACGTGGGTCACGGGCATGATTCTGCTTGTGCTCACGCTCATGCTCAGTTTTAGCGGCTACCTGCTGCCCTGGGACCAGCTCGCCTATTGGGCGCTCACCGTCTTCCTGAGCGGCGCCGAAAACGCCCCCGCTCCCGAGGTCGTGAACGCCAACATCCTGCTGATTCTGCAGGGCGCGCCGTCACTGGGCGCCGATGGTCTGCTGCGCTGGTATTTGCTCCACGTGCTGCTGATGCCGCTGCTGTTGGGTATCTTCTTCTTTGTCCACTACTACAAAGTGGTGCTCTACGGCATTTCGCTGCCCCCCGGCCGCGAGGAAATTGGTGAAGATACGGCCAAGCGCGTGCCGCGCGACGAACGCACCTACTTCATTCCCGACATTTTGACCAACGAATTGATGTGGACCGCTCTGGCGACGCTCTTCCTGGTCGCCGGTTCACTCTGGCTGTGGGACGCGCCCCTGGAAACGCACGCCGACCCGATCGTGACGCCGCTGCACGTGGTGGCGCCGTGGTACCTTTCCTGGTCGCAAGGCTGGCTCAAGCTGGCGGACGCAACGCTCGTCGTCGGCTTCATCCCGCTGCTGCTGGTGGTGTTCATTGTGATGCCCTACTTCGAGGTCGGCAAGAGCCGCCGCTACGCCGATCGCCGCGTGGGCCTGTCCGTGTCGATGCTGTTCATTGCCTTCATGCTGGTCTCCAACTGGATGGGCACGCCGGAATACCGCGTAGAAAGCTCGCCCGATCGCGAGGTGAGCCTGAAATTCCTGCCGGAAGAGGGCGTCGGCCGTATCCTCAACGTCCCGTTTGAGGAACTGCGGCCCGGGTCTTATCTGCCCGGCCAGCAGGTTTCAGGCAGCCCGTTTCTAACGTCCGCATTGGCAGAGTACGAATACCTCATGAAGAAATATTCGTGCACGCTGGGCGGTGACAGCCGCCTGAAACCGTGCAACGTGGAAGTGTTGGAAAGCGGCGACAAACGTTACACCGTCGGCTCCATTATTCGCATTCCGGCCATGCCGGATCCGTATACGGAATTGCGTATTCGCTTGAAGCAAGAAGATCTGGTTGAAATGCGCCTTTACTTTGAGGTTGTGGACCCGGATAACCCAGGCAGGTTCCTGATCCAATCCGACGATTGGATTAAATACCGGCACCGCAACGCCAATTACGAAGCTGAATGTCGTTTTGCCAATAAGAATTGCTGATAGGCAAATGCAGGAAGCCGGGCTGCGTACCAAGGTACTAAGAAGCCCGGCTTCTTGCAGGATTCCGAGGAATTACAAAACAGACACAAGCGCGAAAAGGAACTAACGCATGCAAATCAAAATCGTTATCGGAACCGTTGCCTTCATGATCGCCATGATGGTTTTGGGCTTCGCCGCGTTGCGTGAACCAGCCCGCCTGGAAGCGTATACGTTGGCCCGCGAAGCGCGTCAAATTGAGGCCGGCGCGCACCTATACAAAAATAACTGCGTGTCGTGTCACGGCATCAACGGCGATGCCCTGGAAGGCTGCTTGAACCCCAATACAGGCGGATCAGACTGCATCGGCTTGCAGATCAACACAGCGCAGTTACTGTGCGTGCCGGAAGGCTCTGAGACCACCCCGCGCCTGGAGGCGATGATGTGGACCGGCAGTGTGGAGAGCTATATCAAAGCGGTGGTGACGGTCGGCCGTAACCAGATGCCCGTCTGGTCATCCCGCTTTGGCGGCCCCTTCCGCGAAGACCAGGTCGAAAACGTCTCCAAGTTTGTAGCCAACTGGGCCAGCGAAGAGCTGTGCTCGCAGCCTATTATTACCTATGACTGGCCAGAAACCTTCGAGGAACTGCTCGTCGAATTTCCTGAAGGCGACCCTGAAGTTGGCGCCGGTCTTTACATGACTTATGGCTGCGCCGGCTGCCACGGCAACCTGGAAGATCCCGCCACGGCGGTCGTCGGCCCCTGGCAAGGCGACCTGGCGCAAACATCGCCTACGCACATTCCAGGCGTCTCCGGGGTGCAGTACATCTATGAGTCGATTCTGTATCCCAGCGACTACATCGTGGAGCAGTGCCCCAACGGGCCATGCTCCGGTCCGCCCAGCGCTATGCCGGCCAACTTTGGGCTGCGGATGGCGCCAAATCCGCAGGAAATGGTGGATTTGATGGCCTATCTGCTGGGGCCTGACCTGGTCGCCGACGACGGCGTAAGGTAAATTAAAAGCTCACCTGCAACATGCAGGTGAGCTTTTTTTATTTCTTCTTCAGCGGCGTCCCGCAGCTACGGCAAAACGCGTCGCGGGGCCGCGAGGGCTGACCGCAATTGTGGCAGAATTTTGCCCTGGCGGTTGTGGTGGAGCGGTTGAGGCGCTGCGGGCGCGGCTTGTGCACGCGACTACGTCCGCGGCCTTTGCCGCCTAGCTGCGTCCACGCCAGCCAGGTAATCGCCCCACCCAACAACACCCCACCAGCCAGAGCTAAAACGAGCGTCCAGTCAAATGCGGGCGCAGCGGCGGGAACAGCGCTCGCGGGCGTCGTCCCAGCCGGGGCCGCCGTGAGGACGTCGCCGGCGAGCGTGTAGCTGAGCGAAGCGGTAAACGCCTGTCCGGCAGGCACTAACTGCGGCGCCAATAGGTGATACGCCAGGCCGTCGCCGCGATCGGAAACGATACGCTCCGCGGCAGGGGTAATCGTTAAGTTAGCGGCCGCGGCCGGTTCCTGCACGCGCAGGATAAGCTGCGCCACGTCCAGGCCGGCTTCCCACCTGAACGTGTAGGCCCGTTCGGCGCCCGCCACGCGGTAGGGCGCGTAATATTCAACGCGGAAACGGCGGTCAGGCGTGGTGAACGTGACGAAGCCGGATGCGGCCGTATACTCCGTGTTCAGCATGGCGCCGGTCGCGTCAATCGACGCGACGGCGTTCAGCGCGGCGCCCTCGGGCAGAGGCAGCGTCAGCGTAGCGGGCAGGGCCGCATCTGCGGGCAGCGCGCCGGTCAGCAGCACCAATACGGATGGCTCGTCATAGTCCGGCCACAGTTCCACAAGCAGTTCAGGCAGTATATTCACCGGAGTTTGGGCGTAGGCCACGGCCGTATACAGCAGCAGCGCGCCCAGCAACATGGTGTTCAGCAAGCGTTTCATCAAGCTTTCCTACCAATCAGGCGTGGCCGCGCAGCCGAATGCGGTTGGCGCGGCAGTATGGGCATTCCAAATCGGTATAATCGCGCCCGCAGGTGCGGCACGTACGCACCTCAATCGGGCGTTCGTCGGCCAGCGAACCCAGCACCAGCACAAGCTCTTCGCCGGCGTGGGCGTTAAGCCAGCTCTGCAAACTTTGTTCGCCAATATGCCAATGCCCCCGCGCATCCTGATGCAGGGCGCCGCTCATCACGTCCAGCCCGATTTCGTGCGCGGCCGAGGCCAGTTTGTAAATTGTTGCTCTTCGAATTGCACTCATATGCTTCCTATCCTTGCCTGATCAGGCGCCGTTCAGCAGCGAAATGAAGAAAAAGCCGGCCACGATGAGCAAAATGAGCAAGCAGCCCGCGCGCAGGAGCGCCTTGGTGAGCTTAAAAAATATTCGCAGCAGCAGCAGGCCCACAAGCAGCACCACAGCTAAGGTAAATAGCTGGACGAGCTGCTCCTCTGCCAGACCAACTTGTTGTAGCAATATATCCATTGCAGATCCTTCGCCTGACGATGCAAGCGCAGCCAGACTGCGCTATCTATCAGGTGATCATCCGGCCTTTTTTGATGACCGTTTGCACCAGGTTGGCGCCAAAACGGTAACCCAACTGCCGGTAATCGGCCGTTTCTAGTATAAGTATATCGGCTTGTTTGCCGCTTTCCAGGCTGCCAATCTCATGCCCACGGCCGATAGCATAGGCCGCGTTGCGCGTGGCGGCGGCGATGGCCTGCGCCTGGGTCAGCCCCATGTAGCGGCAGGCCAGAGCGATCACCATCTGCATCGACTCACACCAGCAGGTACCGGGGTTGCAGTCGGTGGCCAGCGCCAGCGCGCCGCCGGCCGCCAGAATCGCTTTGGCAGGGGTGTATTTAGTGTGCCCCAGGCCAAAGGGCGTACCGGGTAACCCTACGGCAATCGTAGCGCCCTGCCCCAGCGCCTGAACGTCAGCTTCCGGCGTTTCCACCAGGTGATCGGCCGAAATGGCGCCCAACTCGACCGCCAGACGCGTACCGCCCAGCCCCACAAACTCGTCGGCGTGCACCTTGAGCCCGAAACCGAGCGCGGCGGCCGTTTCCAAAATGCGCCGCGTCTGGGCCAGATCAAAGACGCCCTGCTCACAAAAGACGTCGCAGAAGAGGCGGGCGCCGTACTCCTGCATCCACTCCGCGGCGGCGGGCAGCATGTCGTGAATGACCAGGTCGACGTAGTCATCGGTACGGCCGTTGTACTCAACCGGCGTCGCGTGGGCAGGCAGGAAGGTCGGCGTCAGCTCGACCGGCTGCTGCACGTTGAGCGCCATGATGGCGTCAAGCTGCTTGAGCTCCGTGGCGGTATTCAGGCCATAACCGGTCTTGGCCTCAATGCTGGTGGTACCGTAGCGCAACATGCGCTGCAGCCGCGGCAGGTTGTCCGCGACCAGTTCATCCAGGATGGCCTGGCGCGTGCTGCGCACGGTAGACATGATGCCGCCGCCGGCTGCCATGATCTCCATGTAGGTAGCCCCGGCCAGGCGCTGCTCAAATTCGCCGGCCCGGTCGCCAAACCAGGGGATGTGGGTGTGGGGGTCGACAAAGCCCGGCAGGACGCAGCGGCCATTGGCGTCGAGCGTCTCGACAGCGTCGTACTGCGCGCGCAGGTCGGCGGTGGGACCGACGGCGACGATACGGCCGTTGTGCACGGCCACGGCGCCATTGACCACGATACCCAGATCGCCTAACCCGGCTCCGCGCTGCGGGCCATCCGGCCCCGGCACGGTACAAACCTGGCCGGCGGAATGAATCAGTAAATCAATTTGCTGCATTGGTAACTCCTTTTGGCTATTCTCCTTCTCTGACCCAGCGGGCGAGAATAAACACGGCCGTCGCCATCACCAACGCCGCCGCCAGCCCGGTGCTGCGAAAGCCACCCTGCGCCCAAATGATCGGCCCCAGCAACGATCCCAGCGTGCGTCCCAGCGACATGGCCGTCAACACCATCGACATCACCACGCCGCGCGCGCTGGGTACCAGCTCCGTCATGAGCGGAATGCCGCCGACGATGGTAATTTCAAAGAACAGGAAGAGCAAAAACAGCGTCACCAGGGCCGCGCCCAGGCTGCCGCTGGTGTAGGGGATGGTAAAGTAGAGCAGGGCATTCAGCAATCCGGTGACGATAATCACGCGCCGCTTGCCAAAGCGGTCCACCGACCAGCCCGCAAACAGCTCGCCCACAATCTCCGCCCCGCCGATCACGCCTGAAGCCAGCCCCAGCGCGGCGAGCGCCAGGCCAAAACTGCCCTCCATCCAGTCGCCGTACACGATGAAGAGCATCTCGTTAGCCGTCATGGCGGCCGTCAGGTAGGCCACGGCAAACCAGATGACGGGATATTGCCGCAGGACACGCAGAACTGCCCCCAGCGTCGCGGCCTGCCCCGCGCGCTTGCCGCTGTCCGCCACGACGCGCCAGAGCAGAACGGTCGCCGCCAGCGACAGGGCGCCTAACCAGAAAAAGGGCGCCTGCCAGCCCTGCCGCTGAATGAGCAGGCCAACGATCGGCGCGCCGCCAAGCAGCGCCAGCGCCCAGGCCAGTTCCGTCACGGCGATCGCCTGGCCGCGGCGGCGGTAGGGCACGGTGTCGCCGATGTGGGCCTGCATGGCGGGGTCGTAGAGGATTTTGGCCAGCGAGAGCAGCGCCAGCGCCGCGCCCAGCGGCCAGTACGCCGGCCAGACGAAGACCAGCAGCGCGCCCAGGGCAAAAATCAACATGGCGACCAGCATGATGATTTTTCGGCCGAAACGCTCCGAAAGCGGGCCAAAAAGCGGGCTGAGGAAGCCGGTGAGGTTACGCAGGGCAATGAGGCGGTAAACGGCCGTTAATTCCACCCCCAGGCCGCGCGCCAGGGCCGGCGCGAAGGGATAAACCATGCGCAGGCCGATATTGAGAAACAGGCGCGCCAGCGTGAGCGCGCCTAGCTGCGCCGCCAGGGAAGGTGATGCTTGCTTTGCCACGCTGCGAAGTTTAGCCGAGAGTACGCCGGGATGCGAGTATACAGCGCCCGACGCAGCGCTTACTCAGCGCATATTCAGTGCCTTTGCCGGCGTTCGATGTTAAAATTCAGGTCATGTCCAAACGTCATTCATCCAACGAGCAAATTCGCGTTTTTCTGGCTTTACTGCTGCCCCTGGCCGGGGCGGCGACCGGCGGCCTGTTGGCTTCGGCGCGCGGCGGCCCCGCGGTTTCCAGCCTGGCGGTGGTGGCCAGCGCGCTGGCCGCGGCCGGGCTGGTAAGCTGGTTTCTGGGGCTGCGCTGGTATGGGTTGCCGCGCATGGGGCTGCGAGGCGGACGGCCGTTGTTTGCCGGAATCGGGTTTGCATTCCTGGCCTGGTTCGTCTTCATCCTCCTGCGCTTTCTCCTGGTAGAGATTTTGGGCTTTGGGCCGCCCCAATCCGGCCGCGCCTACGTATACCTGCTGCTCTTTGAAGCCTTCGCGCTGCAGCTTTGGACCTTTGGCCTGCTGTTCCGCGCGATTGCCGACTGGCGCGGGCCGCTCACGGCCGCTATTAGCAGCGGCCTATTCTTTGGCATCGTCGCGGGCCTATTTTTCCAGGAAGCCTACATCATCAACAGCCTGAGCCTCATCTATTTTCTGATGTGGGGTATTGTCTATGGCATCATTCGCCTGCGCACCGGCAGCATCCTGGGCACGCTCGTCGTGCAGTCGCTGCACAGCTTCACCAGTTGGGTCGTCATGGCGCCATTAGCGGAGCCGGACCCCGGCCAGTTGCAAAACCTATACGTCGCCGCCGCCATCGCCTATCTCGTCATTATCTGGCGGCTGTGGCCCAAACGTGTTGAAGACTATCGCGTTTAGCAACCAGCGCCGCAATCTACCAGGCGCACCATGATCAGTGGTACACATTCAGTCCCAGAGGCGCCAGGCGCTTCACGAATAGCATCTTTCGCCGACTACCCTGGGAGAAAGTGGCTGGCGCCTGAATAATTACTAATCAATGAAAATGGAACGCAGATTTCCTGATTTGACCTGATATGCCTGATTGATCACTGCTTATATCAGGTAAATCAGGCGCATCGGCGTCATCAGCGTTCAATTTTTGCAGGAGGTAAAATGGCTTACGAATTTATTCTGACCCGTACAGAAGGTCGGGTGGGCGTAGCCCAGTTAGACCGGCCCAAAGCGCTGAATGCGCTTAGCCCGCAGCTTATGGATGAGCTGATGAACGTGCTGGAAGCGTTTGACGCCGATCCTGAAATCGGCTGCCTGGTCGTCACCGGCAATGAGCGCGCCTTTGCCGCCGGGGCCGATATTAAAGAGATGGCCGCCGCCGGCGTGGTGGACATGCTCAACAGCGCTTTCATCGGCCAGTGGGACCGCCTGCGCCGCATCAGGAAACCGGTCATTGCGGCCGTTTCCGGTTACGCGCTGGGAGGCGGCTGCGAACTGGCCATGGCGTGCGACCTGATCGTGGCCAGCGAGTCGGCGCAGTTCGGCCAGCCGGAGATTAACCTGGGGGTCATTCCCGGCGCGGGCGGCACGCAGCGCATGACCCTGGCGGTGGGCAAGGCGCTGGCGATGGAAATGATCTTGAACGGCCGTTACCTCTCCGCCGCCGAAGCCCAGCAGCACGGCCTGGTCAATCGCGTCTATCCCGTTGAGAGCTACCTGGACGAGGCGCTCAAGCTCGCGGCCGAGATTGCGGCGCGCGCCCCCGTCGCCGTGCGCCTGGCCAAGGAAGCCGTCAACGCCGTGTACGAAATGTCGCTGGCCGCCGGCCTCAGCTACGAGCGCCATCTCTTCTACATGCTCTTCAGCACCGACGACCAGCGTGAGGGTATGGACGCGTTTATCAACAAGCGCAAGGCCGCCTGGCACGGCCGTTAAACGGTTACTAAACGGTTCACCGTACCGAACAAGCGAATAAATCATCAGCAATTCCAATTATGGAAACAATGGCGTAGGGGCGGGAGCGGCGGCCACGATCTTGTCTATTTACCACGATCTCGCTTCCGCCGCTCTCGCCCTGCCAGGCGACCGTATAGGGACGAGACGGCGCGGAGACAAGATCGTCTGTTTTGCCCAAGGTAATACCGCGCCGTCTCGCCCCTATGATTGGAATTGCTGCAACGCCGGCCAACCGCTTGACAAAACCAGACGCCCGCAACGGCCCGCAACGCCCAGGCGGGCCGCCGTGAAAAGACAACAACGGATTGGAGAAAGGAACGGATTCTCCCAGGGCAAAAATCCGTTCCTTTCGTGAATCCGTTGTTGTACCCAAGCGGGCGCGGTCAGAGACCGGCCCGAGCCGCCCCGACTGTTTACGCCCAGGCGGACCGCCGTTACAACAACGAATTGGAGAAGGCAACGAATTCGTTCTCTTCTCAATTCGCTGTTGCCTCCGTCGTCGCCCTTCAATAACGCCGGCAGCAATTCCAATTATGGAAACAATGGCGTAGGGGCGGGAGCGGCGGCCACGATCTTGTCTATTTACCACGATCTCGCTTCCGCCGCTCTCGCCCTGTCAGGCGACCGTAGAGGGGCGAGACGGCGCGGAGACAAGATCGTCTGTTTTGCCCAAGGTAATACCGCGCCGTCCCGCCCCCACCATAATTGGAATTGCTGATAAATCATACAAAAACTTGCCAGATTTCTGAGTACCGTTATACTTACGTCCCAAAATTGCCAAACAGTTGTGAAATTGTAAACTCACATACAAGGTAATTATCATCGCTCTGGCCACAGCCAAAGGGCGCGATCATTATCAGTCAAAACAAACACGGGCGTTTAACATTGCAAACACCGATTCTACAGAACCGGAGAAGCCAAATTTTTAGCACCAGGGAGCAAGGCCGTTTCCAACCTTGCTCTCTGGCGATCAGATTCCGCGCAACCAACGTCGACGCGCGCGCGGTACGATTTTCTCATCACAGCGGCATCCCAAACCTTACATCAGCAACCAACAACCACATCGTTTACTTGATGGCGCGCAGCCAAGTCTAAACGGCCGTTGCGCGCCATACCCGTACCCTTACGCACTTATCCGAAGGAGGTGAGCGCCAGCCGATTCATATCAATCAATATCTTGAAATACACGCTGAATTGACGATCCCTTAGTTTATTTTTTTGATGGAGGAGAAACGACAATCATGAACAAAAAATCCCTTTCCTTTTTCGTTATGGTCCTAATGCTTGCCCTGACGCTCGTCGCCTGCGGCGGCGCAGATGACTCCGGCCAGGTGGCTGAATTGCAGGCCCAGGTAGCCGATTTGCAGGCCCAACTGGCCGCCGCCCAGGCGGCGACCGGCGCCCAGGCGGCGACCGGCGCCCCGGCCGCCGACGCCCCCGCCCCCGCGCCCACCGGCGATACGCTCCAAACCGTCCGCGCGCGCGGCGTGCTGAAGTGTGGTGGAAACCAGGCCGTGCCGGGCTTTGGCTACATCAATCCCGACACGAATGACTTTGAGGGCTTTGACATTGACTTCTGCAAGGCCGTTGCCGCGGCCGCGCTGGGCGACGCCAACGCCATTGAGATCCGCCCCACCACTGCCAATGAGCGCTTCCCCGTGCTCCAGTCCGGTGAAATCGACGTGCTGATTCGCAACACGACCTGGACCCTGAGTCGCGACACCCAACTGGGCGCCGACTTCCAGCCCACCACCTTCTACGACGGGCAGGGCATGATGGTCCGCCGGGCGGACAACATCAACTCCCTTGAGGACCTGGAAGGCGGCACGATCTGCGTGCAGTCCGGCACGACCACGGAAAAGAACCTGGCGGACGTGTTCCGGGCGCGCGGCATCAGCTTCCAACCGGTCGTCTTTGACGACGCGGACCGCACCCGCGAGGCGTATGAAGCCGGCCAGTGCGATGGTTTCACCACCGACAAATCCGGCCTGGTTTCGCAGCAAATCCTGCTGGCCGAACCGGAAGCACACGTCATCCTTGAGGAGACCATGTCCAAAGAGCCGCTGGGCCCGATGACCCGCCACGGCGACAATAACTGGGGCGACATTGTGATGTGGACGGTGAACTGCACCATCGAGGCGGAAGAATTGGGCATCAACTCAGCGAACGTGGACAGCTTCCTGGGCGGCGAGAACCCGGTGATTCAGAACCTCTTAGGTGAAACGGGTGACCTGGGCGCCGGCATGGGCCTGTCCAATGATTGGTGCTACCAGGTCATCAAGCAAGTGGGCAACTACGGGGAAATTTACGCCCGCAACCTGGGACCCAACACCCCATTTAACCTACCGCGCGGCTCGAATAACCTGTGGACCGAGGGTGGCTTGCTCTACTCGCCCCCATTCCGTTAATGCGCAGCCTTTAGCACAGTCAATTTGAACACAGCCCGGCAAAAGTTGCCGGGCTGTGTTTACCCATCCTTGCGGGGAAACAATTATGGCGCAACACCCCCCCCCTATTCCTCAACATCAGGAGAGAATTCCTTTTTGGCGCGACGGCCGTGTGCTTGGGGTCCTGGCGCAGGTTCTCTTTGTTACGATGGTGCTGCTGGGGGCCAGTTGGCTGCTAAACAACGTGAGCAGCAACATCGGTACCCTGGGCTCATTCCGCTGCCCGGACGGCACAGATAGCTTCCGCTGCGGCTTTCTTTTTCTGCAGATCGACGCCCAATTCGACATTGCCGAAAGCGTCGTCGACTATACACCCAGCGATCCCTATGCGCGGGCAATTGTGGTTGGCGCTTTGAATACGGTCAAAGTCGCCTTCTTCGGCATTATATTGGCGACCATTTTAGGCACGCTGACCGGTATTGCGCGACTGTCTCGTAACTGGCTGGTGAGTAATCTGGCCAAGTGGTACGTGGACTTCTTTCGCAACACGCCGCTGCTGCTGCAATTATTCTTCATCTACTTTGGCGTTATTTTGCTCTTACCGAACATCCGGGAGGCAATCCAGCCGTTTGGCCTGCCCTTTTACCTGAGCCAGCGCGGCATCAATATACCGGGACCGGTGTTTATGCCCTCCCTTCGCGTCTGGCTGCTCTTTTTGCTGGGCGGCGCGGCGGTAGCGGTGGTAGTCTGGCTGCTGCTAGCGCGGCGCGAGCGCCAGGTGGAACGCAGCTTAAACAGTACACGCTGGTCGCTGCTGGCCTTCAGCGTGGTGGCCGCGGCCGGCTGGTTAATGGCCAACGCCGCCATTAGTTCGCAGGCGATCTTGCTGTCTGAAACGCTGCCGGCCACGGAGTTTGCAGACCTGCCGGAGATAGTGGCGCAGCGGTTAGGGGGCATAGAGCTGGCGGAAGTGGAAACGGCCGTCGCCGAGGGCCGCCTCACGCGCGACCAGGTCAACGCCGCCGCCCTCACCATCTGCGCCGTGCGTGACGCCCCCTCCGAAGCAAATCTGGCCGCCCAACTGCGGGCTGACGACGCGCCCTACGTCGTCAAACGGAGCGGCCGGCTGGATCAGGCCGCGCGCGCCTTCGCCGCCGGTGAATGTGAATTGCTGGCGGCGGCCGAAAGCGACCTGATTGCCAGCCAGGCAGCGTTGACCGGCATTGCCTATCGCCTGCTGCCCATTGCCGAAGCGCCGCTGCGCTTCTCAATTCCCCGGCTGGAGGGGCTGAACTTCCAGGGCGGCATCAAGCTCACCCCCAGCTTCGCCGCGCTGCTCATCGGCCTGGTGCTGTATACCGGCGCGTTTATCGCCGAAATTGTGCGCGCAGGCATCCAATCCGTGCCCAAGGGTCAGTCCGAAGCGGCGCGCGCGCTGGGCCTGACCGAGTCACAGCGTCTGCGCCTGGTGGTGCTGCCCCAGGCGCTGCGGGTGATCATTCCCCCCTTGACGAGCCAATATCTCAACCTGACCAAAAACTCCTCGCTGGCAATTGCCGTAGGCTACGCCGATTTGTGGGCTATTTCCTATACCACGCTCAACCAGTCGGGGCGTCCGGTGCAGGTCTTTATCATTGTGATGGCTGCCTACCTGAGCTTCAGCCTGTTGATTTCCTTCCTGCTAAACCAATATAACCGGCGCATCGCCCTGGTGGAGAGATAAAGATGACCACACGCGAACCAACCGTACCCATAACCAGGCAGCGACGCGAAATTCATTTTGATGGGCGACGCATTTTCCGGGAGCACTTCGGCCGTAGCTGGTGGCTGGCGCTCTGGCTGCTGCTGCTGGCTTACGTCACACTGCTTTACACGCTCAATCAATTCGGCCAGGCAACGTTGACGACCACGGCCGTCGCCGTCATCTGGCTGGCTACGCTAAGCGCCACCGTCTACAATGAGATGACGCACGCCCATCACCCGCTGACGCTCTGGTTGAAAGACAACCTGTACAGCAGCGTCACCAACGCCCTGCTGACGCTGCTGCTGACGCTGCTGATTTTGGCCGCCGTGCGCGGCTTCGTGGATTACGCCATTGTGCGCGCCAGCTTCACCACCGATCCCGACCTGGCCAAGGCGACTTTGGCCCAGTATGAAAAAGCGGGCGCCAATTGGGGCGCGGTCATCGCCAATATGCGCAACCTGATGGTCTTCCGCTTCCCGCGCGCGGAGACGTGGCGACTCACCTTCGTCGTGGGCTACCTGGGGCTGATGCTGCTGGCGAGCGCCTTCGTTTACACACAGCAGCGCCTGCGCCGTTCGCGCATCCGCCAGGGGCTAAACTATTTGTGGATCATCACGCCGATTGTGACGTTTGCGCTCCTGTTGGGGATAACGATTACGCCGGGCGCATTACAGAGCGTCTTGGTGCAAACGGCCGTTTTGCTGCTCTTGTTGGGCGCGCTGTTTTACGCCAGCAAATACCTGCTGCGACGCTTTCAGCATGCGGCCGTTGGCCTGGCGCTGATCCTGGTCTGGGCAGCGGCCGTTGCGGGCGCGCTTTACCTGACGTTGGAGAACGTCACCTTCAGACTTAACCCAGACGTAGCCTGGGGCGGCATGCTGCTAACAATGATCATTGCCGTATTTGCGGTTGTCGCCTCCTTCCCGCTGGGCGTCATGCTGGCGCTGGGCCGGCGCAGCCAGATTCGCGGCGTGCCCTGGTGGCTCACAGGGCTGACGGCCGGGCTGCTGACCATCTACCTGCTCGTCAACAGCAGCCTGCCTGCCCTGGCCAGCGCCAGGGGTTTGCTCGGCTCAATTCTGGCTTTCTGGCCCCTGCTCGTGCTGCCCATTGCCTACCTCTTTCAGAAAAATTTCAAGGGCAACGTCGTCGCTGCCTTCTCGACCATCTACATTGAATCGGTGCGCGGTGTGCCGCTCATTACCGTGCTCTTTATGTCCATTATCCTCTTCCCCATCTTGCTGCCGCCGCGCATGGAAATTCTGAGCACGTGGCGCGTCATGGCCGCCGCGGCTCTCTTTGCGGCCGCCTACCTGGCGGAAAACGTGCGCGGCGGGTTACAGGCCATTCCCAATGGACAGTATGAAGCAGCCGATTCCATCGGCTTAAATACTTTCCAGAAGTACCGGCTGATTATTCTACCCCAGGCCATTCGCATCGTCATCCCGGCCATCGTGGGCCAATTCATCGGCCTCTTCCTGGATACCACCCTCATCGCCATCGTCGGCCTGGTGGAGCTTTTGGGCGTGGCCAATCTCATCACTGCTCAGCCCAACTGGCTTGGCGTGCGCCGCGAACCATATATCTTCCTGATGTTTGTCTACTTCTTTGGTAGCTGGCTCATGGTCACGCTCAGCCGCCGCATGGAGAGCCGTACCGACCGCTAAGCCGCTCGGAAACGCAAACTAAAAGAGAGTGAAGCAATGACAACAAACAACCCTACTGAACACCAAGAAGTAATCGTCTGCCAAGACGTGCAAAAATGGTATGGTGATTTCCACGCCCTAAAGGGGATCAGCCTGACGGTCAAAAAAGGAGAGGTGATCGTCATTTTGGGACCGTCCGGCTCCGGCAAATCCACTTTTATCCGCTGCCTTAACCGGCTGGAAGAGCATCAGGAAGGCGAGATCGTCATCGAAGGCACCACGCTCAACTACGACGTGCGCAATATCGCCGAAATCCGGCGCGAAGTGGGCATGGTCTTCCAGCAGTTTAACCTGTTCCCCCACCTGACGGTGTTGGAAAACGTGACGCTGGCGCCCATTCACGTGCGCAAGTGGACGCACGAGCATGCCGAGGAACGGGCTATGTTCTGGCTGAATCGCGTAGGCATTCCGGAGCAGGCCCACAAGTATCCCGGCCAGCTTTCGGGTGGCCAGCAGCAGCGCGTAGCCATCGCGCGTACGCTGACGATGGAGCCGAATATCCTGCTCTTTGACGAGCCAACGTCGGCGCTGGACCCGGAGATGATCAAAGAGGTGCTGGACGTGATGCGCGACCTGGCGCAAAGCGGCTATACGATTCTGGCCGTCACCCACGAGATGGGTTTTGCCCGCACGGTGGCCGACCGGGTGATCTTTATGGATGCCGGGCAAATTGTGGAAGAGAATACGCCGGGAGATTTTTTCAGCAATCCCAAGAACGATCGCACCAAGCTATTCCTGTCACAAATTCTGAACCATTAGCAGGCAGATTGCAGCCACAAACGGCCGTTGCGCGCGCAACGGCCGTTTGTGATCACCCCTCTTTTATCCCCGCCGCCGGCCGGATCGCGCCGGCGCGCCCCGTCCAGCTGGGGCGCAGGTAGATAAACCAGTACGCAAAGCCCACCATGACGGCCCCGCCGACAATATTGCCCAACGTAACCGGGACCAGGTTGCGCACAAAGAAATTGGCCCAGGTCAGCGCCGTGTAGTCGCCCGTCGCCTGGCCAATCGACGTCCAAAAGGCGGCCGGCGCCGCGCCCCGAATCAGCAGCCCCACCGGGATGAAGTACATGTTGGCAATGCTGTGCTCAAAGCCGCAGGCCACGAAAGCCGTAATGGGGAAGATGATGGCCAAAATCTTATCCGTCGTGCTGCGCGCGCTGGCGCACAGCCAGACGGCCAGGCAAACCAGCGCGTTGCAAAAGGCGCCCAGCAGAAAGGCCTGCACAAAGGTGAATTGGACCTTGGCGTGCGCAATGTTCAGGGCGTTCAATCCCACGCCGCCATTGTTAAACAGATATTGGCCGCTGAAGAAGATGAGCACGGCCGTCGCCAGCGCGCCGATAAAATTGCCCAGGTAAACCACGCCCCAGTTGCGCAGCAGTTGGCGGGTGGAAACACGGCCGTTGGCCCAGGCCATCACAATCAGGTTGTTGCCGGTAAACAACTCCGCGCCGGCCACCACCACCAGGATCAGGCCCAGGCAAAAGGTCAGCCCGCCCACCAGCTTGACGAGCCCAAACGGCAGCCCGCCCAGGCCCGTCGTCGCCGTCGTCGCCAGCACGGCGCCCAGAGCGATAAACGCGCCGGCCAGCACGGCCAGCGCCAGCATGCGGTAAAAGCCCAGGCTTACCTTGGCGACGCCGGCGTCTTCCGCTTTTTGCGCCATCGCCGGCGGCAACAGCGCGTCAAATGAGACCTGTTTTTGCATAACGCAACTCCCGTGAAAATGGTGGGCAAGTTTCCTACTTGCCCGCGCGCAAGAAAGAATCTTGCCCGCGCAAGAAAAAATCTTGCCCGCAAGAAAAAATCTTGCGCTACACGCATGAACCCTGATGTTACCGTGGGGGAAGTGTAGCGAGGGCGTGACGGCCGTTCCAGTGTCAAACGGCACCTGCCGGCCAGACGAAAATCACTACTAACG